>Ga0189286_100207_pt1 | contig 26250 bp, 23 predicted proteins | sample UW69minimetaG_FD_130330 | JGI IMG/M metagenome (GOLD analysis project Ga0189286, IMG submission 130330) | Marine microbial communities from the Costa Rica Dome - UW69 mini metaG | ecosystem: Environmental > Aquatic > Marine > Oceanic > Photic zone | place: Costa Rica: the Eastern Pacific...
AATTCACCGTCGTCGATATCCAGGTTCACATTGCGGGTGACCTGGGTTTCGTCATAACTCTTGCAGATGTTTCTTAATGTGACGCTGGCCATAACGTATGTCTTCTTGTTTGATCAGTGAAAGCGAATTCAGAGTGTTGCAATCTCCACACCCCAGGGCTGCAGTTCTAGCTCGTTGTCATGCCACGAGCCGCCGACGAAATCAGGCGTACCGCTGACTGACTGGCCCGCAGCCGGGGCTGTGATCCGAACCGGGTTATCTGTCAGGTTCAGGGCCACCAGAAGGGTGGTGCCTTCATAAGTCCGGGTGTAAACCAGGGTGTTTTCCGGGCTATCCAGAAAGTCGATGTCGCCCTTGAGCAGCACCGGTTGCTGCGCACGCCAGCCCAGGAATGTTCGATATGCCTGCAGGATCGAATTGTCCTGACCGTGCTGAACGGCGACCGCTGCGTTGTAGTGATCATCATAAACCGGCAGCCAGGGGCGTGCATTGGAGAAGCCGCCGTTGGCTTCTTTGTTGTCCCACACCATGGGGGTGCGGCAACCGTCCCGGCCTTTGTATTCGGGCCAGAAATTGATGCCGTAGGGGTCCACCAGGTCCTTGTACTCCAGTTCCGCCTCAGTCAGGCCGAGTTCTTCGCCCTGATAGATGCAGACACTGCCACGGAGCGTCAGCAGCATTGCCATATAGGCTTTCAACTGCTGGGGTGTACGTGCCTGCCAGCGGGTAGCAACCCGTGAAACATCATGGTTGCCGATGGCCCAGCAGGGCCAACCGTCGGTCAGTTTTTTCTCGATGGAGTCGACGGTTTTTTGAAAGAAGTCGGCGCCATGCTGCTCCGTCAGCAGGTCAAAGGAATAGGCCATGTGCAACTTGTCGCCGCCACTGGTGTATTCCGCCATGGTCTGCAGCGAGTTGTCGTCGCCGATTTCACCGACGGTGGTGGTGCCGGGGTACTGGTCGAGCAGTGCACGCAGGCGCTGCAGAAAGGCCAGGTTTTCCGGGCGGGTCTTGTCGTATTTGTGGAACTGGTAGGCGTAGGGGTTTTCCTTGCGCACGCCAATGGAGCCCTCGGCAACGGCGTTGCTGGGCGGGTTGTCCCGCAGTTGCGGGTCGTGGAAGCAGAAGTTGATGGCGTCCAGGCGGAAGCCGTCAACGCCCCGGTCCAGCCAGAACTTTACATCTGACAGCACCTGTTCAACCACGTCCGGACAGTGGAAATTCAGGTCCGGTTGGCTGGTCAGGAAGTTGTGCAGGTAGTATTGCTTGCGGCGGCTGTCCCAGGCCCAGGCGGAGCCGCCAAAAACAGACAGCCAGTTGTTGGGTGGTGTGCCGTCGGCTTGCGGGTCTGCCCACACGTACCAGTCGGCTTTTGGATTGTCACGGCTGGCGCGGCTTTCAGCAAACCAGCGATGCTGATCGGAAGAATGGCTCAACACCTGGTCGATCATGATCTTCAGGTCGCGTTTGTGGGCCTCGGCTATGAGTTCGTCGAAATCCTCGATGGTGCCGAATATCGGGTCCACGCCGCGATAGTCAGACACGTCGTAGCCAAAATCCTTCATCGGCGAGGTAAAGAAGGGCGACAGCCAGATGGCATCCACGTTCAGGCTGGCGATGTAATCGAGTTTGGCGGTTACCCCAGGCAGGTCACCAATGCCATCGCCATTGGAATCGTAGAAGCTGCGTGGATAAACTTGATAAATGACGGCGCCACGCCACCAGTCCGGGTTCTTCATCATCTTGCCTCGCTTAACACCCTGGCGGTGAAAGATTGTTATTGTGATAGCGGAAAGCATCCGCTGGAATAGCTTTCATGCATAGTGCGACGATGGTCCCGGCCGTTCATCCTCCTGACGCACTTTTTGTTGGCGTAGCCGGGGGGATGAGGGGGGCGTAGAGGGGATGAGTCGTCATATTCTTCAGAGACTTCAAAGACAACGATCAAAACATGGATATCAAAACGAGGGCGGGCAGTGAGCAACGGACGGTTGAGTATGCGGGTGGTTGAACGGATGCTGGCGTGGGGTTTGGCTACGCTGGTGACCGTGGCCATGCCAGCCCATGCCGAATGGGTGCGTGTGAGCGGCACGGCAATGACCACCGCCATCGAGATGGAGTTCTGGTCTGAGGATCCGGCCATGGCGAGTGAGGCCGGAGACGCGGTACTGGCGATGTTCGACCGGATTGACCACCAGATGAGCCGTTATCGGGAGGATTCCGAACTGTCCCGGGTAAATCGCGAGGCGGCCAGCGCCCCGGTGGAAGTGAGCGACAGTCTTTTTACGGTGCTTCAGCAGGCGCTGCGGATTTCAGAATTGAGCCATGGTGCCTTCGACATCAGTTTCGGTTCCATCGGCTACCTGTACGATTTTCGCTCCAGACAACAGCCCTCCGACGAAGAGCTGGCGGAAGGTCTGGCAAAGGTGAACTACAGGTCCGTGGTACTGGACCCCAGTGCCAATACTGTCCGATTCCTTAATGAAGGCGTGCGGCTGGACCTGGGAGGCATTGCCAAAGGGTATGCGGTTGATCGCGGTATCGACATCCTTAAGTCGTTCGGCATTCGCCAGGCACGATTGAGCGCTGGGGGCGACTTGCGGTTACTGGGGGACAAACGGGGAAAGCCCTGGATAGTGGGTATCCGGGACCCCCGATCTGAATCACGCAATGCCATGGTCCTGCCGCTGACCGACGTGGCGGTGTCGACGTCAGGCGATTACGAACGCTTCTTTTTCGACGACAATAACGAGCGTGTCCATCATATTCTCTCGCCGGCGACCGGCAAACCGGTAAAAGGCGTGCAGAGTGTGACTATCCTCGGCGACGACAGCATCACAACCGATGGCCTGTCCACGGCGGTCTTTGTGCTTGGGGCGGCGAAGGGGCTTGAAATGGTCAATCGGTTAAAGGGCATCGACGCCGTTATCATTGATGAGCAGCGTCAGGTGCATTATTCGGATGGGTTGGTGGCGCCGGAAGGCTCGTGATGCAGGGAGATGTGGCCGGGCCCGCAGGCCCGGCCACATCGGTTTACACAATCGGTTGTAGGGCAATAAGCCGATCCCGGCTTGCCTGGTTCCCGAGGCCATGATTGGGGAACCGATCCGAATTCTCGAACATACCCTGTTCCCCGTGAAGCGCCATGTAGTTGAGCAATACCGTTTGCACCAACTGGTTTACGTTGTTGGCGGCGGGGCTTGAGGCGGTTTCCACGGAGGCGTCCGAGCGCATAAAGCCGATCTGGTTGGTGAGGGCCGTGGGTTGGCCCGCCGGGCTGTATACCAGGAAGAACGAAGCAGCCGTCTGCTGGTTGTCACCCGTCCACTCGCCTTTGCCGCGGCCGGCCATGGATTCGTCCAACCGACCATTACTCGACACGGAACCGTCGCTGAACACGTACAGCATCAGCGGGGTTTGCGTGCGATGCGCGTACTCAAGACAGGCGCCCATGCAACGGCCCGCCAGGTAGTCCCGCTCTTCACCGGTGCCGCGTTCGCCGGTGTGGTAGTCGTAGCCTCCGAGGGTGACGGTACCGGCGCCAGCGTAGCCATTCTGCACCAGTTTCATCACCGCAGCGGTTTTGCGGATTTCCCGGCCGAGGCGTGAGTTCTCGTTGAACTGGGCTTCGGTGAAAATGCCACCTACGATGTCCGGGTCCGCAGAGGGGTCGATATCCGCAGGGTTGGCAAAACGTTCGGTCAGGTCTGCGCTTTTAACATAGCCGCAGTTGACGAGGTCCTTCACCACATCGTCTCTGGTGACAAGTGTGGTATCGACATTGTCCAGTTTCTTGCGGCTGATGCGCTGGATGGACTCCATCACGGCGACGGCATCGTCCTGATCCAGAATGGCGGTCAGGTCGCCCACGTCCACCAGGCCGGATACATCGCTCGGGCGGTCAATCTTGGTGGGGCGCACCTGAGGGTTGATCAGGCTCATGGGCGCCATCGAGTTGCCGCCACTCTCTGAGCTCTGTGAGCCGACCAGTGTGAGCAGTTCACCGTCAGCGCCCGCCTTGCTGATGCCATACATCGGGTTGTGAGGGTTGTTGCCGGTGTCGTTCTCGGAACGGGCGGCAATGATTGCGCCATTGATGAAACCACGGGCGGCAACCGACGTGCTGTCCTGCATGCCCCGCAGGAAACCGCTGTCGGAATGAAACGCCAGGCCGAACTCCTGGTTCACGAAGGCAGGATCATTGGGCAGCATCGTGCCCGGTAACCCCAGCTTGTTGTAGCCGGCCGTGCTCAGGAAGTCGAACTGGCCGCCGGATTTGCCCATCAGCACGTTCGAGCCGGCAATGTTGGCGCCGCCGGCCAGATCGAAGCAGATAAAGGGAATCTTGCCCGCGCCCGCCGAGGCGATGCCGCAGGATTCTTTCCAGTCCTCAAGGTCTGGAGACAGCGCTGCCGCCGCCTGCCGTGGATTGGCGAACAGGCTGAACACGGACGCGCCGCAAAGGGTGGCCGCGCCCGTCATAAAACCCTGTGCGATGAACTCACGCCGGGTTTTCGGCCTTGCGTGATCGCTGTGCAGGAGAGGTTGATCCGTCGCCAGCGCACGTTTGCGAGAAGGTTTGATATACATGGTCAACGTCCTCTACTGGATCAGTGTCACGGCGCTGCCCAGTACGGCGGCGCAGCTCGCTTTGACAACGGTTTCGGTACGGTCATCACAATCGCCAGTGCAGGGAGCCAGGCGTCCCATCAGGGCGTCCAGCTCGGTTTCAATGTCCGCATCAGCGGGCTGAGTGCTCAGGCTTGTACCGACGAAGTTCTCCATCAATGGCGCCTTGATGAGCGCACGACCAGCGTCGTCAAACGCAGTGCCGGCATCTTCATCGAAGTCAAAACCCGGGAAGAAGGCATTGCGGCGCGTGGTATCCGACACCAAGACATCGCAGTACTGGATCGCCATCTGGGTAATGGCCATCTGATGGGATGACAAGAAACCTTCAAGGTCCTCCACGGTCGGTAACTGCTGCTTAACCGTTGTGAATGTTTCGGCGACGCCCGACTGGGTGGTCGGAATGCCCGTCACCTTCGACATGGAGGCATTCACTTCGTCAAACGTCTTCAGGCCAATGGCGGAGAATTCCGTGCTACCGGACACTGGCGGCTGTGCCGGGACAGGGCCTTCGGATCTTGCATCTTCATAACTTCCGATTTCTTCAAAGGTCAGGAAGAACTGATCAATTTCCGGGCCCTCCTCAAGGGCGAGAACCGTTCCGAGTCTTGATAGCGGCTGACCGGAGCCTGTCACGTAGTCACTGGCATTCAGCGTCAAATCCAGATTGGCGAACGACTGGCCCACCACCACTTCACGGCCATTGATGCCAATTCTCATGCCTTTCAACGGTATTCCGGATGGCGATTGAGTGTCGTCGAGGCTGATGAAGAACGGGTTGGAAAACAGGTAGCCGTAGTTATCGAACTGACTGACTTCAAACACGATGAAGCTTTCGGGCATATCCACCAGGTGAGACACGCTGAACAGCAAGAAGAATTTCTGTCCAACGCCGACATCATAGTTGGCGGCAACCTGCTCTGCGGTGAGGGCGCGGTTGTGGATGGCGAGCATTCTGACGGCGCCTTCCCAGGGGGATTCACCGTCCGTCTCGTTACCCAACACTAACGCGAAGCTGTTGTCCCACTCTGTCAGCAGGCCGGCGGAATCGGGATCGACATCACCGGAGGGTTCGCCGTTCACAAAAATTTCGCGGCCACCGTCGGGGGTAAAGTTCACCACCACGTGTTGCAGGGTTGCCTGCAACAGCATGGGGTTGGCTTCGGTCAACATCGGATCGTTCTGGTCGGTGGTGGTGCTCCGATGCAGGAACTCGTAGCTCTGCATGTCCTGGCCCAGCGTGAAATTACGTGCTGTTGAGGAGCCGGAGTAGGTCACGATGCGGGAGTCTTCCTGGGTGATGTTGCCGGGCACGACCCACGCTTCGATGGCGTATTCGCCGGAGGCTGTAAGCAGCGTATGGAGTTTGCGGCTGTCGGCAGTGGATCCCTGAGCCTTGCCGGCACGGATCATTGCGCCATCGTCGGTTTCGAAGGCCGGGCCAAACTCAACCCCCCAGCCGCCGACCCAGCCAACGTTGCCGCTGAGAGTGAGGTTCAGGGGCGGAGACACGCCACTGGTGTCGAAAGCCGTTGGGCCTTCACCTGCCTTGAACTCATAGAGCGCTATAACGTTGTCTTCGTAGCGACCACCGGCATTGGCCAGCAAGCCGTCATTGACCAGATTCAGTGCTTTGCTGGTCACGAGGTTTGCGGGGATTGGCTCGGGCTCTCCGAGATCGGAGATGAAATTCTGGATCGCTGCCAGCATTACGATCGACGATTCAACGCAGTCGTTGTCCCAGCAGTTATGACTATCGTCCCTGAGTCGTTCAACAAGTCGTGAAGACGCATCATCAAGGCTGACTTCCGGCGCTCGGTCGTTCAGGTCGATCCGGCTCTTGGCCTGGTCGTAAGCTGTTTGCACATCCGTGCTGGCAATGTAAGGCGTCTGGCCATTGCTGGTATGGCATTCACTGCAGTAGTCGGTTAACACCGGATAGACGCTGCTTTGGAAGAGCGACGGATCGTCCGGAAACGTAAGCGTGTCGTTAACTTCGTTGATATCCGGGGCACGCAATTCCACGGTCTTTACCGCCCCTTCAGAGCCACCGGCCCAGTTGGAAATATAGACCGTCAGCAGGTCGGTACAGGCGGTAACGGATGTCGTCCAGCAGTTATGCCCACCGGCCACCTTGCTAACCATCTCGGACTGGGATGGGTCGGAAAGGTTAACTATGGTGTTGGCCTGGGCGTAGGCAATGTTGATGTCGCCCTCATGCACAAACTGTGGTGACTGGCCGCCGGCGTTGTGGCAGGCGCCGCACTTGTTCTGGCCCGAGAGCTCATCCCAGACACTGCGCTTGAAATTCAGCACGTCGTCCGTGGCAGGTGCCGGGCCACTGTAGCTGACGGTATTGGAGCCGCCGCCGGTGTTCGGAAGGGCTTCGGTGGATTCGCCACTGTTACAGCCCGCAAGAAAGAGCAGGGCAGCAAAAACGGAGAACAGCGCAGCGGGGGCTCGGGTTCCTTGTCTGATTATGGTTTTCATAATGTCTTAGTTCCCCCTGCAATGCGCGGCAGATTCCGCAAAGGCGGTTTTCAGATCGAAATTATTGTTGCGAAAGCTTTGGACGATGTCGCTAATCTTTGAGCGATCAGCGTCGTTCGAGGGGTCTCGTAAGCAGACATTGCGAAATACCTTTTTAACCTGGCACTGGGCAAAGGCGTCGGAATTGGCAAACTCCATACCAAGGCTTTTAGCGCCATTGCCGGAGCCGGTGCCTGGGCCCCAGCCCAGGCGACGATTGTTGCCGGAACGCCAGTAGTTGTCCCAGCCATCGTCTGGCGTCACATACCCTTGCTCAAACGTGGTTGAATTGATGTGGTATTTGGCGACAACGCGGGTACCCGTTTCCGGGTCCACGTCGTTGACGGAGTTGTAGATCAGCCTGCCAAGTTCCCCATCAGGGTCGGTATCGGCGTTGTACTGGTAGTCGTAGTAGGCAAAGGCCTGGGTCATGGGGTCCATGCCGGTATGGCAGCCAACACAGTTGCTGAGAAACACCCGGCTGTCACCACCCGGGCTCCGTGACACGTCCTGGCGGATGCGGTCCGGTGGCAAGGACACGTCGGCCACCTGCTCCAGGTCGTTGCACATATGGTTGAGCAGGGTGAAGCGGAACATGGCGCGGTTGGTGCCGGCGCTGAAAAAGGCTCGCGCTGCCGCCCGGGTTGTGATAATGCCCGCGGTTGCCCCGGTTGGCAGTTCGGGATTGAGACTGGACTGCGTAGTTTGTTCCAGCACGCTTTCATCGCTGAGGGAATAACCGGAGCGCTCAAGATCCTCATAGTTATCGTTATTCGACGTTGAGTAAGCCGAGATACCGTTCAGGCTCGAATTGCCAACATAGAGTATGTCGTCATATAAGACCCGCCGAAAATCATGATTATCCCGCACAATACCGATGACCGTTGCCGTGTAATCATTCAACGGCACGAAGGGCGACATCGCCTCATTTGTCCATGGTGCGACGAAATTTTTGAGGGTAACATCGTAAAACGCCGGGTCATCCATGGCCGTGTAAGCCGCTGAAACGGCACCGGATTGGCCGTTATTGCTGATGTCAGTCGCCATCTGATCCAGCACCTCCGGCGAGGGCGGTACACCAGCAATGCGTTCATGTATGCGTTTGGCTTGTTCCCTGGGGCCGGCGGTTGCATGAAGGGCGTGCGTTCCGACCAAAGCCAGCAGGACAGTGAGCAAAAATGTCCTTTTAAAAAGTTGCCGGGTCGTACAAAAGACTGTCATGATCGATTCCCTCGATTTCGTTAGCATTCGCACATTAGTGCCATTTTACAATTGTTCAAAGTCCAGGCGAGCGATTAACTGCGGTTTTGAGGGCTGCTCCACGTTATTACATTGCGTTACGTAAAAGCCTTGGAGCACAGGCGCCGACTCGACTTAGCGTATGTAAATGGATTTTCAGGCCAAACAGGGTTTGTTGGTGGTGACTAATCATTACGAAAATAAAATGTATTTTCGCGTCAGTGGGTTAAGGTGCTTCCTGGCTGTTTTGGGCCGGATTTCCGCACTTCTGCCTGTCGCGCTGGTGGCGGGCTGCCTCCAGGGCGGCGATAGTCAGTCCAGTGACCCTGTGGTTGTTGAGAACCCCGTTGTCTTTGTAAAACGCCCTTTGCTGTTTGACGAGAACAATGGCGCGCTGATCGGTGACAACCTTGCTGACCCGACGGAGTTCCGTCCGGGCGCGCGCCTGTTCCTGAAGGATCGTGCGTCTCCCGACGCTCCCTCGAGGGACATCACTTCATCGGCTTTCCCGGGACCGTTTGGCTATGACGTCAAGGATCTCACCGTCTCCTACGATGGCACCCGTGTTCTCTTTGCCATGAGGGCGCCGGAGATTGAGGATGCCGATGAGGATGAACAACCAACCTGGAATATCTGGGAGTATGACGCGGTTGCCGGTAGCATCCGGCGCGTTATCGAATCGGACGTCACCGCCGAGGCGGGACAGGATATCGCTCCTGCCTATCTGCCGGACGACCGCATAGTCTTTGCGTCCACACGACAACGTGTGTCCCGGGCGATCCTTCTGGATGAGGGTAAGCCCCAGTATCCGGCTCTTGACGAGGAGCGGGAAGTTCCCGCGTTCGTCTTGCATGTGATGAATGCTGATGGGGACAACATCGAGCAGATCACGTTCAATCAGAGCCACGATCTGGACCCGTTGGTGACCGATGAAGGCACCATTGTGTTCAGTCGCTGGGACAACGCTGGCCAGACCCGGGGCAACGGGTTCAACCTCTACAAGGTCAATCCAGACGGCACCGGGCTCAGTTATCTTTATGGTCGCCACTCTCATGGCTCTGTCAGCGATGACGTAAACATTGAGTATCTCCGCCCGCAAGCGACGGATTCCGGTCGGCTGTTGGCGCAACTACGGCCGGCCGAAAGCGATAACTTCGGAACCATCCCGGCCGAAATTGATGTCGAGGGCTATGTAGAGGCCAGTATCGGCATTGATGGCAATTCCGGCTCGGCTCAGACACCGTTAATCAGTGGGTTGTCCTTGGCCGACGAAATCTCCTTAAAGGGTAACTACAGCTCGGTGTCACCTTTTCTGGACGGCACCAGGCGCTATCTGGTCAGTTGGAGTCCTTGTCGTTTACGCCTCGTGAGCGGCAACGGCGACATCCTCAACTGCACCGAGGACAGGATCGCCTCTGGCGCCTATCGGGCCGCCTCCCCGGTTTACGGGCTGTGGTTGCTGGATATGGCATCTGGTACCCAGCGACCGATCCAGCCACCTGAAGAAGGCCAGCAGTTCGATGAGGCCGTGTTGATGACGGAACGTTCGCTGCCGACCTTTATTCCGGAATCTCAGCTCACCGGGGATGCGGCGGCGCTGGCAGAGGATGGTCTTGGCATACTTCAGATCCACAGCGTCTACGACATTGATGGCGTGGATACCTCTCCAGCAGGCATTCGGCAGACAGCCGATCCGGCAATCGTTCCTCCGGACAACCTTCCCAGGCGCTTCCTCCGACTCGAAAAGCCGGTCTCGATTCCCGATGAAGAGGTCCGGGACTTCGACAACACGGCGTTTGGCCGCAGCCAGGCGCAGTCAATGCGGGAAATTCTTGGCTACGTTCCGGTTGAGCCGGATGGATCGGTGAGAGTGGCTGTGCCCGCCAACGTCGCATTTGCCATCAGCGTGGTGGACGATGAAGGGCGACGGATTGGCCCCCGCCACCAGAACTGGTTGAACGTCAGGCCCGGAGAAACCCTGGCATGCAACGGTTGCCATAATCCGGGAAGTACGGTGCCCCATGGCCGCCCGGATGCAGGGCCAGCTCCGGTGTACGCGGGCGCGCCGACCACCGGCATTGAATTCCCGAACACCGCCCCCGCACTCTTCGCAGACATGGGTGAAACCATGGCGGAAACCTGGGCCCGGATTAACGATATCCGTCGCCTCGGGCCAGACGCTGTCTATGTCGACCAGTGGACCGATCCCGGTGATGCCAGTCTCACACCGGGCACTGCCTTCTCGCTGAGTTATGCGGACCTTGAAACGCCCGCGCCGGTTACCCCCGAGTGCTTTGATGACTGGCGTGGCGCCTGTCGAACCGTTATCAATTATGAGCAGCACATCCATCCGCTGTGGGGGCTTGAAAGAATCGTTGATGACGGCAGCGGCAACGTCGAGGACTACACCTGTACAGGGTGTCACTCGGACACCGACGCAGCCGACGCAACACAATTGCCGATTGCACAGCTGGATCTGAGTGACGGCGCCTCGCCGGATGAGCCCGATCATTTCAAGTCCTACCGGGAGTTGCTGTTTAACGACAATGAGCAGGAGTTGGTTGGTGACCAGCTCGTTGACGTGCAGGTTGAGTCTGGGGAGTTCTTGCGGGACGAAGATGGCGAGTTGATTTTGGACGATGACGATAACCCCATCCCCATCCTGGTGAACGTCAATGTGCCTCCCACTATGTCCGTCAATGGAGCCCGGGCCAGCGGCAACTTTTTCAACCGGTTTCGTGCTGGAGGGAGTCACGAATACTTCCTCAGCCCTGCCGAGCTGCGCCTCCTTGCCGAATGGCTGGATGTTGGTGGCCAGTATTACAACAACCCCTTTGATGCTCCGGCGGACTGATAGGACCTGAACGGTTAACCATGAGACTGGCCCTGATACTGCTGTTATTGACCGCGCCCCTGTCCGCTACCGCCGACTGGCTGTGGGGCGGTGCCGACGAGCCGCTGCCTCAGGTACAGGTGGCTGAGCCGTTTGTGGAATGGCGCACCGGGCCGGCCGTGGGCTATCCGGTGTTCCATACCAGTGAAAAGGGCGAATGGCTGACACTGCGCATGCGCAAGACTTCCTGGCTGAAGGTAACCGACCGTAAGGGACGGGAAGGCTGGGTGCATGTGGATGATGTGCAACTGACACTGGATGGCGAGGGCGAGCAGGTCTCGCTCAGCGATCCACGGTTCGACAACTTCAGCAGCCGCAGCTGGGAGGCCGGGCTGATGATGGGCGAGTTCGAGGGTGCGGCGGTAACCGCCATCTACGGCGGCTATCTGATGACCCGCAACCTGTCCGCAGAGCTGTGGGGGTCGCAGGTGCTGGGAAGCGCCTCTGAGATTCGCATGGTGAACGCGAACATCGTGCACCAGCCGTTTCCGCACTGGCGTATTTCGCCCTTCTTCACGCTGGGTGTGGGACATATTTTTATTGAGCCCAAGGCCACCCTGGCAGACCCCGGAGACCGGGACAACAGCATTGGGCACGCCGGCCTGGGTGTGCGCGCCTACGTCACGGACAACTATTTCATCCGTGCCGAGGTCAAGGACTATAAAATTTTCACCAATCGGGCAACCAACGAAGAAGCAACAGAATGGAAAATCGGATTAAGCATATTCTTCTGACCGTCCTGCCGTTTGCGGGCCTGCTGCTGGTACCAACTGTTGTCAGCGCTCAGGAGGACGACCGGCCACTGATCGAGCCGGATGTACGGCCCCAGAAGGTCGACGAGGCGTTGATCGACACCGAGAATTTCGAGATCGGTGCGTTCGCCGGCATCCTCAATATCGAGGATTTTGAGTCATCGTTCCTGTGGGGCGGCAAGTTGACCTACCACCTCAGCGAAACTTTCTTTTTTGAGGCCAACGTGGGGTTTGCCGAGGGCGGCGAAACCAGTTTCGAGAAGCTGGCCGGGGACGTTCAGGTGTTGTCGGACGAAGACCGGGACTACCGCTACTACAACATCAATATTGGCATGAATGTGCTGCCCGGTGAGGCCTTCCTGACCGAGAACTACGCCTTCAATACCAACTTCTATCTGATCGGCGGGGCCGGTGCCACGGACTTTGCCGGTGACACCCGGTTTACCGTCAACGTGGGTGCGGGCTATCAGGTTTTACTGACCGACAGCGTATCGATCCATCTGGGGGTGCGTGAACACTTTTACCGGATTGATGTGCTGGGTGAGGAAAAAACGTCCATGAACACCGAGGTCAGCGGTGGCCTCACTGTCTTTTTCTGATAACAGGAGTCAATGATGACAACACGGTTTTTGGGATTGGCCCTGACCCTGGCCACGCTGGTAGGCGTTTCATCCGTTCAGGCCGAGGAAATGAACATTCCGGCGCCGGACTTCACTCTTGAAAGCCGTCATGGCGAGAACCTGCGGCTACAGGATTTTCGTGGCGAAGTGGTGATGCTCAACTTCTGGGCGTCATGGTGCGGGCCCTGTCGTCAGGAAATGCCGTTGATGGACGACCTGTACGCTCAGTACAAGGATCTCGGTTTTACCATCCTGGCGGTCAACGTGGACGAGAACCGCGACGAAGCGCACCGCTTCCTGGACAAGGTGCCGGTCAGCTATCCTATCCTTTATGACCCGCAAAGCGATGTCAGCGAACAATACGAAGTCCAGGCCATGCCGACTACGGTCATGATTGACCGCGATGGCAACGCCCGTTTCCTCCATCATGGCTATCAGCCCGGCTATGAAGACGAATACGAAACGCAGATCCGGCAACTGGTGCGGGAATAGCCTGAGGCAGGTAAGTGTATGAACCCTTTCAAAGCAGTGATGGCGTCAGCAATCGTGATCCTCATGACGGTGGGAGCTGCCGGGTGCAGCGACATCAAGCCCTGGGTGAAGCCCTATGAGCGGGACAAGCTTGCGGACCCAGTCATGAGCCTGAGCCGGCATGGCAAAGCCGACTCCTATATGCATCACGTTTACCAGGCCCGTGAATCCGCACGGGGGGCTGAAGGTGGCTCCGGAGGTGGTTGTGGCTGTAACTGATCGCGCCGGGTTTTTATCGGCCCTGGTAACCGGCCTGGTGGGTTGGCTCTTGCTCAGTCAACTCGCTACGGCTGCCACCCTGCCGGTGGATAACGTGGATGTCCTTTATCACCGCTATGAGGGCGGAGGTATGGTGATTGACGGCCCTTCGGTGCTGGTGCGCAAGAGCGTGGGCCCCCAGGTGTCGGTGTCCGGTCAGTATTACGTGGACATGGTATCCGCCGCGTCCGTGGATGTGGTGGCGCTGGCCAGTGAATACACCGAAGAACGCACGGAATACACACTCGGGGTGGATTATCTCCATGAGGACTCCATCCTGAGCCTGGGCTACACCAACAGCTCAGAGAACGATTACGAAGCCAACACTGTCTACTTTTCCGCCAGTCAGGAATTCTTCGGCGGCATGTCCACGGTCACCCTGGGTTATGCGCGGGGGCAGGACGAGGTGGGTGTCAGGGGGGACGAATCGTTCAGCGAAGACGCTGACCGCCAGAATTACCAGCTTGGGCTGAGCCAGGTCATGACCCGCAACAGCCTGCTGGGCGTTGACCTGGAAGTGGTGACGGACGAAGGCTATCTGCAGAATCCCTATCGTCGCAATCGCTACATCGACCCTGATGCTCAAAGGGGCTTCAGCTATCAGCTAGAGCGATATCCGGAAACCCGCACCAGTTTCTCCGTTGCCACCCGGGCCCTGTATTACCTGCCTTATCGGGCATCGATTCGCGGTGAGTTCCGCTATTTCAGTGACAGCTGGGGCATTGACGCCCAGACCTTCGAGCTCGCATACGTTCACGCCCTGAATCCTCGCTGGACGCTTGAGGGACGTGCCCGGTACTACGTCCAGGACGAGGCGGATTTCTACAGCGACCTCTACGCCTTCGAAAACTCCCAGACCCACCTGGCGCGCGACAAGGAAATGAGTGCGTTTTCCGGCACTACCCTCGGTGGCGGCGTGGTGTACGAGTGGAAACAGACCTCGCTGCCAGGCATTCAGCGCCTGCAGGCCAGCCTTTTGGTGGACTGGCTCGATTTCAGCTATGACAACTTCCGGGATGTCACTGCGTCCGGCGACTTCCTGCCGGGGCAGGAGCCCCTTTATTCGTTCGATGCCTTTGTAACCCGGGCATCGCTGATTCTTGAATACTGACCGAGTCGGAACGATTCATCATGATGACCCTGAAGAACACATTTGCACTGCACGTTGCCAGCCTGGCACTGGCGCTCTGGCTGCCGACAGCTACCGCTCAGGACAATGGCGAATCCGGGACCGACGACGGTGCCGTGGCCCTGAGCGTTGAAGAGCTGAAAAAACAGGTGATCCGCCTGAACCGGGACCTGTTCATTCTGGAAGAGGACTTGCTGTATCCCGCCAGTACCCAGTTTGCGGTGTTTCTCAGCCTCGACACCGGCGAATTCCTCAAGCTGGATTCGGTGAAGCTCAAGGTCAATGACGAAACCGTTGCAGCGCACCTGTATACCGAGCGCCAGGCCAGGGCCCTGCAGCGTGGCGGAATGCAGCGCCTGCACATCGGCAACCTCAAGACGGGCGAACACGAGGTGACGGTGTTTGTTGAGGGTATTGGCCCGGATAACCGAGCCTACAAGCAGGCCGCGACTTATCAACTGCAGAAGGATACGGATACCGCAGCCCTGGAAGTCCGTATCCGCGACCGCTCATCCGATTACCAGCCCGAAGTGGCCATTGTTGAGTGGGAGTAACGCGGCCTGTGATTGAGTGGCTGAACCGAATAACGGCAGGTACACCGGCTGGACTGGCTCTTACCGGTGCGCTTGCGGCGTTGCTTCACGGTCCGATGGCTGTGGGTGATGAACTGCCGCAGCGCGCCAGTGATCCTGCCTATGGTGTGGCCCTGTACGAGTATTACCAGGGCAACGCCTTCGAGGCGCTGACCCGCCTCAACGTGGCCTCCGCCGAAGGCGGCATCGATGGCCATGGTGACCATCCGGCCCTCGTAGAAGGCGGTCTGATGCTTTCCTACGGCATGACCCACGAAGCCGGCGCGCTGTTCCGGGCGTTACTGGACGAAGACGCAGCAGTGGCGCCTGGCACCCGCAACCAGGCCTGGTTCTATCTGGGCAAAGTGTTCTACCTGGAACAGGATCGTGTCGCAGCACGAGATGCCCTTGAGCGGGTGGATGTCGATCTATTGGAGGACGAAAACGAAGCGCTTTACCACGAGTGGCTGTACCTTCGGGGCCAACTGGCCCTGGCCGGAACAGCGGCAACCAATGGAGAAACCGTTGACGAGTTGATCGACGCGCTGCCTGAGAGCTCACCCTGGCGCGCCTACCTGCATTACAATCAGGCGGTTGGCCGGCTGGCGGAGGGCCAGACGGAAGCTGTAACGGCTGATCTTTCCAGCCTTGATGACCTGCTTGACGAGCTGATCAGGGAGCAGCCTGAACTCGAGCCACCGTTGGCCAATGAAATGTCTGCGCTCCGCGAACGGGTAAAACTTTCCATGGGCCGGCTTCACCTCAGTAGGGGCGACTTTGCAGGCGCGAAGGCCAGCCTTGAACAGATTGTCCTGGATGGCGTGTTTTCCGACGAGGCACTGTTTGACTACGCGGTTGCCGCCTCCCGCGAGGGCAAAGCGGGTTTGGCGTTGCAAGCGTTGAATACTCTTCAGCAACGCCCCCTGTTTACACCCTGGCTGCAGCAGGTGCCCTTTGCCCGCGGCTTCCTGTTCGAGCAGATGGGGCGCCAGCAGCAGGCGCTCCAGGCCTACCGCGAGGCTGCCAGCCATTACCAGTCTCTGAACACCCGCCTGTCGAGTGAGCAGGAGCAGTTGACTGAAGCGCGATTGGTCGACGCCCTTCGCTTTGGGCGTGAGGGTGATAGCCCTGGACAGGTCGGGTCGATGGACCCGGCACTGGCGCGTCCCGAACCGGGAACGCCAACCGTGCTGACCGATGCCTACGGACGCGTGAAGGTCAGGCCCGAGGATTACAGCCTGGCTGGTCTGTTGGCGACCGAGCGCTTTCAACTCTCCCTGCGTGATCTGCACGAACTCTATCGATTACAGGATTCCCTTGGCCAGTGGCAGAAGCAATTGGAATCCTTCGATATCATGCTGGCAACCCGTGCCCAACAGCGGGAACAACGTATTCGCGAGACCCTTGACGCACTAGAGGCGCTCAACACGGATCAATGGCTGGCGCGACAGGCGGAGTACCGCAGCGCTATCGAAGACGCATTGGCCAGGGAAGACCTGCGCTTTTTCATGACGCAGGAACAGCATGAACTGGCGGACCGACTGGCGCAGGTGGAGCAGACCCTGTCGCAACTGCCGGATGACGAATCCACTCGCGAACAGCGAGAGACCTTCCAGCGGATGAAGGCGTACTTCAACTGGCGCCTTGCCGATGATTATGCGGTCAATCGTTGGGCTGCCGAAAAGCAGCTGCGGGAACTGGACCGGGCCATGAATGTGTTCGTTGATCAGCGCGCGTTGATTGAACAGGAGATGGCATCGGGTGGCGAGAATCAGGCTCTGGCTGCCCGGGTAGCGGCCCGCCAGGCCGCGTTGCAACGATTGCAGGGCGAGGTGAACAAGGCGCTCTCGGCAGCACGCACGGAGCTGCTCACCCTGGTGGATACTGAACTTCTGCAACAGAGCCAGGAAGTGCAGGGGTACCTCAGGGCAACCCGTCATGCAGCGGCGAGATTGGCGGACACGCTGTTCCTTGGTCGCAATGGTGCGACGGTAAGCCCGGCCCCCGAAGCGGGAGGTGACCGTGACTGAGCCAGTCATCCGCAGGCGCCTGGATGCCCTGCTGCCAGTGCTTTTTGCAGGCTTTCTCGGAGGCTGCCAGTCGCTCTCAATGCCGGATGTCTTTGGCGGCGGGGATGACAGGCAGCCTCAACCCGGGACACTGGCCACTCTTCAATCCATCGAGCCCACGCCCGATAGCGTCGGGGATAGTGCTAGTGAGGTATCCCTGGACGAGGTGATGGACAGCTACCGCGCCTTGCTGCCTTTGCTGGAAGACCCCGCCAAACAGGTTGCCGTGCGTCACCGGCTGGCGGACCTGGAGTTCCAGCGGGCGGAAAACACGATGGTTGAAACCGCTGTGGATGAGATGGCCGGGGCCATCGAGGCCTATGAACAGCTTTTAGCCGAGTACCCGGAGCGACCCGGTAATGATCAGGTTCTTTACCAGTTGGCCCGCGCCTACGATCTACGCGGCATGAGCGATGAGCACCTTGCCACACTGACGACGCTGGTGAACGAGCATCCGGATTCGAAATTCTGGGTCGAGGCCCAGTTCCGGCGCGGTGACCTGCTGTTCAGTAATCGCCGTTACGCCGAGGCTGAGCAGGCGTTCCGTACGGTGATCGACGCCGACCCGGCCAGAAGGGACGACGCCTCGTTCCTGGTCAACGCTCATTACATGCTGGGCTGGAGCCAGTTCAAGCAGGGTGACTATCGGGAAGCGCTGTTCAGTTACATCAATGTACTGGATCTGGTGATGCCCGAAGAGCAGGACGTGGAATCCGTCGGGCAGGAATACCGAACCATGATGGAAGACCTGTTCCGCGTGTTCGGGCTTTCGCTGTCTTACCTGGACGGCGCGGACACCCTGCAGGCCATCTTCCGTGAGACCGGCGAGAAACCCTATGAAATCCTCGTGTATGACCGCTACAGCGACCTGCTGCTGGAACGGGAGCAATACACAGACGCCATTGACGTGTTCGAGCGCTACATCGATGCGCGGCCACTGAGCCCGTGGGCGCCTCGATACCACATGCGCATCATCGACACCCTGGCGCAAGCCGGCTTTACCGCCGACATACCGGATCGCAAGGCAGCGTTCGTTCGGGATTACGGCATTCACGGCGCCTACTTGCAACAGGCCGATGACGAAACAGCACAATATATCGGGCAGCAACTGGAAGAACTGATTCCGGAGTTGGCCAACCGCCACTATGTGCTGGCGGGCGAAACGGAAAGCGTGGAATCGGACGACCACTATCGACAGGCGGCGGTGTACTACGAGGCCTTCGCAGATACCTTCCCAGCGCATCCTCGCACACCGGAGATGCTGTTCCTGCTGGGTGAAACCCATGTAGAACTGGCCCAGTGGCCGCAAGCCATCGAGGCCTTTGAACGTGTGGCCTATGACTTTCCCTGGGAGGGCGAGCCTCCCGAACGCGCCGCGGAGGCCGGCTATGCCTCTGTTCTGGCATTCCGGGAGTACGCCAGGACCTGGCCTCGGGAACCCGCTGAAACCTATAACGACTACGCCGAGTTCCAGCAGTTGAATCGCCAACGGTTCGTCAATGCTTTCCCTGATGACCCGCGTTCGGAAGAAGTGCTCTACATCGCCATGCAGCATGAATTTGAGCGGGGCCGTTACGGGCAGGTGGTGAAAATGGCGGATCGCATGATCGTCCGCGTTCCCGCCCCTGGGGCGGAGATACTGACCGAAACCGGGTTACTGAAAGCCCACAGCCTGTTTGAGCTGGGCCGCTACGCCGAGGCGGAAGCCACCTATCAACAGACACTGCGAGTCATGGCTGAAACCGATGAGCGGCGTCCGGATGTTATTGAAAGCCTGGCCGCGTCCGTTTTCCGGCAGGCGGAAGCGCTGGCGGATGCCGGCGATACCGCGGGCGCGGTCAGTGAATTCCTGCGTGTGGGTGAGGTTGCGCCAACCTCGGCACTGCGGGCAAACGCCGAATACGACGCTGCCACTCTGCTGATCGAACTCAGTCACTGGCAGGATGCCATCGACGTAATGGTGGCGTTCCGGTCCCGCTATCCCGACCACGAGCAGATCGACTCCCTGCCGGCGCGTCTGGCATTAGCCTACCGCGAGACAGAACAATGGGAGAAAGCCGGGGATGAGTTGAACAACCTCATTGCCATGGCGACCACGGAAGAAGAGAAGCGCGAAACCCTGCTGATCGCGGCGGATCTGTACGAGCGTGCGGGCAATACCGGCAAGGCCATCGATACCTGGCGGCGGTACGCCAATACCTATCCGGAACCACTGGACGTCTACATGGAAGCCGGCAACAGCCTGGCTGGCTTGTACGACGAGATTGGCGACGACAGTAGCCGCCGTTTCTGGCTAAGGAAGCAAATGGATGCGGTGGACAACGATCCCGACGAGGCAGACGACCGCATGCGTTACCTGGCGGCCGAGGCCTCGGCCATCCTCGCCCGGGAGGCGCTGGCGTATTACGACAGCATTCGCCTGACCTTGCCCCTGAATCAGAGCATGGCGGCCAAGACCGAAGCGCTGGAAGAGGCCGTTATCGCCTACCAGAAAACCGTGAGTTACGGCGTATCGTCCTTCTCCACCGAAGCCGGCTATCAGATTGCGCACATCTATGCACGCCTCGGCCGCGACCTGATGGACTCCGAGCGCCCGGAAGGATTGTCGGAGCTGGAGTTGGCTCAGTATGAACTGTTGCTGGAAGAGCAGGCCTATCCGTTTGAGGACAACGCCATCGATATTCACGAACAGAACGCCAGCCGCGCCCGCAACGGTATTTTCGACGAATGGGTTCAGCGCAGTTACGAAGCTCTGAAAACGCTGTTGCCGGGCCGCTACAACAAACCTGAAATCACCGTAGAGGTTGTCGATGAGCTGGGCTAGGTCATTCCGGGGTTGGACGAGAGTGGGCCTGCTGCTGGCTGTCCTGCTGGTGGCCGGTTGTGCGTCCTCGCCCAAAACCGATCCGGCAGATGTAGCGGAGGCAGAGCGCCAGGCCCGTGAGGCCGAGTTAACCCAGGAATTCAGCGAGGCAGTTGCCTTGCTCAGGGGAGGGGATAGCGGCAACGCGCGGGATCTGTTTGAGCAGATCCATCAGGCCGACCCAGAGCGAACCGGACCCTTGGCCAATCTTGGGATTATTGCCCTGCAAGAAGGCAATGCCGACGAGGCGGAAGCGTATTTCCGGCAGGTGCTTGAACGTGACCCGGAACACAGCGCAGCATTGACCCATCTTGGGGTATTGGCCCGGGAGCAGGGCGAGTTCGAGCAGGCGAAAACCCTTTACCGGCAGGCGTTGGAAGCCGACCCGAATCACCTGCCAGCCATGCTGAACCTGGCCATCCTGCTGGATATCTACCTCGGCAGGCTGGAGGAAGCATTGCCTCTCTACGAACAGTATCAGTCGCTGGCGGAAGAGCCGAATCCGCGTCTCAAGGACTGGATCTTTGATGTCAGGAACCGTTTATGACCGCCAGAAAACATCTGCTCAGCCTGTTGCTGTCGATTATTGCATTTCCCTGCGTTGCCCAGGATGGTGTTGTGACCATTGAAGGCACGCGCATCCGGGGCGATCAGGAAGTGCCGACGGTACTCTACCTGGTGCCCTGGCAGGCTCCGGCCGTGCAGTCACTGGCCCGGCCGGATGAGCGGTTGATGCTCCAGCGCCCCATCGCGCCCCTGGAGCGCCAGGAATTCCAGCGTTTGGTGTCCTATCATCAGTATTTCCGCGCCTCCGTGGAGGATGGCAAGACCTCCGGACGCCCCGATGCAACACCGGAATGAGAGCTGCGTCACACGTTGTTTGTGCACATACGCATGTAAAAACAAACCGCTACAAAGACTTGCGCGAACTTACCCCTGCCGGGGCGGTTGCCGCATACACTAGCCTGCAAACACGGACTATGGAGTGCCCTGAAAATGATTGAAACCGCCGTTCGCTTCTTCCAGGAAGGTGGCTTTTTCATGTATCCGATTGCCATCGTGCTGATTATCGGACTCATCGTTGCCGCCGAACGTTACATCTACCTCTCTGCCCAAAAGATTACCAATCGCCGGGATTTCAACCGGTTGCACCACATGATTGGTGGTAAGGATCTGAAGGGCGCGCTGAATTATGCCTCCGAGTCCGGCAGTGCCATGGCCTCCATGATCGGCTTCGGTCTCCAGCGCCTGGCCCGTCGCCAGTCCCGGGAAGAGATCGAGTACGCGATGGAAGAGGGGCTTCTGGAAGTCATGCCTCGCCTCGAGAAGCGCACCCAGTACCTGTCCACCCTGGCCAACATTTCCACGCTAATGGGGCTGCTTGGCACCATCATCGGCCTGATCGCGGCCTTTACCGCGGTTGCCGCGGCAGACCCGTCTCAGAAAGCAAGCCTGCTGTCCCAGAGTATATCCGTAGCGATGAACACCACCGCCTTTGGCCTGATGTCTGCGATCCCGCTGCTGTTGATCCACTCCGTGCTCCAGACCAAGACCAACGAAATCATCGACAGCTTCGAAATGGCTGGCATCAAGGTGCTGAACCTGATCACCGACGGAACAGGCGCAAGGCCGCAGGCACCGGCTGCTGCCCGCCCCGCAGAGCCTGCTTCCCGTGCGGCCAACCCCGCCGGGTCAGTGGCGTAACGGTTCAATCAGGGAGCTAAAGCCATGAGGCGTAAGCATCGTCGGCTTCGCAGTGACGCGGACCTCGACATCACACCGTTCATGAACCTGATGATCGTGCTGGTGCCGGTCCTGCTACTGAATATGGTGTTTGCACACACCAGCGTGCTGGAACTGAATTTTCCCGACGTGGACAGCAGTTCCGTTGAAGAGCAGAAGGAACTTCAGCTACAGGTTGTCATCTTCGAAGACCAGCTTGTGGTGTCCGACAACCAGGGCGGCGTGATCAAGACCATCGTCAACCGCGAAGCGGCCCACGACTTCGAGATGCTCGGTAAAGTCATGAAGGAGCTCAAGGGCAGGCTGCCGGACAAGCGCAACATCATCATTATGCCATCCAGCGACACCTCCTATCAGACACTGGTATCGGTCATGGACAAGGTGCGCTCTTACGAAGCGGTGGTTGCAGGTGATGTGGTCGAGGCCGAACTGTTTCCCGAGATCTCGCTGGGCGACGCACCGAAGAGGGCTGATCAGTCATGAAAGAGTCTGCGAAAGCCAAACGCCTGAAGCGCCATCATCGGCGTGGCAAACAACAGAGCAAGCTGAACCTGGTGTCGTTGATGGACATCTTTACCATCCTGGTGTTCTTCCTGATGGTGAACTCATCCTCCGATGTGCAGGTGCTGAACCAGGACAACGCCATCAAGCTGCCGGACTCCAGTGCCCAGCAGCCCCCGGGTGATGTGCTCGCGCTGACGGTCACGGACAACGATATCCTGGTGAACGGCCGTGTTGTGATGAAGCGGGAAGTGCTCCAGGCCTTCGGTGGTCAGGTTGAGCCCGCCCTGAAGGAAGAACTGGACTACCAGGCCAGCCGCTCCAGTGCGCCGGCACCGGATGCAGGGCGCCCCATCACCATTCTTGCCGACCGCGAACTGCCCTATGAACTGCTGAAGAAAATCATGTCCACCTGCGTGGACGCGGGCTACGCCAGTATTTCACTGGCTGTAAACCAGAAAACAGAGCAGGGAGCCTAGCTGTGGCAGAGTATCGTCAGGGATTGCCCTGGAATCAGGAGGCGGGAGAACGCAAGCGCTTGTTTGCGGTTGCCACCCTCGTGGTCCCACTGTTTATTGTGGCGGCTGCGTACATCACCTGGGTTGAGTTGCCGGAGCAGGACCGCAAAGAGCGTGAAGCCCTGCCGCCGCAATTGGCCAAGCTGATTGTTGAGAAACAGGAACCGCCACCAACCCCGGAACTGAAAGCACCGGAACCCGAGCCTGAACCCGAAAAGCCGGAACCGAAAGAGCAGCCCGTCGCCGAGCCCGAGCCCCAGGTACAGCCGCCAGCGCCGGAACCTGAGCCAGAACCGGAACCAGAGCCCCAGGTGGCGGAGAAGCCGGAGCCCACACAGCAGGACGTCGAAAAAGCCCGTGAAAAGGCAAAAAACACCGGTATCCTGGCGATGGGCGATGAGCTGTCCAAACTGAGTGCCCTGGGCAAATCCGTCAAACTGGACACCCCGGCCACCGTCACAACGGCGGAACCAATCGCCCGCAAGACCGGTGATACCCTGGCACAGAAGGCCAACACCGGCCGCAGCTCCGGTGTGGACGAATCCGGCCTGACCCGCGAAACCCGAGAGGTCGCCCTGGCGGAACGGCAACGAGCCCAGGTGGAGGAAGCCGAAGAAGTGGTCGCCCAGGCAAAAGCCGCCGAGCGCGAGCAACAGGCCGCGGCCAGCAAGCGCAGCCGCGAAGAGCTCCGCCGCACCATGGACGCGAACAAGTCGGCCATCTACAGCATCTACAACCGCGAACTGCGCCGCAAACCTTCACTGCAGGGCAGCGTAACGCCGGAACTGGTGATTGAAGAGAGTGGGGCGGTTTCAAGCTGCTCGGTGGTGGAATCCACCCTGAACGAGCCTGCTCTTGAGAAGAAAATCTGCAATCGTCTGCGGCTGGTGGATTTCGGCGCCCGCCCGGGTGTCGACAGGACGACTATCCGCTATCCGATCGAATTGCTGTCTGGTTGAACGGACGTTATTGGCTACCGAGTCCCGGCCACCAGGCCGGGACTAACCTGCAATTAGCGATCAGCGGCGATCGGACGAGTGGTTGATGCCATCCGTGGTAGGAATATCGCCCAACTCAAAGGGGTTCACCCCCTCTATACACGCCACGTTCACCCCAAACTGATTGGGGTTTGAGAGCCGTCTATGGTGTGTATAGATCCCGCAGGTAGAGCAGAAGTAGTGTTCAGCCGTTTTGGTATTGAACTGATAGAGGGTCAAATTCTCTGCACCCTGTAAGATTCTGAAGGCATCAAGGGGAACCGAGGTCACGACAGCACCACGCCGCGCGCACATTGAGCAATTGCAACGACTCAGGTCTTGAAAGCCGGTGGGGAGATCAACTTCGAATTGAACGCTGCCACAGTGGCAGGTGCCGCAGTTTGAACCTCGTAGGTCCATGTGGGGAAGACTCCTTATCTGTAGTACTAACGGAGATCCGTTTCAGAAAAATTAAAGATAACTTGAGAATATTTTCTTGATTCTTTCTTTGCTCAAAAAGTTTGATTCTATTTTAAAAGTTTTACTATCATTGCCTTTTTCTACGAAAAATACCGTGGACTTATCCGATCCGATAAAATAGAAAAATTCCTTATTGTCACTTAACCAAATACCGGAATCTCTGTTTTTCATGAAAACGTACTGAAAAGATTCAACGGCCTCTTCGTTGCATTCGAATTCGTTGTTGCTTAGAACAGACCTAAAAAAGACATCCGGGCTACAGCCGCCAGTATTTACTTCCTTATCTAAACTAAAGCCAACAATGTTTTTACCAGGCTCGTCACTGTATTTTGCGATTAGAATTTCACTATCTGTACCAAGATATCCCACTAAGTTAGGGTTTTTGGGGATATAAAAGTCAAGTTCTCCATAAACTATGCGCAAATCACTGCCGCTTGCTGACAACGAGAGAGGAAGAATTGACATAAATGCTAGAATAAAAATTTTATTCATATTAAAGACCCCACAAGGCTGCGCGAATATGGGTTTTATAATTTGCAGAAACTTGATCCCGACACATATTATAAAGGGAAGTGTCTCCAGACATTATTCGCTGGCCAATTTTTGCTATTTGCTTGATTATGTAATTGATGTCTGGAGTGTAGGTCGGTCTTGGCACCAAATCTATTGAAGCAGTACATGACTGCGCCTCTGTGAGAGCTTCATACATTACTTTTGCTGAGTTTTCGTTCACTGAGTGAGGCTGTGCCAAGCCTTGCCAGAAAAAATTGATTACAGCAGCTACATATTCCCTGTCATCTGATTTCATTCCATCTTCCTTTTTTGATAATAACTCTCCGGTGCCTTCCTGCACCGGAGTAAAAGTCTATCAAGACTGGTCTGGATGCTCCAGAGATCAAGGCTACCAGCCCCACCAACGCTCGACCTTGAGGATGCCACGCCAGATACTGCCAAGAATAGACGGAAACAGTTGCGGGAGTATCAACGCTGTCACGGCGAGCACGATGATACAGGTGAAAAGATAGTTACTGCTGAGAAAACCACCCGAGTAAGCCAGTTGCTTGTTTACCCCGAGCCAGATGAATGCTGCTGTGGGCACGGAGAAAAATAGAGATGCAAAGAGGCCAATCAATCTTGTTTCAATTGGCCCACCTTGGCTGCGCTTCCTTGCCATTTTTTGTGACTACTCCTTGTGTATTATGCCCGAAATCACCGATTGCAAGCCGCAGCGAAGCGAAGGGTTCAGCTACGGTGCATGGCTCGGCTATGTTTCGCTTTCTGGTAAGTCGAGCTGCCTCTCACTCCGCCAGACTCGTATGAGCACAACCTCTTTCGCCTGCTTGAGATAGACAACCCGAAATGGTGCGTGAATCAATTCGCGAATATGATCCAGGCTGAATTCAGGAACGACTCGGCCAGTATGCGCGGCTATAGAATGTAGGTGAAGCCGCAATGCAGTAACTGTCGCCTTGGCTGTCATGGTTAAATATTGCCTGGAAACGCAAGCCTCGCGCCTTCCGCCAGCACAGATCGAATCACAGATAGAGCCGTCTCACGTCCAAGTGTTTTTGATTCATTCGCCAGAATAGTTCCCACTGACTCCGTTATTTCAAGCGCCTGGGGAGTGGCATTTAACAGCTCCAAGCTCTTGGGCGTCAACGTGACACTTTTAACAGCACCATAGACATTCTTACCGACCCATAAATACCCAGCATCTGTTAGCCAATTTACTGTCGCAGCTGCAAGCTCTTCGTACTCCTGCGCATTGTAGGAAAGCTCTTCATCAGTTCCAGATGCGTACCTTTGATAAACGCATTTACCAAGATGTCACCGCCGGAGTAATACTGACCCACTAGCGCCGACTTAAAATTGACCCACCTGGGGCAAAATGGCCGCCTAATACCATGATCAGGGCGGCGGCCGATGTTGACTCAGGAGACACTTGTG
>Ga0189286_100209_pt1 | contig 25765 bp, 22 predicted proteins | sample UW69minimetaG_FD_130330 | JGI IMG/M metagenome (GOLD analysis project Ga0189286, IMG submission 130330) | Marine microbial communities from the Costa Rica Dome - UW69 mini metaG | ecosystem: Environmental > Aquatic > Marine > Oceanic > Photic zone | place: Costa Rica: the Eastern Pacific...
CGCCAGTAACGGTCCACCGCCGATAATTGTGGCGTCGCCTCCTTGAGCAGGCGCATAAAGCGACTGAACGGTTGGCTGTATTCCTGCTCAAGAAATTTCCGAAGATGACCTTGGGACTGCGTATAGGCCAGCCCTAGCAGGCGCATGAATATGGAAATGCCTTTCTCATTGCGTTGCGGCATGCGTACCGCGCTTTCAGTCAGCGCCCAGAGGGTCTGATTAAGCGTCGGCGGCTCGCCAGCGCACCTCGCCTCCAGATCGTCGAAGGCGTCTTCCAGCGTGGCGGAGAATGGAGTCAGGAAGCGGGCGAATACCGCGTGTATCAGAGCGTTTTTAGAACCAAAGTGGTAATTGACAGCAGCGAGATTTACTTTAGCCTTACTGGTGATCATGCGAAGGGAGGTTTCGGAGAATCCTCTCTCGGCGAAGAGCTCTTCCGCTGCATCAAGAATCCGGTCGACCGTATCAGACTGAGCCATTTTATTATCAGTGCCTCTGAGCAAACGTCTGTTTTAAACATACGTTTGACCGGACGCTATGTCAAGCTCTGTCCTCCGGCTCTACAGCTACCGAAGACCAACCCTGGTCAATGGCCTGCTGGTGGCCCTCGAAGAAAGCCTGCTGCGCTCTGGTGTAAGCTTTCTCGGCCTCCAGAAGATAGATCAGATAGAGGCGGATATGTTCCCGCCGGGTCAGATTTCGAGCCAATACCCGCCGCTCCGACAGCGCCAGCAATTCACTGAAGCGGGTTGCCTTGAGCGTAGAGTTGAATTCGGCCATCCGCGCACACTGCCACACCAGCCCCTCTTTCCCTTCCAGATGTTCGACATGCTTGCGCGCATCCCGAAGCAGCCTCTTACGGCGGATGACGAGGTCCAGATAGGAGGACCGTGACGTGTAAAGACGGCGAATACCCGGCACCCCCAATAGCAGGATAATCACAAAGGCACCGAAGCCACCACCAGCAATCCACGCTGGGACAAAGCCGGTCAGACCGCTGAGAAAAACCACCGCTGCGAGCAACGCGCCAAACAGCCAGATGTCACGATTGCGCCGGGCCGCTGCAACGGTGTAATTGTCAGGCCAGTCAGGCAACGCCAACAGGTCGAAATCCAGCAACACCACGCGGTCACACTGACGCAACATCAACCGGAGCTTGCGTTGACGCGACTCTGCCAGGGTTTTTTCGATATTCTGGGAATCCTCGCCTGTCGACGATTCCGCGACGGACTGATCACTCGCTGGGATATCGTCGGTCTCAAGTCGATCGACAGAAGACGTCGCCCCCCGCTCGGGTCGGCTGTCAGGAAGTTCAGTGCCAGTGGCAGCATCGGCCGACCACCCCCCATCCCCCGCTTCCGGGGGCGGGTCAGCAGGCCGCCCTCTGCGTAGCAAGGGCTCTCCCCCCCGCACGGTATCGCTGGTTTTCTGGCGTACGCTTTCGTTCTCTGCCATGGTTGATCGTCCGTCAAAAATCACCGGGCCGGTAGCTGTCGTCTGCATCTGCCCTCAATAGCCTATCGGCCACCAGCACGCATCCTTGAGTCTTGGCATTATAACCTGGACGCTCATGATGGCTTGGCACCGGCTCGTAGGATCGCTATCCTTGCCTCCACTGAGTGTGGCCCTATACGGCTGCAGACACTAGCCGAGGTTGAGACATGTTTACAGGCATTGTTCAGGGTGTTGCCATCGTTGACGAAATTTCCGCCGTGCCCGGTCTGAGCAGCTTTAGCATTCGCTTTCCGGAGGATCAGGCTCACAACGTGACTATTGGCGCATCAGTGTCCATCGACGGCACTTGCCTGACGGTGACGCGGCAGGATGGCCAGAATCTTTATTTCGATGCCATGCAGGAAACGCTGCGCCTGACCACCCTGGGAAAATTGAAGCCAGGGGATCGCATCAATTTCGAACGTGCAGCCCGGATAGGCGACGAAATTGGCGGGCACCTTCTCTCCGGTCATGTGCACACCACGGCCGATATCGTCGCGATCGACCGCCCCGAGAACAACTGCACCATTGAATTCGAGGTGCCGCAGGCATGGGCGCGCTATATCTTTCCCAAAGGCTACATTGCCATCAACGGGGCCAGCCTGACCATTGGCGACGTCACAGAAAATCGCTTCAACGTTCACCTGATTCCCGAGACTCTGCGTGCAACCACCTTTGCCGATTTGACTGTTGGCGACCGGGTTAACATCGAGATCGACAGTCAGACCCAGACCATCGTCGACACGCTGGCACGCATGGGTTACGACCGGCCACCCTCCTGAACAGAGGCTTCGAACACTACAAACTTCGGGTCTGCATCGAGTTGTCGCACCTGGCCAAAGTAGTGATGGAGACTGCGGTGGTAACCCAGGTGCCGATTCCCCACCAACAACATGCATCCGCCGGGGGACAAGTGCCGGGCCACCTGACTGAAGAGTCGAAGGGCAACATGGTCACCGACGACTCCACCTTCGTGAAATGGCGGGTTTAACAGCACCAGATCATAACGGCCGGCCGCCTCCGTGATACCATCACTGTGGTAAAAACTCGCGACAGCGTCCGGGAAAGCCGTCAGGACATTGTGACGTGCGCTGGCAACCGCCTGACTGGAAACGTCCGCGAACGCAATCTCAAGCGCCGGATTACGGGCCAGGGCCGTCAGCCCGAGCACACCGTTTCCGCAAGCCAGATCCATTACCCGTGTTCCTGGGGGGAGATCCGCAATCTTCCGCTCAATGACCGGCAGCAGCAGCCGTGAACCGATATCCAGCTTCCCTCTGGAGAACACCGCTGGCATACCCGATAGCTCGTACCGGGACGACAACCTGTATCCCCGCCAGAAATCCGGCCAGTCCAGCAACGTATTCTCACCCCGGACGGCAACCACCACCCTCGCTTTTTTGCGCGCGGGGCAGACTTCCCGGGTGTTGACCAGTTCCCCGAACACATCAGCACTGTGTGACGGCAGATGCTTGATCATGCCACCGGCAATCAGCTTGCCTTCGGGTGCCAGAACGCTGTTGACCCACCGCAACAGGCACGCCAGGTAGTCCAGTTGCCGGGGAATCCTCATAACGACAAGATCGAAGCGCCCTTCCGGCAGTTCCAGCCAGCTCTTTGGTGCCGGAATAGACAGATCGGCCGGAGCATTAATAACCAGGGACTCAGAGAGGAGACAGCTATCCGCAAAGGAAACAGGGGAGAAAGGCGCCAGACCGAGGGTCAAAGCCCCAAACTGGTCGTCAATGACCAACACCCGTGGGTGGCTCTGCGGCGTGCAACGCTCCAGAACCTGTTCCAGCAACTGCTCGTCAGCGGCGTCCCAGGCCCGCAGGGTGCGGCCTCCACCGGGGCGCTTCAGAGGCAAGCGCCCACCACTGAATGTTAGAACCTCACTTGTCATTTTAGGCATCCGCATCGTCGTTAAGAAAACTGCGGACATTCTAGGCTGATTACTCTAGAAATTAACCCTACTCTGACAGAACGATTTCAGGTTGCACCGTTTGTTGTGGTAGCAAACCTTCTTGCCCCTCACCCCAGGGGCTTTTTTATGCCCTGAGAAAACCTCTATTTTGGCGTCGCATTGATGCTTTCGATAAACGCAGGCGACAGAACGTCGATAACAGGGCGCTGGCCGCCGCTGAATTCAGGGGCAGGCTGTGCTGGCTCCGACGCCAGTATGCCCGGCTGTTCGGACCAGTGCAGGATGTCCAGCTTACCATCGTGGCGCTCCACCAGCGCCGTGCAGTGCTCTACCCAATCACCGTCGTTACAGTAGAGTCCTTCCTGACTGCGCAGAAAGCCGGCGGAGTGGATGTGACCACAGATAAAACCATCGTAGTGCCCGCGCTCTGCCGCCGTCAGAGCAGCCAGCTCGAAACGTCGAATGAACGACCGCGCCTTGCCGATACGGCTTTTGACCCAGGCCGCCAGAGACCAGTATGGCTTACGGCGCAAGCGCCGCCAGGCATTGAACCAGCGGTTCAGGCGCAGCAGAAGGCCGTGAGCCCTATCACCTACCAGCAGCATCAAGGGGCTGCAGCGCACCACCTGATCAAACTGGTCGCCATGGCAGACCACGAATCGGCGACCGTCCGCCGTAATGTGGATGGCCTTCTGCTTCAACTCGATACCTGCCAGCGTCTGGCCGCAGAAGTGCCGCAGAAACTCATCGTGATTACCGGGCACATACACCACCCGCGTGCCGGCAGCGGCAATGGCCATAAACCGCCTCACGACCGCCTGGTGGCTTTCCGGGAAGTGCACCCGCCGTTGCATGGCGATCAGATCAACGATATCCCCAACCAGGTAGAGGGTCTCACAGCTGACGTTGTCCAGAAAATCCAGAAGATAGTCCGCCTGGCAATCGGCGGACCCCAGGTGAACATCGGAAATGAAAACGCTCCTGTACTGATGCATCGGTTTCCCCCACCGGCCTGTTCAAGGATTATTCCTACCTTGTCCGATGGCAATGACGACCGTATGACAGCCAGACGACAGTTCAGTGACGGCGGGCGCACCACACCGTGAAGCGTCGATCACCGGCGATTGCCCTGACCGGTCCGACATGACGACGGATCAGCGCCTCATAGGGAAGAAACGCGTTCGCCACCAGGCGCAACTCACCGCCAGGCTCCAGGTGCTTTGCCACGCCCATCAGGAACTGCTCAGTCATGGACGTATCGGTGCGAATACCGGTATGGAATGGCGGATTGGTAACAACTGTGGCGTAGCGGCCGTCGACGCCGGACAACCCGTCGGAGGCGTGGATCACGCCATCGACGCCCGCCTCCTGATAGGTCGCGCGAGCGCAAGCAACGGCCTGAAATTGCACGTCTACGCCGTCGACTGGAAAAACATCCTGCCCCGTGACTCGTTGGTGCAACTGCAACCAGGTGCCGATAACACCTGCGCCGCAGGCAAAATCCAGCACGGGTCCTTTCTCCGGTGGTGAGTCAGCGAGGGTTTGCAACAGCATGGAGGTACCATCATCCAGCTCACCGTCACTGAATATACCGGGCAAGCCGGCCACCCTGAAGCCAATTCCCTCGCATTCAACCGGATGCCACTGAAGCCAACGTTGAAGGTCAAACGCTGGGCGCCTGGGCAGGCTATCGGCTTGCCAGACCTGGCAGTGACGGGCACTGTCTGCTTTCGATGCTTGAGGTGCAAGCCCCTTCAGCTGTTTCACGGCGCCCGCAATACCTTCTTTCTTTTCGCCCACCAGAACCAGTCGAGCCCCCTCGGCCGCCAGCCAAAGCGCCAACTCAAGCCTTACCGACAACTCAGCTCTGGCCTTGGGGAGAAACACCACCAGGGTATCGGCCGCGCCCGGCGACAACTCCGGAGCGTCATAACCAAAGGCCGCCATCCAGTCGTTGACGGCCAGCAACTGTTGGTAATTGCCAAAATGTTCGGAAATCGTCAGTCCCCGATCCGGCAACAGGGGAAGTAACGCGGGATCAACCACGCCAATAATGGCCAGGCGACCACGCAACAGGTTCTGGTTTTTAAGCAAGGCTTCGTGGGAATTAGGCAGTGCAGACATTGATCAGCGTATCCCGGCGTTCATATCAGGCGGGATACTCTAACCGGAATTGAGCCCTGAGTCTTGGCCCGGGCGATCAGAAACCGGTAGATTCCAGCTCCGGCCTCCTACTTGTAGCGGGCAACCGTATTGGCTCGCAAAGCGTCTTCTGGCGACATGCCCCAATCTTCCACTGATTCCTGCTGCGGCGTCGTCTCACTGTTGCGGCGACGAGCCTGGCTGGACTGCGTCGTTTTACGCTGACTCATGACACTGAGCGCTTTTTGAACGATCTCTCGCATGGTTAACCTCCTGATATGTTACCGACTCAGTGTAACAATCAATCAGGAGGTTAACTGTGATGACGCGCCGGGTCAGAAAGTGACGACTGTCACGAATAATTGACACAATTTGACATTTTTCATGTCAGTTTTTATGGCGCCCCGCCCGGACCGGCCTCAACACCAGCTCATCAATACTGTTTTGTTTGACGGCCTCGTGATCGGCCTCGGAGCTGATGGACAACCCCATATCCCGAAGGATGCCGTCGGCCACATCGTAGACAAAGCCGTGCACGGTCAACGCCTGCCCACGACGCCAAGCCTCCTGCACAATGTTGTTTTGACAGACGTGGCCAACCTGCTCCACCACGTTCAATTCGCACAGGCGGTCCACGCGGTCCTGATCGGTCGCCAGGCCATCGAGGATGCCCTGGTGTTTGTCGCGAACGTCCTGGACGTGCCGAAGCCAGTTCGAAATCACGCCAAAGCCCTCGTTGTTCAGGGCCGCCTTAACCCCCCCGCAGCCATAATGGCCGACGACAAGAATGTGCTTGACCTTGAGCACGTCAATGGCGAACTGAAGCACCGACAGGCAGTTAAAGTCTGTATGCACCACCACATTGGCCACGTTTCGGTGCACAAACAGCTCACCGGGCATCAGGTCAACGATCTGGTTGGCCGGAACCCGACTGTCCGCGCAGCCAATCCAGAGGTACTCCGGCGCCTGCTGGTTGGACAAGCGGTTAAAAAACTGAGGGTCCTGGCTCTTGATGCCATCAGCCCAGGCCTTGTTTTTGTCCAGCAAATGATCAAGCTGCCCCATCAAACCTCCTCCTAATGATCAACATTGCCCAGAATTGAACGGCAATCCGCAACATAAATCAATCATCAACTGGTCTGAGTCAGGTGGGTATCGTGATGTTCATGCATAGTGGTCTGAGCCAGGTCCAGCAGCTCCCGCAACGCAACAGAAAACATCGCATACTCTGGTTCACGTACCCCTTTGAGTTCCGTCAGCATGGATTTCCAACGGCTGATCATGGTGCTGTGCCGCGCCATCCAGTTGTCTACAGCGATGCTGACATCTCCAGGTTTCGTAGCCAGCTTGAGCACACCAGTGGTCAGAGCCCTCTGTTGCCAATCCAGGTCCTCACGGAAACTTTCCCTCGCCAGGGCCTGCCAGTGAGACGCAGGCACCAGGGCTGCAATGGCTTTGGCAAACCAGTTCAGATCCAGCTTGTCACCGAGATCATAGTAGAGGTTGGCGACGGTTTTCAGAGGCATTCCTGTTGCTTCGCGGGCCTCAATGATACCGAGAGAGGAATACAGGTAGCTGGTCCCGGAAGCCACCGACGCCAGATCTTCCGGCAAACCTGACTCAATGAGTTCGTCATGGCGCTTCTTCCAATCAGCACAGGCCTGTTCACCGAGGTAATCCGGCAGGTCGGATGTGATCTTCCAGACGCTGTCGGCGAAACGCTCCATATGGCTCTGAATACCGAGTTCCGCCCGGCGGTTGCGCAACAACCAGCGAACAGCGCGGCGAATCAGTCGCATCAGGTCGCCCATCAGATCCATTTGAATTTTGGCCGGGATAAAGTAATCCATGTACTCCACCTTGTCCCACCAGGTGTCCAGCCGGAAGACATCACGAGCGATGATCCAGGCCAGCGCAATCGATGCCGCATCGGCACCAGTTGACTGCTTCAACCGCTCCACAAAGGTGATCCCCATGTGGTTGACCATGTCGTTGGCAATCTGCGTCGCAATGATCTCACGGCGCAATTGATGCTCCCCCAGCTCTTTGGAAAACTTGCGGGTCAGGTCCTGAGGAAACACTTTGTACATTTCCCCAGCCAACAAGGGCTCATCCGGCAGGCTGCTGTCGATCAGGGTTTGCTTCAGGTCACCCTTGACGTAGGAAATCAGCACGGACAGTTCGGGACGGGTTAACCCTTTTTTGTCCAGCTTGCGCTCGGACAGGGTTTCGTCGTCAGGCAGGAATTCCAGGCTGCGATTCAGCTTACCCTCGCTTTCCATGGTGTTCATCAGCCGGCGGTATTCTTCGAGCCGGGTGATGGCCCCCACACTGGCAATACTGATGGCCTGGGTCTGCCGATAATTGTTCTTGAGCACCAGGGAGGCCACATCATCCGTCATTTCCTCCAGCATGATGTTGCGCTGCTTATCAGTCAGATCCCCCATCGCAACCGCCTGGTTCAGGAGGATTTTCATGTTCACTTCGTGGTCGGAGCAATCCACACCGCCGGAGTTGTCGATGAAGTCGGTATTGAGCCGACCGCCGCGTAACGCAAACTCGATACGCCCGAACTGCGTCAGGCCCAGGTTCCCACCCTCGCCCACAATCTTGCAGCGAAGCTCTGAACCGTTAATACGAACCGCATCGTTGGCCTTGTCCCCAACATCCCCGTGGGACTCGCCCTGACCCTTGATGTAGGTCCCGATGCCACCCACCCAAAGCAGGTCGGCCTGGGCCTTCAGGATGTGGGTAATCAACATGTTGGGCGGCACCCGGTCGGATTTGATACCCAACAATTTTTTCATTTCCGGGCTGACCGGAATGGACTTGGCGCTGCGATTGAAGATGCCACCGCCTTTGGAAATCAGGCTGGTGTCGTAATCAGTCCAGGATGAGCGTGGTAATTCAAACAAACGCTTGCGCTCTTTGTAACTTTTTGCCGCGTCCGGCGCCGGGTCGATAAAAATGTGCACATGGTTGAAGGCGGCGACCAACTTTGTCTTTTCCGAGGAAAGCAGGCCGTTACCGAATACGTCTCCCGCCATATCGCCGATACCGATGGCGGTGAACTCGTCCAGCGCCGGGTTGATACCCAGTTCGCGGAAATGGCGCTCCACGGACACCCAGGCACCACGGGCAGTTATACCCATTTTCTTGTGGTCATACCCATTGCTTCCGCCGGAGGCAAAGGCATCACCCATCCAGAAGCCGTACTCCGCCGCCAGACCATTGGCAATGTCCGAGAAGGTCGCTGTCCCCTTGTCCGCAGCCACGACAAGGTAATGGTCATCCTCGTCGTGACGGATCACCGAGGCCGGAGGCTGAATACCTGCGTCCACCAGGTTGTCGGTAATGTCCAGCAGGCCACGGATGAAGGTCTTATAGGCTTCGATGCCCTCCGCCTGGAAGGCCTCGCGATCCGACATGTCCGGAAGGCGCTTGGCCACAAAACCGCCCTTGGCACCGACTGGCACGATGACCGCGTTCTTGACCTGCTGGGCTTTGACCAGCCCGAGAATCTCGGTGCGATAATCCTCGAAACGATCGGACCAGCGCAAGCCACCGCGGGCCACCTTGCCACCGCGTAGATGCACACCCTCAACCCGTGGTGAGTAGACGAAAATCTCGAACATGGGCATGGGCAGCGGCATATCCGGAATGCGGGAAGGGTCAAATTTCACACTGATATACGGCTTTGTATGACCTTCACCGTCGGGCTGATAATAGTTGGTTCGCAGGGTAGCCTGCATCAGCTCCAGGAACAGACGCAGGACCCTGTCCTCACTCAGGTTTTCTACCTCATCGAGCCAGGCATTGAACTCGATCTCAAGCTTCTGCTGCGCGGCCGCACTTTTGCCCACGCTCTGATAACGCTCCGGATTAAAGCGCACCTCAAAGAATTCCAGCAACAACCTTGTCAGGTCCACATGGTTGACCAGGGTATTGGAGATAAAGGTCTGGCTGTTGGAAAAGCGGATCTGACGCATGTAGCGGGCGTAGGTCCGCAGCAGGGCAATCTCCCGCCAGCTCATGTAGGAGGACAGCAGCAGCCGGTTGAAAGCGTCATTCTCGGCATCGCCGTACCACACGCGACGGAACAGGTCCTCGAAAATGGGACGGATACGGTGAATATCCACCACTTTCCCGCTGTGAGCCTGCAGGGTGAAGTCGTGTATCCATACCGTCGTCCCTTTCCGGTCGCTGACTTCGAAGGGATGCTCGCCGATCACCCGGAACCCGAGATTGTCGAAAATCGGCATGACATCGGACAATGGCAACGGCTCATCCGGATAGAAGAGTTTAAAGTGGAGCGTACTTTCGTCCTCTTCCAGAGCCCGATAGAAGCTCATGGTGAGATGTTTTTCCTCGGCCGCGCCGGATATATGCTCGAGATCAATGGCAGCCCGCCGGGGCGAAAACATTTCCTTGTAACTGGCAGGGAAACCGCCGGAGTAAACGCGGAACATCTCGTTGCCCTGCTCTTCGCCATAGGCCTCGGTCAGCGCCTCCAGCAGGCCATCACGCCAGGACTGGGCCAGCCCGATCACCTTGTCGCGAATCTCCGAAATCGGCAGTTGCCGGTTTTCCACCTGGGGCACCCGTATGGTGAACTGAACCCGCGCCAGAACCGACTCGGAAAAATGCGTTACGAACTCGATATCTTCGGCACCCAGAGTCTCCAGCAACTCCTGCTCCACCTTCAGGCGCAACTCGGTGTTGTAAATATCCCTGGGGAAGAACGCCAGGCAGGTCACGAACTGGCCATACACGTCTTCCCGCATGAACAGTTCGATACGACGACGTTCCTGGATGTAGAGAATGCTCTTGGCGACGGACAGCAGTTCTCCGGGCTCTATCTGAAACAGTTCATCCCGGGGGTACACCGTGAGGATCTGATCCAGCTCCTTGCCCGCGTAATCATCACGCAGGAACCCAGAACGCCTCATGACCATCTGGAACTTGCGGCGCAGCAGGGGAATCTCATCCGGGCGTTCGTTGTAGACCCGTGAGGTATACAACCCCAGGAAACGACGCTCGCCAACCACTTCGCCCTTGCTGTTGAACTTCTTGACGGCGATGTAGTCCGGATAGGCCGGACGGTGGACCCGCGAACGCTGGGCGGACTTCGCGAAAATGAAGATATCGTCGGTGCGGGTCATTTCATGCCGGGTGCGCTGTGGCAGTTCATTGAGCCGAACGCGATCCGGGCGCTCGTTATTCACCCGCAGGATACCCAGTTCGGAATTCTCCACACGGCGGACCACCAGCCCACTCTTGTCCTTGGCAAAATCGTATTCGTCGTAACCGAGAAAGGTGAAGTGGTCTTTGACCAGCCACGCCAGGAACGCCTTCGCCTCCTCCTTTTCCTCTTCGTCGATACCGGCCGTGGTATTATCCAGCTCCCGGCTGATTTCGTTGACTTTTTCAGTCACAATCGGAAAGTCACTGACCGCTATGCGAACTTCGTGAAGAATGGTTTGCAGCACCTCTTCAAGCGACCTCAGGTCTTCCGGGCTGCTGTGCCGGTCAATCTCCAGCACAATGAACGCCTCGTAGCTGGCATTGGCGGACTTCTTCTTCGGAGGATGCAGTTTTTTCAGTTTGCCCTGAGTGTCCCTCTCCACCTGAAGTATGGAGTGCTGAATGGAGTGGGTACCGATTTCCCGCTGGTTAATGGCAATTCGCAGGGAATCGATCAAGAACGGCATGTTTGGATGAAGAATGAAAATGACGGTGTGGGTGGACTGCCAGCCATCGCTTTCGAGGTCCGGATTGAACACGGACACAGGGGTTTCCTCGGCGGACCGTTTCTGAAGAAGCTGCCAAGCCGCGAGGATAGCCCCATAGGTATCTGAAAATCGTCGACTTATAAGTTCTTCAAGAGGAATGTGAGCATAATGCTGCTTCGCGAATTCACTGATCTTTTTCGCTTCGGTTTTCGCTATTTTTTCAGCGAAAGCTTCGTCCAGCTGCTGGAAAAACTGTTCCTTGCTGGCGATCGTCAGCGCATTCATAGTCGACCTCTGAGAGTGTGAAATAAACGTAATCGGTGTACCGTCACATAAGCATAGTCAAAGCCTTGATTTTTGCCCCACAGATGCGAAAACTGCGGCATCTACTTACGCGAACCGTCTCTGCAGTAGGAGTGGACACCCCCCATGGCATTACAGCATACGTTTGGAGAGCTCAGGTCTCAGTTAGCAAAAAGGATCATTGGCCAGGAAAAACTGGTGGACCGTTTGCTGATTGCCTTGTTGGCTGATGGCCACCTGCTGGTAGAGGGCGCTCCCGGCCTGGCCAAAACCACCGCCATCAAGGCTCTCGCCGACCACCTCGAAGGCGACTTCCACCGTATCCAGTTCACCCCGGATCTGCTGCCATCCGATGTGACCGGCAGTGAGATTTACCGAGCTGAAACCGGACAGTTCGAGTTTCAGCATGGCCCGATTTTCCATAACCTCGTGCTGGCGGATGAAATTAACCGGGCGCCGGCCAAGGTACAGTCAGCGTTACTCGAAGCCATGGGCGAACGCCAGGTCAGTGTCGGTATGCGCACCTTCCCGCTGGATCGCCTGTTCATGGTAATGGCCACCCAGAACCCCATCGAACAGGAAGGCACCTACCCCCTGCCTGAAGCCCAGCTCGACCGATTCCTGATGCATGTAGTGATTGACTATCCGTCAGCTGTGGCTGAAAAAGAGATTCTCCACCTGGCTCGCAACGATTACCGCCGTGGGCAGGTGGCCGCTGAAGCCCGCCTGACGGCCGAACAGGTTTTCGAGGCCCGGCATGCGGTTTCCGATATCTACATGTCAGAGCCCGTCGAGCAATACCTGCTGGCACTGGTGCTTGCCACCCGTGACCCGGTGTCACTCGGCCCGGAACTGGCCCGCTGGACGGCCTTTGGTGCCAGCCCACGCGGCACCATCGCACTGGATCGCTGCGCCAGGGCCATGGCCTGGCTGGAAGGACGGGACTACGTCAGCCCGGACGATGTTCGTAACATTGCCTTCGACGTCCTTCGCCATCGTATTTTGCTGACGTTCGAAGCCGAAGCCGAAGGCCTGACCGCAGATGCCATTATCCAGCGCCTGATAGACCGCGTTCCGGTAACAGCCTGACACCGTGACCATGACGCCCGAAGAGCCAGCGACCCATATTCCCCTTTCCGGTCTCATTCGCCTGCAGGCAGATGCCCGCGCCTTGAAGTTGCCGGCTGCGCGCCCGGTAAGATCCCGGCAGGCCGGCTTGCAACGCTCTCCCCGTCGCGGGCGGGGCATGGCCTTTGCTGAAGTACGCCAGTATCAGCCTGGCGACGATATCCGCAGCATCGACTGGCGGGTGACTGCCCGACGGCAATCGCCACACACAAAGCTCTACGAGGAAGAGCGCGAGCGCCCTGTGCTCCTGCTTTGCGACCTGGGACCTTCCCTGTTTTTCGCCAGCACCGGCGCTTACAAACAGGTTCGCGGGGCCCAGATTGCCGGCATCCTGGCTTGGCTTGCCCTCTGGTCTGGCGACCAGGTTGGGGGAATTGTTTTCAATGGCAACGAACTCACCGTACAGCGCCCGGCGCGGCGCAAGAAGTCAGTACTGCAATTTCTCGATACCGTGGCAAGACAGCAAAGAAGCACGCGCGACTCGAATGCCACCGCAGCCCCTGGCTCGGAAAACGCCACCCTGGATACGGCCCTGCGAGAAGCGCGTCGGGTGGCCCACACCGGTAGCCGCATTTTCGTCGTCAGTGACTTCCTGACCATTACCACGGAAACGTCGCGGCTACTCGGTTCGCTGGCACGTCACAACACGGTCAGTGCACTGAGAGTCGTTGACCCATTGGAACTGAAGTTACCTGAAAGCGGCCGTTTCGCCATTGCCGGCGAGGACGGACCGGTGTGGTTTGATAGCAGCAACCCCCGCTTCCAGAGAGCCTATGCGGACAAGGTTCGCCAGCATACAGAGGCCCTTGCGGAGTGTTTTCGCACGGCGGGGGTACAGCCCGCCAGCGTCATGACCGGCGATCAGCCAGCGTTGGCGTTGCAGGCACTGCTTGGCCCCCGAGGTCACATCGGATGACAGGAACCGCAAAAAACCCATGACGGAACAGGACCCACTGAGCCAGCTCAGAGACATTCACCTGCCCCAATCCGGAGGCTTCTGGCCACCGGCGCCCGGCTGGTGGCTGTTAATGGCCATTGCGATTGCCCTGGGCATTCTGGCGTTCGTGCTGATCCAACGAAAACGGCGCAAAAACCGTTGGCTGAAAACCGCCAACACTGAATTGAACAGACTGGAGCAGGCAGCAACACCCAACAGCCAATGGTTCGGTGCGGTGAACGCTTTACTGAAACAAGCCGCGCGTATCCGTTACCCCGAACGCCTCCCGGAATCCCTGTCCGGCGAACCCTGGGTTCGCTTTCTTCTGGAAACCAGCCCGAAGGATCGCATAGCCTCACGCCCGGTGGTGGAAGCCATGGTGAACAGCAGTTGGCAACCGATACCCGAGTGCCATACCAGCGATGCTGTCGCGTTTGCCCGTGTTTGGCTGGGAGGCCAAAAATGCTGAGCCTTGCATTGCCATGGGCCCTGTTGCTGGCTCTGGTGCCCCTGATTATCCGTTTACGCAAGCGCAGTGCTCAGGCTGTGGAGGCACCGGTTTTCCCGGTCGGGCATTGGTTGTCGGACCTGCCAGGCGTCAGCCGTAGCGGTAGCCACGCCCCCCTTTGGCAGCAATTGGCACTGTTATTGATCTGGCTGTTGTTGGTCGTGGCCCTGGCACGCCCCCAACACGTCGGCGAACAGGTACAGTTGCCAGTCAGCGGCCGTGACCTGCTTCTGGCAGTGGATATTTCCCCGTCAATGGACGAACAGGACATGGTCATACAGGGCCGCAGCATCAACCGACTACAGGCGGTGAAACGCGTGCTGGATGACTTTATCCAACGCCGCGAAGGTGACCGCCTGGGGCTGCTGTTGTTCGGTACAGAGCCCTATATCCAGGCGCCGCTGACCTTTGACCTCGCCACCGTTCGCACGCTGCTGCACGAGGCAGGTATCGGCATGGCCGGGCGGGCCACGGCGATCGGCGACGCCCTTGGCCTGGCGGTCAAGCGCCTTCGTGATCGTCCCCAGGAACAACGCGTGGTGGTCCTGCTCACCGATGGCGCCAACACCGCTGGTGAGATCGCGCCAGACAAGGCGGCGGAGATAGCAAAAGCCGCCGGCGTACGCATCTACACCATTGGAATCGGCGCCGAAACCATGGTCCAGCGTGGGCTGCTCGGCTCCCGCCGGGTCAACCCATCCCGCGACCTCGATGAGGGTTTGCTGACGCGAATTGCCCAGCAGACGGGCGGTGAGTACTTTCGGGCCCGCAGCCTGCCTGAGCTGGAACTGATCTATGAAAGTATCAACCAGCTTGAACCCATCGAACTGGAAGGCAAGCACTATCGTCCGGTGACTGAACTGTACGTCTGGCCTGCCGGGATTGCAGTCTTGATCTGGCTGCTACTTCAGGGCGCCAGAGTCGCCAGCAACCGGCTTGAAACCAGAAACAACGCACGGGGAGGAAACCATGGCTGATTTTCACTTCCTGCGCCCACTTTGGCTGCTGTTACTTCTTGTCGCCCTTTTACTGCCGCTGGTATTTAAACGTGTCCGCCAGAGCGACAGTGGCTGGAGCCGCGTGATACCGCCGCAACTGCTGCGCCCACTGATCAGTCAGTCTGGTGTCGCTGGCGGTCAAAAACGCTCGCCCGTGTTGCCGGTCGTTGCCGCCATCGTGGTGCTTGCCGTTGCCCTTGCCGGCCCGTCGTGGCGCAAGGCGCCCACGCCATTGCAACAACAGAACGACAGCCTCGTCATCGTGCTGGACCTGTCGCTGTCAATGCTTGCCACCGATGTAACACCCGACCGCCTGACCGTCGCCAAGCGCAAGATACGCGATATTCTGAAGGCACGGGAGGGCAGCCTGACGGCCCTGGTGGTCTACGCCGCAGACGCGCATGCAGTCACACCGCTGACGGACGACCGCAATACCATCGAGGGCATGCTGGAGGTACTCGAACCGGTGATCATGCCCGCTGCAGGAAACCGAACCGATCTTGGCATACAACGTGGCCTTGACCTGCTGGAACAGGGCGCCCCGGGAACAGGACGACTGTTACTGATTGCAGACAATGTGGACGAACGTTACCTTCCCCGCATCAACGATACCCTCACGGGCAGCCGGTTCGCGCTCAGCACCCTGACCGTTGGTACTTCAGAGGGGGGGCCAATACCGCTGGCACGCCAGGGATTCATTCGCGACGGCGGCGACATCGTAATTTCCCGTGCAGATCCCAAAGGCATGACGGAACTGGCGGAAAGTAACGGTGGAGACAGTTATAGCCTGACCATTACGAACGAGGACATCCGCACCCTGGAACTGCGCCCTATCGACTCGGACAACTGGGAAGACAGCGAGCGCGGCCTGACAGTCAACCGCTGGCAGGATGATGGCTACTGGCTATTGTGGCTGGCTGCGCCACTGGCCTTGCTCGGCTGGCGTCGCGGCGCCATGGTTGCGTTACTGGTAACGCTTTTGCCGCTCACGCCACGCCCCGCAACGGCCATGGACTGGGAGGCTCTTTGGTCCCGGGAGGATCAGCGCGCGCCTGCGTTGATCGAAGAAAGCCCGGAACGGGCTGCCCGGATTCTCGACGACCCGCAATGGCGTGGCAGCGCACTGTATCGCTCGGGGGAGTATGAGTCCGCAGCGGGCGCGTTCGCCAGCGAAGACACACCCGGGGCAAGCTACAACCGCGGCAACGCCCTGGCCCGTGCAGGCAAGTTGGAAGAAGCCCTCGAGGCCTACGAGAACGTGCTGGCGAAGCAACCCGAGCACGAAGATGCCTTGTTCAACCGGGACCTGGTGAAACAGCTGCTGGAGCAGCAACAGAACCAATCCAGCGGAGACGGCAGCGAATCGTCAGACCAGGAGGGCGATCAACAGCAACAGGGTAACCAGCAGAACTCACAGAATGGGTCGGATACCCGGAATCAGGATGGTGACCCGTCGGATCAGGCGGGGCAGAACCAGCCTGACAACCAACAGAATGGACAGCAGAACAACGAGCCACAGGATAGTCAGCAGAACGGCCAAAGCGATGAACAGGAAAAGCAGGCGGAGGGTGAACAACAACGCCAGCGTGATGCCGACTCTGCTGAGAGCAACGGACAGGCATCCAGGGCACCGGCGGAGCTGGATACGTCTCCACTGACCCAGGGGCAGGAACAATGGCTCCGGCGCGTGCCCGATAATCCGGGCGGCCTGTTGAGGCGCAAATTCCTGCAACAATACCAGGAACGAGAAACACCATCTGACGAGGGCGATACACCATGGTAAGCCGGCTGACCGGTCCGTTTATTCTGATACTGCTGTTTATCACCATGGCGGGGCCGGCCATGGCAGCCAACGATCTGACCGTTGAACCCGACAGAACCCGCCTTTACGAGGGCGAAGTGCTTACCCTGAGCGTCAAGGGCAGTACCAAAATCGATATCAATCTCGGAAACCTGTTCGATTTCGACTTGTCGAGCCTGCCAAAACCGGACATCGAAAAGGTAGAAGACGACTTCGAGATTCTCACCCGCAACCAGCAATACTCCATCCGCACCGTCAATAATGAGATGGTGGGGGAGATCACATGGACTTACCAGCTCGCGCCCCAAAAGACCGGTGAGTTGACCATTCCGCCCCTTAGCTTCCGCGATTCCCGTTCAACCCCCGTCACCATTGAGGTTATCAGCGGCACCCCACCCAATCAGGAGGGCGACGTCCAGAGAGACAGCTTTATCGAGTTGGCCGCAGACAAGGACGAAGTGTACGTTCAGGAACAGTTGGTGCTCTCCATCAAGCTGTTTTTCACCGGCAACCTCATTCGCGGTGAGCTCTCCGAACCGGAGCACCCGAATGCCATTGTAGAATCGCTGGGCAAGCAGAATGAGTACACTCGCTACCGGGACGGTGTTCGCTATCGTGTGGTTGAGCGCCGCTACGCACTGTTTCCCCAGAAAGAGGGACAACTCAGCCTGCAGCCCATCCGTTTTGAGGGCCAGGCCCGCAATGAACAGGGCCAATTGAAGTTTCTCCGCGACAGCGCCAACCTGTTTGATATCACCGTCAAAAGTGTGCCAGCTGGATTCAGCGGAGACACCTGGTTGCCCGCCCGCAAGCTGGAGCTGGATCAGTCAGGACTGCCACGGAACCAGAATCTGACAGCGGGCCAGAACCTTACCAGAAGCCTCACCATGAGGGCGGAGGGTCTGCCTGCCGAATCCCTGCCTCCGTTCCCGGAACAGACGCCCGATAGCATACGGGCCTACCCGGAAAAGCCCGAGCGCACAACCACACCTGGCACAGAAGGGCTGACCTCGACACTGACCCAGACCACCGCACTGGTGCCGGTACAGCCTGGAAAGTTAACACTGCCCGAAATCCGGATCCCCTGGTGGGATACTGAAAGCGACAGCGAAAAAGTAGCGGTTATTCCTGCTCATACGATGGTCGTTGAGGGAATTCCTGGCCAGATCGACTCGGGGCCCAACAACCCGGAAGGCGCCTCGGAAGCGGTTACGGAGACCAACAATGACCCGGCATCAGGTGAGCCTGACGGGGAGTCCGGTGCCGTATTCTGGCCATTGGCCACTCTGGCCGTTCTGGTGGGATGGCTGCTCACACTGACGGCCTGGTGGTACAGCAGGCGCCGCACCAATGCTGGCAAGGTCGTGGCGAGTCAGGGAGATAACCGGGAAAAAGTGCTATTCCGCGACCTGTGCGAGGCAGCGCAGGCGGGATCACCCAAGACGACCGATCTGCTTGTGCGCTGGATGTCTCAACGGCATCCGGAGCGCACCTTCCAAAGCGTAACGGACGTGAATCGGTTTCTGGGCGACACGGAGCTGGCCGCCGAGATCGAACAGCTTCAACAGCGTTTATTCGGTACACCCGGTGAATCGGCCACGTCAGAGCCCTGGCAAGGAGAACGACTTGTCGCTGCGCTGATCCGCGTGCGCGGGGCCGCCAGTGAATCAGCCCCCGGGGATCAGCTGCCGCCACTCTACCCGCAGGGCCTGAGCACCAGCCGATGAAAGATTACGGCACCAGTTGGGTATCAATCACCAGGGTGACAGGCTCGTTTTCGCCCTCACCCACTGGCACCGGCTGATCCACCTCGCCCTGCCAGTCACCTGCTTGTGGCCTGGCGTTGCCAGAGCGCGACAGTCGCGCTTGCAGGCGCACTTCGCCCGCCTCCGACAGTTTTGCACCCGCGGACATATTGAAGCGATCGTCCAACCGGATCTCCATCGGCAACTGGCCCGCACTCAGCCGTGCCACCGCCAGCGGTGGACCGCCCTGAACGTCCGCCCGACGCGCCAGAACAAACAGGATGGTGTCGTCAGGAATCTCACCCCGGAATGCTTCCTCTATTTCCACCCGGACGGTCACGCCAGCCGCGGATACCTCTGACGGTTGCTCCTTTGGCACCTCCCGACCCAGGCGCTGATAGGCCTGCTCAATGCCCTGGCGGATGGACGCAATCTGGGGGTGATTGGGCGCCACCGAGACGATGCGCTCCCAATACCGGATCGCCTCCTCAAAGTTCTGCTGGCTGAATGCATGGATACCGAGCAAGCCAAGGGAATTGACCTCGTCGGGATTGAGCGACCTGGCCTTTTCAATGGCGTTCGACACTCCTCGGTTGAGGTCACCCTCACTCAGGAAAAACGCAGCCTGGGCTGATAATCCCCAGGCGACGGCTTTGCCGTTCTCATCATCCTCAATACTCTCTGCCAGCCGTTCGAAGGCCCAAGCCGCATCCTCGTACTGCTCAATGCGCATATAGCTACGCCCCAGCATGGCCCAGCCCTCTGTGTTCTCCGGATTGGCCTCCAGCCGCTCGCGAAGCTGGGTGGTCAGTTCCTGCATCTGGCCCAGGCGATCGCCGTCGGCTGCCATCATCTCCTGCATGGCACGGAACTGCTCGACGTCGTCCATGGCGCCCCACTGTCCGTACAGAAATACCGCAGCGGCGGGAATAACGGCGAGGCAGGCAATCGCAATAACTACGGCACTTTTCCCGCCCCTGGCCCGGTCCGGTGAATCAATGACGCCACGTTCGGCATCCGGGACATCATCAAGCATGCTGCCAGCCAGTTCTTCCCGGAGTTGTTGATAGCTTTCCTCATCCAGCGCGCCGGCATCGAACTCACGATCCAGTTCCGCCATTCGGCTTCGATATGCCAGCAGGTTCTGGTTGCGCAGGTCCATCTCTGCCCGCCGGCTGGAACGATGCAGGAACAACGGCGCCACCACAAACGCCAGGGCAAGTACAATTAATACAGCGGCCGTCAGCCAGAAGGTCTGTGTCATAGAACAGTCATTAATCCGGTTGAGAAAGAGTGTTGTTTGAAGTCAGGTGCGGCTGGAGTCATCGCCATCAAGCATCCGGGATGCCCGCGCACGCTCTTCGTCAGTTAGGGGCGACTCGTCCTGACCGGCCCTGCGGGAGCGGATCACAATCCCCGCCACCACCATCAGGCCACCCAGAACCACAATGGCCGGCGTTGCCCACAGCAGGATGGTGCGGCTATCCACTTCGGGCTTGTAACGCACGAACTCACCAAAGCGGTCGACCAGCGCTCCGACAATTTCCTCGTTGCTGGCGCCGTCAGACATCATCCGGTACACCTCGTCGCGCATGTCCTTGGAAATCGGCGCATTGGAATCGGCAATGTTCTGATTCTGGCATTTCGGGCAACGCAACTCCGAAATCAGGGTCTGGAACCTCTGCTCCTGCGCCTGTGTATCGAACCCGTATACGTCCCGGGCGTCCGCTGCGGACATCGGCGCAATCGTAATCAGCAACAGCCATGCAAACACCGGGCGCCACATCAGTTTTTCTCCCTGAACCGGTCGACGATGGGCTTGATGTCCTGCTCCCATACTTTTTCGTTGATCACGCCAACGTGGCGGTAACGCACAATTCCTTCGGCATCAATGACATAGGTTTCCGGTGCGCCATAGACCCCCAGGTCAAACCCGAGGCTGCCACGGGGATCATAGACCGACACCTGATACGGATCGCCCAACCTGTCCAGCCAGACCAGGGCATCATCCCGGTTGTCCTTATAGTTAAGGCCAACGATGCGAACACCTTTCTCTTCCGCCAGCCAGACCAGATCACCATGCTCATCCCGGCATGCCGGGCACCAGGTACCCCAGACGTTCAGCAAAGACATCTGACCTTCAAAAACCTGACGGGTCAGTTCGCGGCTCTCGTCGTGGAGATCCGTCAACAAAAACTGGGGCACCGGTTTGCCGATCAGCGCCGACTCCAGCTTGTTGGGGTCCTTGCCGATACCGGCGAACAGGACCACGCCGAGTACCACGGCGAGGATCAACGGCGTGAACAGAAGGAGCCGCTTCATGACGCAACTCCTGCCGCGTCTGCGCCGCGCTCATCACCTGCATTCGGTGCCTTGGCCTTGCCGTTTTCCGCAACCTTGTCGCGAATGCGATAGCGACGATCTGAAATGGCCAGGAAGCCACCGGCAGCCATAAACAGCGATCCAAGCCACAACCAGCGAACCAACGGCTTGTATTGAAGCCGGATCGCCCAGGCGTCGTCAGACACCCGCTCACCTATGGCGACAAAAATATCCCGGAACAGGCCGCCGTCAATACCGGCCTCGGTCATGGTGTTGCGCTGAACCATGTACTGGCGCTTCTCGGGATAAAGCGTGGATATCAGGCCGCCATCCGAATCGTAAACCTCAAAACGCCCGTATTCCGCGGTGAAATTCTGTCCCCGTCGGTTGCCAATCTCCGCAAATGCCACCTGATAATCCCCCACCATCGCGGTGTCGCCGGGCGACATACGAACATCCCGCTCGATACCGTAATTGGAAGCAACCGTCGCACCGGCCATCGTGATGGCCAGTCCCAGGTGCCCGAACACCATGCCGTAGTAACTGCGGGATTGGCGCTTCAGGCCGTGCAGACGGCCCTTCCGTGACCCGGACTTTTCCCAGAGATCCCAAAAGGTCGCCACCGTAATCCACATTGCTGAGAACAGCCCCCCAAACGCCCAGGGCTCGAACGTGCCGTACCCGACCAGCACAGCCGAAGTGCCAACGATACTGACTGCCAACGGCCACAACAGTTTGCGGCCCAGCCAGCCGCCGTCGGTTTTCTTCCAGCGGGAGAATATACCTGCCCCCAAAAGCAAGCCTGCGGCAATTCCCAGGGGGCTGAAGGTCAGGTTGAAGAAGGGCTCACCAATGGACAGCCGCCCCATATCCAGATAGTCCAGAACCAATGGATAAAGGGTACCCACCAACACCAACAGGGTTGCTGCAACCAGCAACACATTGTTCATCAGCAGAAAGATTTCACGGGACAGGCTGCCGTAACGGGAGCGCACATGCACCACCGGCGCCCTGAACGCATACAGGGTCAGGCTCGAAACAATAGTGATCGCCAGCAGCGCCAGCAGGAATGTACCCCGGTCAGGGTCAGAGGCGAAGGCGTGGACAGAGGTCAGCACCCCGGAGCGCACCAGGAAGGTTCCCAGCAGGCTCAGGGCGAAGGTCACAATGGCCAACAGCACGGTCCAACTCTTGAAGACGCCGCGTTTCTCAGTGACGGCCAGACTGTGCATCAATGCCGTTCCTGACAACCAGGGCAGCAGCGAGGCGTTCTCGACCGGGTCCCAGAACCACCAGCCGCCCCAACCCAGTTCGTAATAGGCCCACCAGCTACCCAGAGCAATACCCAGGGAAAGGAAAGCCCAGGCCACGGTAGTCCAGGGGCGGGACCAACGAGCCCATGCCGCATCCAGTTTGCCATTGATCAGCGCGGCAATGGCAAAGGCAAAAGCCACGGAAAAGCCCACATACCCCATGTACAGCATAGGCGGGTGCACAATCAGCCCGAAATCCTGCAACAGCGGGTTCAGGTCGGCGCCATCGGCCGGCACATTAGGGAGCGTACGATCAAAAGGATTGGAGGTCACGATAGTAAACAACAGGAAACCCACCGTGACCATACCAAGTATCGACAAGACCTGGGACACCATCACCGACGGCAGGCGACGGCTAAACACGGCGACGGCCAGTGTCCAGCCAACGAGCATCAGCACCCAAAGCAACAGAGAGCCTTCATGCCCGCCCCAAACCGCACTGAACTTGTAGTACCAGGGCAGCATGCTATTGCTGTTGTTGGCGACATAGGCCACAGAAAAGTCATCGGTCACAAACGCGTGGGTCAGGAGGCCAAAGGCCATGGCAACGAAGACAAACAGGCCCGCTGACAGCGGCCGGGCGAAGGCCAGCAGCTGATCACGCCCCGTCACCGAGCCCACCAGGGGGACCACGGAAAGGAGCACTGCCAGCAACAGCGCGAGTATCAGTGTGATCTGTCCGAGTTCCGGAAACATCAGAATTCTCCAACTCTCTTAAACGTGGGCCAGCAACGCTAGTAACCGGCGCTGGATTCACCGGTTGCCCCAGGCATGGCAGCTCGCTTGCCGGCGGCCTTTTCCAGGGCTTCATTCACTTCCGGTGGCATATAGTTCTCATCGTGCTTTGCCAGCACCTGGTCCGCGACAAAACGACCATTTCCGTCCATGCGCCCCATGGCGACAACGCCCTGCCCTTCCGCAAACAGGTCCGGCAGGATGCCGGTGTACTCCACCAACACCGACGAGGTAAAGTCTGTCACCTTGAACTCCACTTTCAGGCTTTCCGGATCACGCTGCACTGACCCTTCTTCCACCATGCCACCGGCACGGATGCGGACATCCACTGGCGCTTCACCAGCGGCAATTTGGCTTGGGTCGTAAAACAGGTTGATGTTCTGCCGCAGCGCGTAGGTCGTCAGGGCCACAGCCACCGACACCCCGACAAGGAGAAAAAGGACAATGGTGAGCCGTTTTTTTCGGATCGGGTGCATGTTTGATATACCAGTCAGTCTTGTGAAGATTCAATTCGGGTAAAGCTGGCCGTCGGGCGCTCGTCGGCCGACGGCATGGGGGCGGCGCGGCGTTGCTGTTGAGCGATCACGACCCGCCGCTGACGCAGCGACCACCAGATCACGACACCCATCAGCAGGAAAAACATCGCATAGCAGGCCCACACATACGGGCCGTGGCCGCCCATCGCCAGAAAAGCGCTAAATGAGTCGAATGCCATTGCGTCAGTTCCCCCGTGCCTGAACCAGTTCTTTTACCCAGCGTGTGCGCCCTTCTCGCGCCAGTATGTGGGTCTGCATACGCAGACAGGCGAGCCAGCCAAATATCAGATAAAGCCCCAATACCGAGAGCAACAGGGGCACCCACATTTCCGCGGGCATACTGGGCTTTTCCGTGAGCTTGAACGTCGCGGGCTGGTGCAGGGTATTCCACCACTCCACGGAATACTTGATGATTGGTATATTGACCACCCCTACCAATACCAGCACGGCAACGGCGCGTGCCGAGGATTTCTCATCGGAGATGGCCGCTCCCAGCGCCATCACCCCAAAATAAAGAAACAGCAGGATCAACATCGAAGTAAGCCGGGCATCCCAGATCCACCAGGTTCCCCAGGTGGGTTTACCCCACACCGCCCCGGTAAACAGGGCCAGGAAGGTCAGCACCGCACCAACCGGTGCCACAGCCGTGACGAAGACATCGGCCAGTTTCATACGCCAAACCAGCGTAACCAGCGCCGCAACGGCCATCATGATGTACACCGACTGGGCCAGAAACGCAGACGGTACGTGAATGAAAATAATGCGGTAGCTGTTACCCTGCAGGTAATCCTGTGGCGCAAACACCAACCCCCAGACAATACCGGTCATCAACAGGGCTGCCCCCGCCACGAGCAGCCAGGGCATCAGCGTTGAGGCAATGCCGAAGAACCATTTTGGCGACCCCAGCTTGTGAAAGATTTGCCACATCAGGTTGTTACCTTTTTATCTTTAACTGTTGGACAGACTGATCCTCAGGGCCGCCGCCGATGCGAACGGCGCCAGTGTCAGCGCCAACACCAGAAATGCCCCCATCAACGCGAGCTGTCCACCCACCGACGCGCTCTCAGACGCAGCCATTACCGTGCCTGTGCCAAAAATCAGCACCGGAATGTACAGCGGAATGATCAGCAGGGACAAGAGCACGCCTGCCGATCTCAATCCGAGGGTCAAGGCCGCACCAATGGAACCGATCAAGCTGAGGACCGGTGTGCCGATCAGCAGCGTTAGACACAGAATGGCGACAGAGTTCCCCTCAAGGTGCACCATCACCCCCAGAACAGGCGCCAGCATCACCAATGGCAGGCCAGTGAGCACCCAATGGGCCAATGACTTCGCCAGTACCAGCAAAAACAGCGGCTGGGGTTGCAGTACCAGTTGTTCAAGCGTGCCGTCATCGAAATCATGACGGTAAAGATGATCCAGCGACAATAACACGGACAGCAAGGCCGCAACCCACAGGATACCGCTACCCGCCTCTCTCAGGAATGCGACTTCGGGGCTAACTCCAAGGGGAAAAAGCGTTACGACCATGACAAAAAACAGTAACGGATTGAGCAGATCCTGGGGCTGACGAAAGGCGGTTTTCAGATCCCGCGAGAATACGGCTTTCATGGCCGACAACGCACTTACCGACTCCTCCGGCGTACGAACAGGAAGCTTGGCTTCAGAGGCCATGGTCATGACGTCCCCCCAGGGTAACTCGGTGCATCGAGGGCAGATTAAAATCGTGGTGCGTGGTCACCACAATCGCACCACCACTTGCGACACGCTCCACCAGCAATCGCTCCAGGGCAGCCACACCGTGGATATCAATGGCAGTGAATATCTCATCCAGAATCCACAGGGGTTCATCCGCAACCAGCAACCTGGCGAGCGCCACCCGACGCTGCTGCCCGGCGGACAGATTACGACTGGGTACATTCTGAAAGCCACCCAGGCCAGTGCCTTCCAATGCCTGCCAGAGCACCTTATCGGTAACATAGCGACGCCCGGCCATCAGGGTGCGGAGATTTTCCATGGGGGTGAGCAACGGTTTGATACCCGGGCGATGGCCAAGGTAGAGCATATTGCGGAGGAATTCCTCCCGGTAGGCATGACGAGGCCTGCCGCGCCAGAGCAAGTCACCACTGTAACTGTCGTTCAATCCG
>Ga0189286_100211_pt1 | contig 25660 bp, 25 predicted proteins | sample UW69minimetaG_FD_130330 | JGI IMG/M metagenome (GOLD analysis project Ga0189286, IMG submission 130330) | Marine microbial communities from the Costa Rica Dome - UW69 mini metaG | ecosystem: Environmental > Aquatic > Marine > Oceanic > Photic zone | place: Costa Rica: the Eastern Pacific...
GCCGCCTTCATTACTGTCGTCCATCTATTCTGTTGGAATTCTCCTAATGAAGACCTAAATAGAGGCCAAGACAGCCATTTCTGAGGCAAAATGAGGCCATTTTGGTGGCTTTTCCGCGCACGACCTGAGACAAAACTAAAAAGAAGGATGTCAGATCATGAACGCACCTACTGGACGGCTTGAAGGGTACCAAGCCTGGGAAGGCGGCACCGACCCCTTTGAGGACTATGCCGGGCCCTATTTCTTCAAAAAAATGGAAGACGGAGCCATCAAATGTGCGTTTGAAGCCCTCCCCCATCACTGCAATGGCGGCGGCTTCCTGCATGGTGGGTCGCTGATGACTTTTGCCGACTACGCATTGTTTGCCCTTGCGGGTGATGTGCTGGACGGACCTGGCGTCACCGTCTCCTTCAACTCAGAATTCATCTCCGCCGTCGGCTCGGGAAATTTGATCGAAGCCACAGGCGAAGTCGTTCGCAATACCGGCTCCATGGTCTTCTTGCGGGGTCAGGTATTCTGCGGCGATGAAACGCTTCTAAATTTCAGCGGTGTGATCAAACGCATCCGGAAATAGACCCAAACTCATGGTAGGATTCGTCTTATGGTAACGCTCAGCGCTCTCGATCAATCCCCCATACGCGAAGGTGGCACCGGCGCTCAAGCCCTGCAAGAGACGATTGATCTTGCTCGCGTTTGCGAAGCTTCTGGCTACCAACGCTATTGGGTCGCCGAGCACCATAGCGGTTCCTCTTTTGCTGGCTCTGCCCCAGAAATCATGATCGGCGCAATCGCTGCCGCTACGAACACCATTCGCGTAGGGTCCGGTGGTGTCATGCTGCCTCACTACAGCCCGCTTAAAGTTGCTGAAACTTTTCGGGTGCTGCACACCCTCTATCCCGACCGCATCGATTTGGGACTTGGGCGCGCGCCGGGTTCAGATCAGAAAACCAGCCGCGCACTTCAGCCAGGGCCTCAGGCTTATGGGATTGATGTATTCCCGCAGCAGGTTCAGTTGCTGCAGCAATTCCTAGAAGACGCACAGGGCCTCAAAGGCGACGCGGGCGGTCTTCCTGTCGATCATCCCTATCAGGGCATTCACGCGGTTCCGCGCGGACCGGGCATGCCTGATCTATGGATGCTGGGCTCAAGCTCAGATGGTGCGGCCTATGCGGCCCAGTTTGGCATGCCCTATTGTTTTGCCCATTTCATCAATCAGGATGCTGGGCCCTCGCCGCTCGAGATTTATCGCAAGAGCTTCCGGCCTTCCCGGATTTCCTCGCAACCCCGTGGGTCGATTGGCGTCTCCGTCATGGTGGCCGAGACAGAAGAAGAAGCCGAGCGTCAATCGGCTTCACGAAACCTCTGGGTCCTCCATCTGCTGCAAAACAAGGCAGGACCCTTCAAGTCGCTGGATGACGCGCTCGCCTTCCCTCTCCGTCCCGATGAAGCGCAGATGCTGCAGAGCGTGAAGCAACGCAGCATCACCGGCACGCAGGAACAGGTGCGTGGTCGCCTGCTTCAGATGGGCGCCGAATATGGCGTCGATGATTTTGTGATCCTCACCATCACACCGGACCACGAAGCGCGGAAGCGTTCCTACCAGTTGCTCGCAGAAGCCTTTGCTTTGAAAGCCGCTGCCTAGGCTGCTGGAAGCGGCTGCACGGTTACGCCTGGAATGACGGATCCCTGCTCTGCCTCGCCGCGCCTTACCGCGCGGCGCGCATAGGCCTCTCTGATGCGCGTCAAGCGCTCTGCGGTGATAGGGAAGTTCCAAATCACCAGCGCAGAGATTGTCCAAAGACCGAGCGGCAACAGGCAATAGACCATGACAATTCCAAATGTCCCGCTGTCGGTTTGCACCTCAGCCTGGGGATCAAATCCGAGAAAGGCAATGAGCGGCAGTGCAATGCCAACGCCCGCTGCTTCGAAGAACTTTCTGGCAAATCCTAAGAACGCAAACAGGAGACCGGTGCGGTGCTCGCCGGAACGCATCATGTCCAGATCCACAACATCAGCGAGCATTGAGGCGCCCAAAATCGCCCCCGCGCCAAAGGCAAAACCTTGCACCAACGTGATCAGGAACATGGCAACAAAGGTGAAATCCAGTGAAACGGGAACAATGAAATACACAACCAACGGCACAGAACTGAACGCAAGCATTGACAGGAACACTGCGACGCAAAGCGCACGGTGTTTTCCCATTCTGTTTCCCAGAGACACCCAGAATGGAGAGCCCAGCGCAGCTGCACCAAAGAGCACGAGGATGAGCACGAAGCCCGCTTCGCCCAACTTCAACACGTGATCATAGAATAGGATTGCAACTGCCGCATTCAATGATCCTGCCAGTGCGCTCACCATTGTGGAGATGAGTATCCGACGGAACGGGCCATTGCGCATGATTGCCTTGAGACCCTCAACCAAAGATATCGTCTGCGTTGTCTGAGGGGCAGGTTCACGGATTTTCCAGAACAGGATCGCCGCGCAAACAGGCAATAAGATGATAACCATCCATCCAAGAGAGGCCATGGCTTCTTTGGAAACAGAATTCAGTTCGGCATCCTGTGTTTCCGCGCCGGATACCACCGCCCATACGACCGGTATGAGGATTGCCGAGATGAGGCCGATCAGCAGAAACACCTCCCGCGCGCCGGTGATACGGCTGCGTTCGCGATAGTCTGTCGATAGTTCCGCTCCCCAGGCCCCATAGGGAATGGTGATCAGCGTGAAGCCGAGATAAATCGCTGAGATCCAAAGAAACAGATATCCAAGAGACACAGGCTCACTTGGTACAAACAACATGAAGGCTGACAGCGCCATAAGCGGCACACCCAGCGCAATCCACGGACGACGGCGACCAAATCTGCCACGGGTCCGGTCGCTCATGCGTCCGATCAGGGGATCAGTGATCACGTCTGAGAAACGCGCGAGCATCAATACCACGCCGACCGCCGCAAGGTTCAGGCCCAGTGTACCGCTATAAAAGGCGGGGATGTAAATAGCGATGGGAAGGCCAATCACGGCGAGTGGCAAAGTCATTTGCGCGTAGGCAGCAAGACGACCCAAGGGGACCTTATCTTCCGCGAGGCTTCCTGATTCCTCTGCGTGATTTTTTGCCGACATTACGCCTCCCCTGGACCCCCAAATCTTGCAGCGAAACAGTAACACAAATTTACGACTTACCAAAAACCCTGAAAAACTGCTAAAAATACGTTGGTTTCGGGATGACCGAAACCTGTTCATCTAGTTCAGGAACTGTTCAGGTGGATCTTGCCATTTTCATCTCAACCGCTGGGAACGGCGGCCTGAATGCCCTGGCTAGATTGTCATGCGTTATCTGGTTGGGTCCTGAGGGGGCAAGGCGGTGTCTGAATGTACCCCCGGCCACCGCCTTCGCCCCTCTCATTTTACCCGATATTCCGACACCCAGTCTCAGCGTGAGGATAATGTAAGACTGCTACGCTGTCGCACTCGGACGCGATGAGACACGGTCGTGCCAGGCTTTCAAATTGGCTGCATCGTCAGGGATCGGGATACCCACGAAGGTCGCAAAGTCGATCACACAAAGTGCCGTGATGTCTGCAACGGTGAAACAGTCACCAGCGAAATACTCGCGGCCTTCAAGGTCTTCATTCAACCAACTGAGAATGAACTCAGCGCGCTTTTTGCCGGCTTCACCCGCTTCCCTGATCTGCCCACCAAGAGCCGCTGTCAGCGGATGGCAATGGCGCCAATAGGCCCCCACCGTGCCGAGCAGCTGAAACTCGATCCGGCGGTTCCACATCTCGACCTCTGCCTGCTCTAGCGGCGTTGAACCGAACAGAGGGTTATTTGGGTTTGCCGCTTCGAAGTAGCGGCAGATAGCAAGTGACTCTGCTATGCAGGTTCCATCATCCAGCTCCAGCACAGGGATCTGTTGCAGCGCATTCTTCTCTTTGAAGGCTTCGGTCCGATTTGCCCGTTCCATCACCGGTGTTTGTTCCAGAGGCACGTCGATGCCCTTCTCCGCCAGATAGATGCGGACACGCCGCGGATTGGGCGCGCGCGTGTCGTCATAAATTTTCATGGGTGCTTCCTTTTTGGGTTTACGAAATCATTCCGATGATCGCGCCGGTCATGGCGGCAGCCAGTGTGCCGCCGACCAGTGCCTTCATGGCCAGTGACGTAATCTCCTGGCGGCGCTCTGGCACAATGGCCGACAGCCCCCCGATCATGATGCCAACAGAGCCCAGATTGGCAAAACCGCAAAGGCCATAGACCATAATGAGGCGGGAGCGTTCTGACAGGTCTTCGACCGGTGTCTGGGCCAGGCTCACATAGGCCAGGAATTCGTTTAGGATGGTCTTGGTACCCATGAGCTGGCCTGCGACTGCCGCTTCTCCCATCGGCACGCCCATCAACCAGACAAGCGGGGCGAAAAGCCATCCAAAGATGCGCTGCAGTGTCAACGGCGCATCCCCCACATTAGGGAACATGCCGAGCAGAATATTGGCGAGCGCGACAAGCGCGACGAGCACAAGCAGCATGGCAAGGATGTTGAGAAAAAGGGAGAGCCCGTCCAGCGTACCACGGGTAACCGCGTCCATGCTGCTTTGATAGCCCAAGTCTTCTGCGCTTACCTCACCGTCTGTTGGTTCTTCGTCAGCGCGGCCTGGCACCATGAGTTTTGCGACCAGAACGGCGGCGGGAAGAGAGATGAGAGAGGCGGTGAGGATTTGCCCCATTGCACCCTCAAGGATGGAAGAAAGCACAAAGGCGTAAAGTACAATCACTGTTCCGGCGACGGTGGCGAGCCCGACCGTCATCAGGATGAAAAGTTCAGACCGTGTAAGGCGTGCCATGTAGGGCCGAACGAGCAGTGGCGATTCCACCATGCCCAAAAACACGTTGGCCGCTGTGCCAAAGCCCACCGCCCCACCGAGATTGAAAGATCGTTGCAGTGCCAGCGCAAAGCCTTTGGTCACCCAGGGAAGAATACGCCAGTACCAGAGCAGCGCAGAGAGCGCAGAGACAACTAGGACCAGCGGCAGTGCCTGAAACCCCAACACAAAGGCGTTTTGAGGATTTGACACATCGAACGGGGCCGCACCGCCGCCGACAAAACCAAAGACGAAGGAGGTTCCTGCATTTGTCGCTGTCATTAACGAGTCTACAACATCATTCAGCGCAACCAGAGCCTCGCGGGCGAGCGATATTTTGGTGAGAACAAGTGCAATGATGATTTGGAGACCAAGTCCAGTTGCAACCAGACGCCAGGAGAGCCTGGACCTGTCTTCGCTGATCACCCACGCGAGCGCCGTCAGCACCAGCAATCCAAAGGCGCTCTGCGCCGCATAAATCGTCATAAAGCCCCTTAGAGCCCAAGCGGTTTTGATTGGATCAAAACCGGGCTCTACTCCCTTTGTTCCGTCGCGTTTCCGGACAGAAAACCGCATCGCACTTTTCTTGGAAACGCGTAAGCCCGCCAAACTCGCTCCGGCATCTTAAGGGCGGGAGCCGCAGCGGCAACCACAAAGCCTTGAAATTCCATCCTTTTTGGCTGTCGGCCCGGCCGCTTGACCCCTGAGGCCCGCTCGGGCACAAAGAGCGCCAAATTTCCCGTAAATCCGCGGGCGGAGGGGCTTTTGTCCAGTTTGGACGCGTCGCTCGCATACCACAAAGAAAACACCTCACAAGGAGACAGTCAGACATGACCATTAGCTTTGAAGGCAAAGTAGCCATCGTAACCGGCGCAGGCGGGGGCCTTGGCCGTTCGCATGCTTTGGATCTTGCCAAGCGCGGCGCAAAGGTTGTCGTGAACGATCTCGGGGGTTCTGTTGACGGGTCTGACGGATCTTCTGCGGCTGCCGACGCTGTGGTTGCAGAAATCAAAGCAGCTGGCGGTGAAGCCATCGCCAACGGTTCTTCTGTCACTGACGATGCTGGCGTTGCCAACATGGTCTCACAGACCATGGACGAATTCGGCCGGATCGACATTCTGATCAACAATGCCGGCATTCTTCGCGACAAGAGCTTCGTGAAAATGGAAATGGGTGATTTCCAGATGGTGATCGATGTTCACCTGTTCGGCACAGTGAAGCCAACCAAGGCTGTGTTCCCGATCATGAAGGAACAGGGCTATGGCCGCATCATGGTCACGTCTTCTTCCTCCGGCCTTTATGGCAATTTCGGCCAGACCAATTATGGCGCGGGCAAGCTTGGTGTTGTTGGTTTCATCAACACGCTGAAGCTTGAAGGTCAGAAAGACAATATCCGCTGCAACGCATTGGCCCCAGTCGCCTACACACGGATGACTGAAAACCTGATGCCGCCTGAAGCAGAACAGATGCTGACGCCTGAAAGCGTGACACCTGCGGCCATGTATCTCGTATCCGAAGACGCTCCAACCGGCATGATCATGTGTGCGGGCGCAGGTGTCTTCTCCGTTGCGAAAATTATGGAATCTGATGGCATGTATCTTGGCCGGGATGGTCTCACAGCCGAAGATGTTGCTGAGAATATTGAGAAGATTTCCGACATGTCCAACGCCAAAGCCTTCTTCATGGGCGGCGAGCAGACCGGCAAATTCTTCGAAAAAGCATCTGGCAAGTAAGCCTTTGCTTGATACAAGTTTAAAGGGGAGCCCTGCGCTCCCCTTTTTTTGTGCCGGACACACACCAGCTTGTCTCTCCCCTGGTCTCGTTTCATAGTCAGACCTGAATAGAACATCAAGAACAGGATCTCTCCCTTGCTCTTAAAATTGGCCGTTCGTACTCGCTCTTCTGGTTGTTTTTATTGTCGGCGTCGCGCTTGTCCATCAGAGTTTCTATCGGGGCACGTCGGCCGCTATTTTCGATTGCGAGGGTGAGGTACGCGGGCGGGACAACTCGGCTATCGGGTATTAGCGCGAGAAGAAGATTCGGCGCTCCGCTGCGCTTCCTGCCAATCCCTCAGTCTGAGTGATCTGGCCAATGGGAGATGCCTGCTGATTTTCACGCCAGTTTGACCACATCTGTAGGGTCTCTACAATCGAGATACTTTCCATAACCTCTGCAGGCTCCCATCTCTTTTCTCCGACTTTTAAGCCTTCTCATCGTCAGCCTCTTCTGGCTCACACCTTCCGCCCATGCCGAAACCTGCGATATCGACCGCCCGATCATGTTTGGCGGCCTCGACTGGGACTCCGCGGCCTTTCACAATGAGGTGGCGCGGATCATCCTTGAAGAAGGCTATGGCTGCGAGACCGACTCCATTCCAGGCTCGACCCTGCCGCTCGTCACCGGCCTCGCACGTGGTGACATTGACGTGCTGATGGAAGTCTGGCGGGATAATCTCGTGGAGCCCTGGACGGCAGCGCTTGCGCGCGGCGATGTCATTGATCTCGGCATCAACTTCCCGGATGCGGTTCAGGGCTGGTATGTCCCGCGCTACCTGGTTGAGGGTGATGCGGAACGCGGCATTGAGGCGGCAGCGCCTGAGCTCAAATCCGTTTTCGACCTGCCCCGCTACGCCGCCCTCTTCACGGACCCGGAAGAGCCCAGCAAGGGTCGTTTCTATAATTGCATCTTGGGCTGGCAATGCGAGTTATTGAACAACGCCAAACTGCGTGCCTATGGCTTAGATGAGACCTTCACGAACTTCCGCCCAGGCGCCGCGTCTTCGCTTGCCGCCGCCATTGCCTCCGCCTATGCGCGCGGCAAGCCCATTGTTGCCTATCATTGGGGGCCCACCTGGGTGCTCGGCAGCTATGACATGGTGATGCTGGAAGAACCGCCCTATTCACGGGAAGCCTGGGAAGCCTTCAGCGACGATCCTGATAGTGCGCCGCCCACCGCCTATCCCATGACGGAAGTTTCCATCGGGGTGAATACGAAATTCGCGGTCGAGGCGCCGCAAGTCGTCGCGTTCCTTAAGCAATATAAAACCACATCTGCGATGGCGAGTGAGGCTCTTGCCTTCCTCAACGCAAACAAGGAAGCGACCACGCGAGATGCCGCCCAGAACTTCCTGGAAACCCGCCCAGACGTTTGGCGGGAGTGGGTCTCGCCGGAGATTGCGGCACGTATTGTGGGCGAGCGCAGAGAAGCAGAAGCCTCCTCCTTCCCACACGAATGGCATTTTCCCATCTCCGCCTGGGTCAATGATTGGATCGAAGGCTTTGTCGCTAATTATGGCGAGCTTTTTGAAGCGGTCGGCAACCAGGTCTTAAAGCTCATTCTTCTCATGGAGGATGGATTGCAAGCACTGCCCTGGTGGCTGGTGCTCGCCATAGCTGCGGTCGTTGGATGGCACGCAACTGGCAGCTTCTTGGCCACTGTCGGGTTCACCCTCGCGCTCTTCTCTGTCGGAGTATTGGGGCTTTGGGATCTCGCCATGCAGACCTTGGCACTGACGACCGTCTCTGTGCTTCTCGCCCTGGTGATTGGCATTCCTTTTGGCGTGATGCTTGCTAAACTGCCTCGGGTCCGACGGTTCTCCCTTCCCGTGCTGGATGCCATGCAGACGCTGCCGAGCTTTGTCTATCTCATCCCTGCCTTGATGCTCTTTGGTCTGGGGAAAGTACCTGCGGTGTTTGCGACAGTAATTTATGCGACGCCGCCGCTCATTCGCCTGACAGATCTTGGCATCCGCCTGGTGGCGGACGCTTTTACAGAAGTTGCCGCTGATCTGGGCGCGGAACGCTGGCAGCTACTCATCGACATCGAGATGCCGCTCGCCCTTCCCAATATTATGGCGGGCATCAATCAGACCCTCATGATGGCACTTTCCATGGTGGTGATCGCCTCCATGATTGGTGCGCGGGGTCTTGGCGAACAAGTTCTGCTCGGCATTCAACGGCTCGACGTGGGACAGGGCCTCACGGCGGGCATTGCCATTGTGGCCCTTGCGATCGTGTTCGACCGAATTACCCAAGCCTATGGCAAGCGAGAGATCAAACGCCCTGCTCTTCTCCAGCCTCTTAAGCGCCTCCTCCAAGGAGTTATGCAAAGAGAAAACTGATGGAAACGCATCTCTATGAGCCCCCATTCACTCAGCATTTTATCGACAGGTTTGTGGATACCTCGGACCGGATTTTCGGGCAGGACGCGGATGATGCCTGGCTCAATTCGCTTCAGTGGCGCCTCACCAAAATGCCGGACGTTACGGTGTTTGCCGTTGAAAAGGATGACAACCTTATAGGCTACAAAGCAGGCCATGCGCTTGCCTATGACCGTTATTACAGCTGGCTCGGCGGGGCGGATCCCGACCATCGACGAGAGGGGGTGGGCAGCCTCTTAATGGAGGCCCAACACAAATGGCTCGGCGCTGGCCGCTTCAAGCAGGTTGAAACCTATGTGGAACCCAAAAACACAGCCATGGTTCAGCTCAACATAAAGCACGGCTTTGTTGTCGGGGGACAATTCATGAAGGGCGACAAACCCTTCCTGATTATGCAGAAAGAACTTTAGGGAGAGGAGAACTTGGCCTCCAAACCACTCATCGCGGTAATTCTGGACGAAAATACAAGCGTAGACAGCCTGAAATATGAAGCCTCTAAGCGCTACTTCGACGCAGTTGCCCGCGCCGGAGGTATCCCCTTCGGCGTTCCCTACCTACCCGAGATCGTCGAAGCAACCTTTGAACGGTTTGATGGGCTGGTGTCGGTCGGCGGACGGTTTTCTTATCCTGATGACTGGTACGTTTTTGACCAGAAATCGCACGCGCCTCAATCTGACAGGTTCGAGATTGAGCGTTCTCTCGTCCAGGGATTTTTGGATCGCGACAAGCCTGTTCTGGGAATATGCGCGGGAATGCAGATGTTGGCCTGCCTGCAGGGATGCCAGCTCTCGCCTGATGTTCAGCAGCTGGTCGCTAATCCTCTTGAACATGACCGGAAAGGGGCGTCACACGCGGTCCAGGTCTCCTCAGGTTCAAAGCTTTATGACATTCTCGGCACCTCAACTCTCGAAGTGAATAGTTTTCACAGAGAAGCGATCGCCACTCTGGTGCCCTCTGTCATTGCAAGCGCCCACGCTCCAGACGGGGTCATCGAGGCGATTGAGGTTCCTTCCCAAAAGTTTGCCTTAGGCATTCAATGGCATCAGGAACTGCTCGAGCCTACGCACCCTGGGGCACTCATTTTTGAAGGACTGATCCGCGCGTGTAGACCCCACACTTAAAGCACTTTCTCCTTACGCAAGCCGGAACAGAGGTACGTTCTCAAGACGCGTCACTGCCACTTGTTGAGGCCGTCAAGGTTCACTACCCTCCACAAGTGGCAGTGACGTGTCTCTCACCCACTCGCCCATTGAGCCGTCGTAGACCGCCACGTCTTCTTTGCCTGACATCAGGCAGGCGAACGCATCAATGGTTGCTGATATCCCGCCACCGCAATAAGCGATGACAGGTCGGTCATCCAACAGCCCCGCATCGCTCAGCGATTGTTTGATTTCCTCAGGTGATCGGAATTTCTCGTCTTCCAAGAGCGTGTCATAGTAGACATTGATGCTGTTTGGAATGTGTCCACGGCGACCATAGTGATGATCTCCTGTTCCTGCATAGACTTCCGGTGAGAGCGCATTCACGGTGCAGATACTGGCATTGTCGATGGCTGCAACAACATCCTCTTTATCTACAAAATGCTGACCGAGAGCTGCTGTGGTCCACTCTGTTGCGCTGTAGCTAGCTGGTTCCGTTGACAGTTCAAGACCCGCAGCTTTCCATGCTTTCAATCCACCATCGAGAATGGCCGCTTTCTTGTGCCCGCAATAATTCAACAGCCACCAAGCGCGGGTTGACCACATGGTCATGCTTGTTGAGTAAAAGACAACATCGCTGTCTTCACCGATCCCCGCATCAGCGAATGCCTGGATGAGCTCATCATCTGGAAGCCGGGTAAAGCCGACCGGACTGTTCTTGTCGGTCAGTTGGTCATATTGATTGAGGAACGCCGCGCCGGGAATATGTTCCTTGTCATAGACCGCCTGTCCTGATGTTGGGATCATCCCGCCTTTCGGGTTGGGTTTGAGATAAAAAGACACGTCAAACAGACGCAAATTGTCATTGCCCAGCTTGTCCGCCAGCGCCTGTGGCGAGATCAAATATTCCGGATGCGCAAAGCTCATGTGGTTTCTCCCAGTTTTTCAGACTGCCATCGCGATCAATTTTCCACATTGAAGCATATTTAACTGTTCAGTTTTGTAAAATATAGGTGATGCAGATGATCGGTCATCGCGAGGTGCTCCATCCGACGGGTCCTAGATATCCTTCTCCATATGCCAGGCACGCATTGGCCTAGGACCTTCGCGGGTTCCGATCTCATCGTCAAACACCCGTGCGACGTACCATCCATTTTTTTCATAAAAACGACGCGCGCGGTCGTTTCCGACCGCGCAATGCAACCAAATGCGCTCATGACCCTCTGCCTTTAAGACTGCCTCGACCGTGGCCAGCAAGCGCGGCGCAACATCTTTTCCGAAATGGCTTGGGGCTATGAACACTTGCCCAATACCGTCCCCCTCCCACCCTGAAAAGCCGACGATCTTCCCGTCTTCCTCCGCAACAATCATGCGCGCCAAGCCGGAGCCTATGCGGGCTTCAAAATAGGGCAGATCACGGAACTTGGCTGCTATGGGGTCTAAATGCCCATGTCCCGCATGCCAACTCTTGTTCCAGACTTCAGCGAGTTGCTGAATGTCTGTGTCTTTGGCTTTTCGGATAGTCACGTCATGAACGGACATGTTGTCTCCCGAACAAAAAAGGGAGCGGATCGAAATCCACTCCCTCATTCTATAGGCGCGTTTCCGGACGCAAAACCGGCTAAGTACGATTTTGGCACTTTTGCTGGAAACGCTTACAAACCCAACACCGCTTTCGCCATGATGTTGCGCTGTACTTCGTTCGAGCCCGCAAAAATCGAGGTCTTGCGAACAGAGAAATAATAGGGCGCGATTACCTTAGCGTAAGACGGGCCCACATCCGGTTCGTTGGACTGGATCAGCGTGTCCTCAACATAAGGCTGTGCGTAAGACCCCACTGCTTCCAGCGCCAGCTCTGTGCATGCCTGCTGCAGTTCCGTACCGCGGCATTTCAAAAGCGAGCTTTCAGGACCAACATTGCCGCCCGTTGAAAGTGCGGAGAAAATCCGCAACTCGGTGAATTCCATGGCGCGCACCTGGTTTTCAATGTCGGAAACCTTGGCTTTGAATTCCGGCTGATCAATCAGCTTGCCACCATCAATGTCTGTGTCAGCGGCAATCTTGCGGATGTTCTGAAGTGAGTGATAAAGGCCCGGCGAATAGGCATTGCCGCGCTCAAACTCGAGCAGATATTTCGCGTAAGTCCAGCCCTTGTTTTCTTCACCGATGCGATTCTCAATCGGAATTTTCACATCATCGAAGAAGACCTGGTTCACTTCCTGGTGCGGTGCCGGTGAGCCATCGAGACAGACAATGGGTTCGACTTTCACACCCGGAGAATCCATTGGGACCAGCACGAAGGAAATGCCTTCCTGGCGCTTGCCCTCATTGGATGTCCGCACAAGACAGAAAATCCAGTCTGCATGCTGTGCAACTGACGTCCATATCTTGGAGCCGTTCAGCACATAATGATCGCCTTTGTTTTCGGCTTTCATCTGCAGAGAGGCGAGGTCTGATCCCGAGCCTGGCTCAGAATACCCCTGACACCACCAGACATTTGTTTCCTGAATGTCGGGCAGGAACTTCTTCTTCTGTTCCTCGGTGCCAAACTTCATGATAACCGGCGCAACCATCGTAATGCCAAAAGGCACTGTGTGCGGTACGTGAGCCCCACTCATTTCAACGTCGAAGATGTATTTCTGTGTTGCGGTAAAGCCTGGGCCGCCGTGCTCAATTGGCCAGTTGGGCGTTGCCCAACCTTTTTTCGCCAGCGCCTTCTGCCATTTTACGTGCAGATGCTTGTCGATATAGCCGTTCTTCGACCGCGACACCTGGTCACGGATGTCATCCGTGTAGTGTTCTGCGATGAAGTCTTTCACTTCCTTGCGGAAGGCTTCGTCTTCTGGACTAAAAGAGAGGTCCATGAATGTCTCCTACTGAGCCCGACTGATCAGTCGAGGATATCGAGATACTGAATGTCAGGTGCGCCCGCGAGCACAGCGCCAAGTGCTGGGCCGGCCGCCTTGAAATATTCCGTCTGTCCGTGTGCTTCGAGCGCTTCCTGGGACGCGTATTTCTCCATGATCACATAAGTCTGAGCATCTGCTTTTGACCGGGTTAGGTCATACTGAAGATTGCCGTCTTCATTAGCCTGAACTTTGTCCCGCAGATCTTTGAAGGTTGCTTCGAAATCAGCTTCCTTGCCTGCCTGCACTTTCAATGTCGCTACAACGCCAATCGCGCCCATGGAATTTCTCCCTGCATATTGTGGATTTTGAATTTGACCGGACTTTAATGGCTGAAGGGCCAATCAGCAACGAAAAGCCTCGTCAAAAACGGGCAAAAAGGCGGTGCAGATATGTTCAGCACCGCCTCAAAACTCGCCAGATACCCTACGTATTCTCGCTCTACTGCCCCTTATAGGACGGCGCGCGCTTCTCAAAGAAGGCGTCTAGCGCCTCCCTATGGTCATCCGTGTGATGCGCGAGTGCCTGCATATTGGCCGACATCTCCATAACCGTGTCATAGGAGTTCATCATGCCTTCCCGCATCAATCGTTTGGTCATACGGAGCACGTTGGGCGACTGACCACAGATCCGTTCTGCAAGTTCGTTCGCCCGTGCCATCAGCTCGTCATGAGGAACAACCTCAGACACAAGGCCCCAGTTTTCCGCTTTCTCAGCGCTGATCACATCGCCGGTGAAGAACAGCTCCGACGCGCGGGCCATACCGATGATCTTCGGCAGCAGCCATGCGCCTCCATCACCCGGCACGAGACCAATTTTCAGAAATGTTACACCGAACTTGGCCTTGTCTGAGGCGATGCGGGTGTCGCACATGCAGGCCACGTCATTTCCCAGACCAATGGCTGGGCCGTTTACGGCAGCGATAACCGGAACCTGCGTGTTCCAGATTGATCGTACGATGCGATGAATGCCGTTGCGGTATCGATCTGCGATCTGCACACCTGGGCCGCCAAAGCCCCCGCCCTTCTCGCGCATGGCTTTTACATTACCGCCAGCAGAGAATGCAGATCCGGCGCCTGTCAGGATCACACAGCGGACATCCATGTCTTCATTGATACGCCTCGCCGCTTGCGTGAAGTTTTCAGCGTCCTCTGCCTCACCTAAAGGATTGCGACTTTCGGGCCGATTGATGGTGAGTGTAACGACGTGGCCATCTTTTTCGAAAATAAGTGGATCTGACATGGACTTTTGTTTCCCCGCGTTTTATCCGCGCCATGCGGAAATTATTGTTTTATTCTATAGGCTTATGTCGCAACTGTCCGTAGATCAGCACGAAACAGGCCCAGTTTTCCACCAGTTTTCTGGTCCTTCAAAAGTTTTTTAACCAATTCCTCGAAGTTGTTTTTAACACTTTTGGCCGAGGCTCCCCGCACTTGAAGTGAGGGACCGCAGATTTAGCGGCCCAGCCGTGCCGGGGGGCTCTGGGACCATGAGTAAAGTGCTGAACTGGTGGGCTGGCCTTTGGCCGGTCGACGAGCGGCGTGCTCCGGTCGTCCAACAGCTCATGCGGCAGCTCGCGACAACGCATGCCGAGGGTTACAAGCAAAACCTTCCAACCGTCTATGTCATTGCACCGACCTTTCTGTTTTGGAGCGAATGGCAGATCATTCTGGGTTGGGCCGTGGTCCTCACCCTTGCCCAGGTGGTTAACTCCGCAAATGCTCGCGCGTTCCTGAAAGTGTCGGAACACTCGATCCTTGCCGTTCAGCAGAAGCGTAGGTGGGCGGTGAGACTGGTTCTTTGCTCTGTCCTCTATAGTGGCATATGGGCTTCGTGCATCGTGCTTTTTTGGGCGGATGGGATCCTGCTCAACAATTTCTATCTGCTTGCCGTGATTGCAACATCTCTTGCGCCTATCACGCTTTTGAATTCCGCCTACCTGCCAACTTTTTTTGGCGCAGCCGGGATCAATTCCGTCTTCATGCTGACGAGCCTGCTTGGCCATCCAGACCCGGTTTATTGGGGCATGGCCGTCGCATACTGCATGTTCTTTTTGTCCATGGCGGCACACGCGGTTCGCATCAATCGCTCCGCGCGCGCCATGATTGAAATGTCAATTGAGAAGACAGAGCTGATTGAAGCTTTATCCCAAGCAAAAAAGAAGTCAGACGAAGCACGGGCGACCGCAGAGGATGCAAGCCGAGCCAAGTCTCAGTTTCTTGCAAATATGAGCCACGAGCTACGCACACCGCTCAATGCAATTATCGGGTTTTCCGAAGTGATCAGCCGGGAGGTTTTCGGGCCGCTCGAGAATGAAAAATATCTTCAATATACAGGCGACATTCATTCAAGCGGTCGGCATCTTCTTGCCCTCATCAACGATATTCTCGATCTCTCCAAGATTGAGGCCGGCCAGTATTCAATCTTTGAAGAGCGGGTCGACCTATCTGGTGTTGCGGAGGATTGCCGGAAGCTCCTGGAGCTGCGAGCCAGCGTCAACGACATCAGAATCGAAAGACAGTTCAGCGGTTCGCTTCCCGATCTGCATGCAGACAAACGTGCAGTGCGGCAGATATGGCTAAACCTCCTCACCAATGCGGTAAAGTTCGCCCCAAGCGGCAGCCGGGTCCACATCGTTGCCGACTATGAGGCTGACGGATCCTTCTGCATAGGTGTCCGCGATGAAGGACCGGGGATCGCTGAGGATGAGTTAGAAAAGGTTCTGGAGACCTTCGGCCAGGGCAAGGAAGGTGTTTCCCGGCCGGGGTCGGGCACTGGGCTTGGTCTGAGCATCGTCAAAGGCCTTGCAGAAGCTCATGGCGGCCTGTTCACCCTTGAGAGCAAGTTAGGCGTCGGCACGCATGCCAGTGTGATCTTCCCTCGCGACCGGGTGCTGTTGGCGAGCCCAGACTCCATCAACCGGCTCTCAAAAGCCTATCCATAAAACCCGAATAGAAAAAGCCGCGTGACCTAGATCCCGCGGCTTTCTCATTCCAATTGTCAGGTGCGTTATGCAGCTGACGAATAGCGTGTCAGGTGATGATCTACATTGCCGAACTGGGTGTCGATCATTGTCAGACGTTTGAAGTAGTGCCCAACATTGAGTTCATCGGTCATGCCCATGCCGCCATGGAGCTGAACTGCCTGCTGACCAACGAAACGACCTGCTTTGCCGATCTGAACCTTCGCACCTGATGCTGCCTTGAGACGCTCTTCTTCGCTCTCACCCAGTTTCAGGGTCACCATGTAAGTCATGGAGACAGATTGCTCATAGGCCATGAACATGTCGACCATGCGGTGCTGCAGAACTTGGAATTTGCCAATCGGCACACCGAACTGCTTACGGGTCTTACAATATTCGACTGTCGCGTCGTTTAGCTCTTTCATGCCCCCGGCAGCTTCAGCGCTGAGCGCGGCAATTGCCTGGTCCGTGACTTTTTCGATGAGCGGGAGTGCTTTGCCGACTTCACCGATAACAGCGTCTGCTCCGACTTTCACATTTTCCAGTGTGATTTCGGAGGCCCGACGACCGTCGACCGTCGGATAGTCGCGGGTGGAAACGCCAGCGGCTGACTTGTCCACGATGAAGAGCGAGACACCGTCTGCATCGCGCTGACCACCGCTCGTGCGGGCGGAGATGATGAGCTTGTCTGCCCATGGCGCGCCCAGAACAACGGCCTTGTACCCGTTGATGACATAGCCGTCGCCATCAGCTTTTGCTGTGGTAACAAGATCCGCCAGATTGTAGCGACCCTGGGGTTCGGCATAGCCGAATGCCCAGACATTCTCGCCACCAATGATGCCGGGAACATGCGCTTCCTGCTGTGCCGCTGTGCCTGCTTCACGGAGGAAACCGCCACAAATAACGACTGTTTCCATGAAAGGCTCAATCACAAGGTTGCGACCGAATTCTTCCATAAGGATCATGGTTTCGATCGGACCGCCGCCAAGGCCGCCCTGTTCTTCAGAGAAAGGAGCTGCCAGAAGGCCGAGTTCAGCGAACTGACCCCAGATTTCCTTGCTCCATCCGTCCGCGCTCGCAGCAATCTTGCGGCGTGTGTCGAAATCATATTTGTCCTGAAGGAAGCTCTGCACGGTGTTGCGCAGCAGTGTTTGTTCTTCAGTAAATGAAAAGTCCATGATGGTTCTTCCCTGCGGTCGTCGCTCTGCTGTGTTTTTTTGAGGTGACCGCCCGCAGATGGTTCTACGAGCGACACCCTTTAATTGGCTATTGGCTTATGTGTTAGAGGCCCAACACCATTTTGGCAATAATGTTATGCTGAATTTCGTTCGATCCGCCATAGATCGAGGTTTTCCGCATGTTCTGATAGTTCTGTGCCACCCCGATGGAGTATTCCGGTCCGGGTGTGAAGGCATTGTCACCTTCTTCCCGACCATGTGGCGCATATACAAAGGCGTAGTTTCCGACAGCTTCCAGAGCAAGCTCTGTAATCCGCTGCTGGATTTCCGTCCCCTTGATCTTGAGAATGGAACTTTCAGGCCCAGGCCCCTGCCCCTTGCTTTCAGCTGCGAGCGTCCGCAATTCGGTCACTTCCAGTGCTGAGAGGTCGATCTCGACTTCTGCTATCTTCCGACCAAACTCACCGTCTTTGATCAGCGGCTCGCCGTCCATAAGCTCGCTGGCTGCGATATTGCGCAGACGCTCAATTGCCTTTTTAGAGCGGGCAACACCCGCGATCCCTGAGCGCTCGTTGCCCAGCAGGAATTTGGCATAGGTCCAGCCTTTGTTTTCCTCGCCGATCATGTTCTCAGCGGGCACTTTGACATTATCAAGGTAAACTTCATTGACCTCGTGGGCGCCGTCCATTGTGATGATGGGGCGGACTTCGATGCCCGGCGTCTTCATGTCGATGAGGAAGAAAGAGATGCTTTCCTGCATCTTCGCATCGGGATCGGTGCGCGCAAGACAGAACATCCAATCAGCGAACTGCGCCAAGGTTGTCCAGGTTTTCTGACCGTTGATGATGTAGTGATCGCCTTCGCGAACAGCCTTTGTTTTGAGCGACGCAAGGTCAGACCCGGCACCAGGTTCTGAATAGCCCTGACACCACCAGTCATCGCCGTTGTAGATGCCCGGAAGGAAACGCTTTTTCTGCTCTTCATTCCCGTAGGTGTAGATCACCGGCGCAACCATTGTGAGGCCGAAGGGGAGAAGCGGAGTGGTCTCGGCCCGTGCGCATTCTTCATTCCAAATGTAGCGTTGGGTAATGGTCCAACCGCACCCACCGTGCTCTTCAGGCCATTTCGGCGCCACCCACCCCTTCTTGGCAAGAATTTTATGCCAAGCAAGCATATCGTCTCGGCTCATGTCGCCGCGGGAACGAGTGTTCGTGATGCGTGGATAGTTTTCTTCGATGAAAGTGCGCACCTCATCGCGAAACGCCAGGTCTTCTGACGAGAAACTCATGTCCATTGGAAGTACCTCCTGGGTGTTCTGGCTGGGTATTCTGCCCAACTGCCGAAGCGGGGTCTCCGGCGATTAGATTTGGCGGGATTTTACTGACAAACTGTCAATCTGCAAGGAAACTAAGCGCCCGGTTTCTGAACAGCGACGGCTGCAGATCTGCACAGATCAACGGCCAAGACTGATCCCAACCCGCTGCGGCCTTGCAGGCGAAGATCAAGAAGTGGCTTGAGACCTAGCTCCGTCAAGAGGCGGTGATGACCGCCGTCCGCGTCTGCGTGGGTCGCACGACAATGCGCAATCGTTGCCGGGTTCAAGGCCCTCAGAACTGCCGCTGCCGCTACGGAAACCGGGCCGTCCAGCAGCACAGGTATCTTCTGATAGCGCGCTGCCAGGATAGCCCCAGCAATTGCGGCAAATTCACGCCCGCCTACACGACGCAGAACCTCCAGAGGATCACTGACATCGCCCTCAAGGCGCGCCACAGCGCTCTCCACGGCCCTTTTTTGGTTCTGCCCCTTTGTGTCCGTTGGTTCCCCGGCAAGCCAATCTTCTGCGGTCCCGCCAAAGAGCGCTAGAGCAACGGCTGCGGCAACGGTGCGATTCCCTGCCCCTAAGTCGGTCACGCACAACAAATCGGCGCCGCCCGCTATGGCTTCCATCCCAAAAGCCATGGTCGCAGCGCAGGCTGCCTCGTCCAGCGCGTCTTCCAGCGTGATATCAGGCGTCGGCAGATCGAGCGCCAAATCAAAGACTTTGAGGCCAACATTGCTCTGAAGGGCTGCACGGGAGACGGCAGCGCCACCAGCTGCAATCAATTCCACGCGCTCCTGCGTGGCTGACATGGGGTCTCCAGCAACATCCTGATCGAGAATGTTGTGGTTTGCAGCGAAGACGGCGATCAGCGGCTGAGTAATGGCCGGGTCGGGACGGCCCTGCCAGGCGGCCAGCCATTCACCTAAATCCTGAAGCTTCCCGAGACCAGCTTCGCTTTGGGACTGCACACGGTCGGCGGCCTCATTGTCGGGAAGCGGCGGCCCCTCAATTAATCGGCGAATATCATCAAACGGCAGGCCGGTTGCAGCACGGTCCATCGGTGGCTCCTGACTTTTACTTTTGCTGGGCTATATAGAGCGTTCAGCGCCTAATGGCCAAATCAAGGTTTGGCTTGTAAGGTCGCGACATCAAAGAAGAGAGTGAACCCAATGTCGACCGATCCCATCAAAAGTCCCTGCAAGCGGCTCTGCGCCGTCGACGGCCGGTTGGGTTTTTGCCGTGGATGTGGGCGCACGCTGAAAGAAATTGGTGGCTGGAGCCAGTATAGCCATGAAGAGCGTGATGTGATCATGGATGAACTGGACGGTCGTTTCGCCGAGGTCGGCCTGGTCGCGCCGGAATAACCTTAGGCCGTATCTTCCACCGACCGTGTGCCAAGCGGATCGGTCTTCAGGGCTTTACCATCTAAAGCGCCGAGCCAATCAAGACTCTGGCGCATCCGAACAATCTCACCAATCGCGATGATGGCAGGGCCTTTAAACTCTGTGCGTTTGATTTCAGCAACAGCCGTACCGAGCGTTGCTTCCAGTACTTCCTGGTCGGGCAGGCTTGCGTTCCGCACAAAGGCGATGGGCTCGCTTGGCAAACGTCCGTTCTCAAGGAGGAGCTTCACAATCGCGTCCAGATGGGAGAGCGCCATATAGAGCACGATGGCTGGCGAGCCTTTCGCAATCGCCGCCCAATCGAGGTTTTCCGGCACGTCGCCGCCTGCCATGTGGCCCGTCACAAACGTCACCGCATGATTGGTGTCGCGGTGCGTCACCGGAATGCCAGCATAGGCAAGGCCGCCAATACCTGCCGTAACACCGGGGATCACTCGGAAAGGAATGCCCGCTTCAACGAGGCTCAGCGCTTCCTCACCGCCGCGTCCAAAGACAAATGGATCGCCGCCTTTGAGGCGCAGCACGCGTTTACCTTGGCGGGCGAGCTCAATAAGTTTCGCAGAAATATCGCGCTGCTTGGCGCTCGGCTTGCCGCCGCGCTTGCCCGCATAGAATTTCTCAGTACCGGGCGATGCCAGTGCCAGAATCTCATCGCTGACCAGCGCGTCATGCACTATGACGTCCGCTTGCTGCAGCGCATTGACCGTATGCAGGGTGAGAAGGCCTGGATCACCAGGGCCAGCGCCTGCGAGCCAGACCCAGCCCGCTTCGAAAATGGGTAGATCAAGACCAGCGACAGTCTGCGACGTCGCTTTTTCTCGGGTCCCCTTGAGAGGCACGATTTTGTCTGATCGGCTCATTTTACCTTTTTTTCAGTGAAATAAATATTTATCCGATTGAAATACGTAAATAAGACGCTTGCCTGGCTCTATCAAGTCCAATCTATGAATGTGCTGGCTTTTTGCGGAAAACAACCAAATTCCGTCCTTTGGTAGATGTGGAACCCGGTAGAATTTGTTGATTATTGTTCACTCTCCTGCAAAGACCGATCTCCATAATCCCTTTATGAGAAAGAACACCTGGACATGGGTCGGTCTGGCTGGGCTTGCGATGACCGCCGCCCTCTTTGCGTTGGTGCAGGCGCAGCCTCAGCTGGTTGCAACGCTGTTTGGCCAATCGGGCCTCCTGACCGCAGCTGGTCTGCTTGGGTGTGTCGCACTCAGCATCCTCGTCGGATGGCGGGCGAATGCAGGCCTCGCGCTGCGGCAAGCGATGAGTTGGATCGCCATCACGCTCACTCTGGTCATCGGTTACACCTATCGCCAAGATTTAACCCGCGCCCTCCCGCTTCCCGATACGCAGCACTTGGTGACACCAGCGGTTCAGGCCCGGCCCGGCGTCGTCAGCCTCGGGGGCACCGGCAACGGACATTTTTTCGCGGATGCCAAAGTCGATGGCACTCATGTGCGTTTTCTGGTCGATACAGGTGCGAGCCACGTTGCCCTCACACCGTTCGATGCTCAACGACTTGGTTTTGATTTGGATGCGCTCGACTACCGCCTGCAATACCAAACCGCGAACGGTGTGGCCCATGCGGCGCCAATCACGCTTGACAAAGTCTCGGTCGGCACAATCACGGTCCGGGGTGTGCGCGCATCTGTTTCTCAGTCTGGCCTTACCCAGTCTCTCCTGGGCATGAGTTTTCTAGGGGAACTAAGCGCGGTTGAGCTTTCGGGTGATAGGCTGATGCTGCGCGAGTAGTCTTGTTGTAGGCCGCGAGCGATGCACTGTCCTGCTGGCACCAATTTCGCAGACCCTTTACATAAATGCCTGTATAAGATCTGCGCCGCTCACGTTTTGAGCGGGAATTGCAGAATGCAAAGGACAAGTTCGCATGTTGCCTAAGCCCAGCCCCTCAATTGCGCAGAACTCGGAAGAGTTCGAAACCGCTCCCCTCATCGCCCCCCAGGGGTTTCGGGAGTATGACGCCCGTTGGCTCTTTCCCGACGAGATCAATCTGCGGGGCATCCAGGCACTGGGCATGGGGCTTGGGACTTTACTGCACGATCTGAAGGTCGATCCTCGCATCTCTGTTGGGCATGACTATCGGTCCTATTCCGGCTCGATCCAGCAGGCGCTAATGAATGGGTTGATGGCCGCTGGCGCGGAAGTCTTCGACATCGGATTGGCGCTCTCGCCCACCGCCTATTTCTCTCAGTTCGCGTTGGATGTGCCTGCAGTTGCCATGGTGACCGCGAGCCATAATGAAAACGGCTGGACCGGCGTCAAAATGGGGGCTGCGCGCCCTCTGACCTTTGGTCCAGACGAGATGAGTGCGCTCCGCGAAATCGTTCTGAACGGCACCTATCAGGCGCGCCCGGGGGGCAGCTATACGTATGTGAATAATATGCGAGAACGCTACATCGCGGACCTTGTGGATCGCCCCAAGATCAAGCGCAAACTGAAAGTGGTTGCTGCCTGCGGCAATGGCACCGCGGGCATATTTGCACCAGCAGTTCTTGACGGCATTGGCGTTGAGGTGATCCCCCTTGATTGCGAGCTGGACCACACCTTCCCCCGCTACAATCCGAACCCGGAAGATATGGAGATGCTCCATGCCATACGGGACAAGGTGTTGGAGACAGGTGCCGATGTAGGTCTCGCCTTTGACGGTGATGGCGACCGCTGCGGTGTCGTTGACAACGAAGGCGAAGAAATCTTCGCGGACAAGGTGGGTGTGATGCTGGCGCGCGATCTGTCGGCCACTCAACCAAACGCACAATTTGTGGTGGATGTGAAATCAACGGGCCTTTTCCTCACCGACCCGGTGTTGATCGAAAATGGCGCCAAGACCGACTATTGGAAAACGGGTCACTCCTATATCAAACGCCGGGCGCATGAATTGGACGCCCTAGTCGGCTTTGAAAAGAGTGGGCACTATTTCTTCAATCCGCCGATTGGACGTGGATATGACGATGGCCTGGTTTCAGCTATCGCCATTTGCGACATGCTGGACCGTGCGCCCGACCACAGCATGGCGGATCTCAAACGTGCCCTCCCAAAGACCTGGGGATCGCCCACCATGTCTCCTCATTGTCCGGACGATAAAAAATACGGCGTTGTGGATCGCATCATCGCGCGTATTCAGGCCATGGCAGACAATGGCGAACAGTTGATCGGTCAGCCCATTCGCAGCGTTGTGACGGTGAATGGCGTCCGCGTGACGGTGGAAGACGGCACCTGGGGTCTGATCCGCGCCTCTTCAAACAAACCGGGCCTAGTAGTCGTTGTGGAAAGCCCAACGTCGGATGCAAACAAGAAAGCCATGTTTGACGCGTTGGACGCGATGTTGGCCGACGAGCCCGAAGTCGGCGAGTATGATCAGAAAATCTGACCCTTCGAGACGCGCCAAGCAGCGCTCCTCATCACGAGGCTTCTATAATCATATGAATCTCACCCTGAGGAGGGCGCATTGCGCCCGTCTCGAACCAGGGCCACTAGCTATGCCTGAAGTCGTTGGAACCGCTCATCCATAGGCTAATCCGTAGAACATCCTGAGAGATGTCAGCAGGAGGAAGAATGCAAAGGCGCGGGCAAGTGTCTTGCGGCTGATGGCGTGCGCGAGGCTTGCGCCCCAGGGCGCGGCGAGCACCGTGGCCGGCACGATGAGTGCCAGGCCGATCAGGTTGACATAGCCCACACTCAAGGGCGGGCGTGCCTCTACACCAATACCGGAAATCATGAAGCCGATGGCGCCCGGCACTGAGATCAGCAGACCGAGACCGGCAGATGTCGCCACTGCCTGATGAATGGGTTTACCAAAGAGCGTCATGATGGTGACGCCAAAGGTCCCGCCACCAATGCCCATCATGGCCGACACACCACCTATGGAGCTCGCAATAACCCCCTGCCCAGCGATCCCAGGAAGCTCATTGCCGAGCCGCCACTCTTGCTTAGCGAAGGCCATGTTGAACGCCACCAGAAGCGCGATGGTCGCAAAGACCGCCGTCAGCGCGGCCCCGTTAACATAGGCGGCAACCACAGTTCCGATAGCGACGCCAATCAGCATGGGCAAAGCCCAGCGCTTTAAAAGACCGATATCAACGGCCCCCTTTTTGTGATGGGCGCGCACGGACCGTATGGAAGTGGGGATAATCGTGCCAAGGGACGTGCCCACTGCCAAATGCATGCGCACGCTTTCATCGATCCCGATCAGCGTAAACATATGAAAGAGCACGGGTACAATGACGATGCCGCCACCGACACCCAAAAGCCCTGCCAGAATGCCCGCGATAACTCCCGTCAGCAGCAGCGCACCGGCGAACAAGATAAGCTCGCCGAGCTCCAGCCCCATAAATTCCATGGCTTAAGCCCCCACGCGTTCGACATCACTAGATGGATCTGCTGTCGTTTCTGTTTGAATTTTCGACAATGCTTCGGTGACGACGGACATGTCCGCGCCCTTCTTATACGCATTCTCGCTGATATGTCTGCGCCAGGCACGGGCGCCCGGCATGCCCTGGAACAGGCCCAGAATATGACGCGTCATCGCGTGCAGCGTCACGCCTTCGTCCAGACGCCGCGCCATATACGGCATGAAAGCTTCAATCACCTCGTGGCGCGTTCGCGCAGGTGTGACGCACCCAAACAGACGCTGATCCACTTCAGCCAGAACATAAGGACGCTCATAGGCCATGCGGCCCATCATTACCCCATCAACCTGCGCCAAATGCGCTTCTGTTTCCTCAAGTGAGGTAATACCGCCATTGATGCAGATCTCGAGATCGGGATAGGTCCGCTTCATCTCGTAGACGAGGTCATAGTCCAGCCGCGGCACGGTCCGGTTTTCCTTCGGCGACAAGCCTTCAAGCCAGGCCTTGCGGGCATGGACAATCACCGTGCGGCATCCGGCATCTCGTACTGTTTCAATAAGGGTCGGAAGAGCCTCTCTCGGGTCCTGATCATCCACGCCAATCCGGCACTTCACCGTCACCGGGACCTGGACTGCAGACGCCATGGCGGCGACACAATCAGCGACCAGATCTGGTTCTTTCATGAGGCAGGCGCCGAAGCGACCCGACTGCACACGGTCCGACGGACACCCGACATTCAGGTTGATTTCGTCATAGCCGTAGCCTTCGGCGATCCGCGCGGCTTCGATCAGTTGTTTGGGATCACTACCACCCAGCTGCACCGCAACAGGATGTTCCGCCTCGTCGAACCCCAGAAGATAGTCCCGTTTTCCATGAATGATCGCAGGCGCGGTCACCATCTCAGTATAAAGCAAAGCGTTCTGCGAGATGAGCCGCAGGAAGAACCGATCGTGACGGTCGGTCCATTCCATCATCGGCGCAACAGAAAAGCGGCGGCTGGGCTCTGGCTTCGTGCTCATGAGCCTCTCTATGCCTCAAGTACAGGCCCCACCGCAAGAAGCCCGTCTTTAAAAGCTTCCGCCGCGCAGCCCACTCCTCTGGGAGGACGTCTGGATCGGACAGCATAACAGGCACAGGGCGAAAGCCAGCATCGGCTCCTAAGTGGGCTATCAGCGAAAGAAGGCAACGGTCTTAACACCCTGCTATAGACGCTCAGGGTAGCAGTGACTTCAGACATCGCCTAGGTCACCGACTCATAAACCCGCAGCCAGATGCGTATTGCGGCGAGTTTGATGAGGGCGAGGAAGTTGGCGTCGTGTTTCTCGTATCTTGTCGCGATAGCCCTGTAATGCTTTAGTTTTGA
>Ga0189286_100214_pt1 | contig 25460 bp, 28 predicted proteins | sample UW69minimetaG_FD_130330 | JGI IMG/M metagenome (GOLD analysis project Ga0189286, IMG submission 130330) | Marine microbial communities from the Costa Rica Dome - UW69 mini metaG | ecosystem: Environmental > Aquatic > Marine > Oceanic > Photic zone | place: Costa Rica: the Eastern Pacific...
AAAATTGTTTTTTCTCTTCTGGTGTCATAATAACTGTGTGTGTTATAAAATTATACAAAAATTTAAGGCGGGTTTTAAAACCCGCCTTAAATCATACTTTACACAGTATTTTGGATACTACCATTTGAAGATTGAATAGTTTTTTGTTAGACTAGCTTAGACATTCTTCGTTTTTAGACTTGCTTAGAAGCGCTTTGCTTTTAGTTTATTAAATCTTTACCAAATCTAAAGTTGTTTCATACAATGAAGTTTTATTCATTTTGGCTTTTAACCAAGCGTAAAAACTCATGACAAAAATATCTTCTTCTACACGTTCTCTCCATTGAAAAGATTGTGCAACTGTCGTTTGAAATTCTTCAGAAGTTACTTTTTCTGGCGCATGATAAAATTCTTTTACAAATTTTAAAAAGGTAATTACGCGTTCTTCTCCCGATTTTCTAAAAAACGGATAGTACTTTCGCTGAAAACTTGCAAAACGCGAATCAACATAAGAAATATTTCCCAGTTCAATATGTAATAACAATTCAATCAAATTCTTTTTTATGACCCAATCCACGCCGGTTTTTTCCTCATACCATTTGTCCGTATGATAAAATTTTGAGAATACTTTTTGCGCCTTTTTATATTCACCTTGCTGAAAATACAATACAATCAAACTGATATGTACGTCCAACATGGCTTCTATATCATACTTTTTTAAATCGATCACTTCTTCTAATAACTGAATAGCTTTTTTGGCATTTCCAGAATAGTTATAATTCAATGCTAACAAACATTGATAAGATAACAAAGAATCTTTGTAATACTTTTGCTTTTGTTGCTCCATTGCTGCTTTCATAAGCTCCAAATAGGTTAAACTTTGCGCAAATTCTTTCTTCCTAAAGAAAATATTAGCGATTAGATACAATACTTTGATATGATAAAACAAATGTTTGTCTGTTTGTTTTAATCGGTTCGAAATGGCGTTGTAATTCTCTAAAATAAATGGTTCAATCGCAAAATAAGTTCTGTTAACTGCAGCAATTGAGTTGACAATTTGTGCTAATTGATATAAGGATTTATAAGACAATCCGATTTCCTTTGAAATTCCAAAACGCTCATAGGTTTCTTGGATTAGACTTTGAAACGAGATAATTTCACCTTTATACACTACTTTTTGCACTTCTTCCTGAATAACTGCATACGCCATATTTAATTTTTCTTCTTGCAGAAAATCTTGTTGATTGGCAGTACATTTTTCAATCAAAACTTCCAAAGGCGGCGCAAAACTAGTTCTATGTGCGTATTGTATTTGTGTATGATAGACTTCATTTAATAGCGAAAAATGCAAAATCTCACGTGCTTTCTTTTCAGCTTTGTCTAAAATTTTAAATGCTGTCTTAAATTGTTTTTGGAGCAATAAATTCCGTGCAACTAAAATTCGTTTGGTAATTTCCAATTCATCTGAAACCTCATGCGTTAAACTTTGTGTTGCCATAAAATCAACCAATGAACTCCACAAACGTTTCCGCAATCCGTGATACGCTGTTTTGTTGTCCTTTCCATATAGTTTTTTAGGAATCTCCTTAGCGGGATACTTCGCGAGTAGCAACTGAAACAATTGCACATTCTTTGTATCGTGTCGCTTGTTTCTATACGTAAGATATTTTATAAACTCTTGCTGTTCTTCTGTAGAAAATTCAGAAATAATAACATCAATAGCGATCATTATATCGACTGTTTTTATTTATTTAAAATACTACATATCAACACTTTAAACAATTTATTATTCTATAAATATAATCCTTTTTTATCAAAGATTAGATTTCATACTCAAAAATCCAATCGCATATTTGTCTTGTAATCAAAACACAACAACAAATCAATTTACATTTAAAATCAAACCATTATGGAACAACAAAAATTTTTAAATCCAGAAGAAAAAAACAAGAAATCTAGAACAACAACAAATAGAGCAGAAAAAAATCCTTTTAAACCAACACCAGCGTTTATATCTGCATCTTGGGCAGCATTAGCCATCGGAATGATATCGTACTGTATCGGATTATGGAAAGCAACCATGGAATTTAACGAAAAAGGATATTACTTCACCATTTTACTATTCGGATTATTCTCCGTGATTTCAGTTCAAAAAGCTGTAAGAGATAAAATGGAAGGTATTCCAGTAACTGAAATCTATTATGGAATTAGCTGGTTCACAACTATTGCAGCAATTTTATTACTCGTAGTTGGATTGTGGAATGCAGAATTAGAATTGAGTGAAAAAGGGTTTTACGGAATGTCATTTACATTAAGTCTATTTGCATCCGTAGCCGTACAAAAAAATACCAGAGACATGCACGCATTAAAAAATCAAAACGCCTAAATGTGGGTTGATTACCAAGAAACCTTGCAATAACAAGCGAAAGCAGTTGTTGCGAGGTTTTACCTAATCAAATATATAAAAGATGAAAAAAGTTAATCAAATAAAGCTAACAGTAATCTTTCTGTTACTAGCAATTTCAGTTAATGCTCAGAATGATCCAATAGCATTATATAAAGAAGGAAATTCCAATTTTCAATCAGGGAATTTTGAAAAAGCAATTGCGAATTACACAGAATTAATGAAAATCGTTGATACAAAAACAGTTCAAAAAACCTGTTATATAAATCGTGGACTTTCATACGACAGACTTCAAAAATATGATTTAGCAATTGCTGATTTTACAGAAGCGATCAAACTAGACAGCACAGATATGGCTTCATTTATAGATAGAGGTCTTTCAAAAATGCATGCTGGAGATATAGAAAAGGCTAAAGAAGACTACAATTATGTAGTTACCAACAACAGCAATCCAAAAATGATGCAGTCTGCCTTGTATTGGCTTGCTCGTATTCACTATGCTCAAGGAAAATTTAAAGAAGCAATACAAAACTGTGATCAGTATTTTGTAATCAACTCAAAAGATCCTGAATTGTATTTTATCCGTGGAACTGTAAACGATATGCTGCGAAATTTTAAACAATCAATTAAGGATTATAGCAAAGCAATTGAAATTAAATCAAATTATTTTCAAGCGTATGCAAACCGTGGAACAGCTAAGATGAACCTATTAACTGGAAATGGAAATTTACAACCAAGCAAGAAAGAGACAAAAAGCGCATGTAAAGATTTGAAAAAAGCCAAAGAACTTGGAGATAATTCAGTTGACGACTTGATTTTTATCTATTGCGACAGAGAAGTAAAAAAGAAACGGAATTAAAACCCTTTAAGTAGCAACTTAAAAAAATTAATAAGCATCCGAAAAATGAACGATCAAATAAAATCAATTGTTATTGTATTCAGCGGATTACTTACATGGATACTTAGTTATTTTATTCCTGTTGGCGGTGGAGGTGTTAGTCTAATATTTCTCCTTACAATTCCTTTTTTTATAGTCTTAGGAAGTGCTTTCGGGATGATTTATTTCGCTTTGGTTCGAAAAATTAAAAACACTTATTATAGAAACAGTATCTTTTTAACGATGCTACTTATAATCATCGTCTTAACATTTGCATGGTACCCGTATCGTTAATTTTAAAATATTCTAAAATTAAAAATCATGAGTTCAAAAATAAAAAGAGCCTTGCCCGAATTGGTCGAAAACGGCATTATTACGGAAGAGATTGCTCAAAACATCAATAATTATTACGAAACTACTTCCGAATCCAACCCGAACAGATTGTTCATTATTTTCGGAATTTTAGGTGCAACGTTAGTAGGATTAGGTATTATCTTAATCATGGCACATAACTGGGATGATTTCCCAAAATCCATCAAACTAGCACTTGCTTTTGCTCCTATGCTTATTGGGCAATTTATTTTGGGGTATAGTATTGTAAAAGGAAAAAGTATGGTATGGAAAGAAGCTGCTACTGCATTTTTATTCTTTGCCGTTGGCGGTTGTATTGCCATTGTAAGTCAAGTATATCATGTTTCAGGTGATATAGAATCATATTTACTTGCTTGGGTAGTGTTATGCACACCTCTACTTTATGTTACCAAATCTAGAGCAGCTATTATTTTACATCTTATTTTTTGCACCTATTTTGCTGTTGAAGCTAATTTTACATTCAGAGGCACAACCATTCCGCAAATATACTTTATTCTATTAGCTGTAAGTATTCCGCGTTATATAGAAATGCTAAAATCAAAAATACCATCAGCTTCATTATATATGCTACATTGGATGTTTCCACTAAGTTTGATCATCTCTCTTCCTACTTGTATTGAAAGTAATTTTGAGATTGGTTCTTTACTTTACATCTTATTATTTGGTGTTTTTTATAATATTGGACAACTTCCATATTTTAAAGACAAATCATTACTACAAAATAGTTACTCCTTTTTTGGTTCGTTAGGAACTGTAATTACATTACTCATAATGAGTTTTAAAGATCCGTGGAGGTTCATTATTAACCATAATCTAATTTTCTTTTCAGAATTTATCAGCATTGCTATTTTATTTATTTCTGCATGTATCCTTCTTTACCTCAACAACAAACAACAAAAAATACGAGGAAGTCATTTGTTTCAATACACTTTTCTCATCTTTGGCGCTATCTTTTTAATTGGTCAAACGAATCCGATGCTAGCTCCTATATTTGTCAACATCTTGCTCCTTATTTTAGGACTTGTTACGATTAAAATTGGTACTGATAAATTGCATTTTGGATTGTTGAACTATGGCTTGCTAATTATTGCTGCCGTGATTACATTCCGTTTTTATGATACAGACATCAGTTTTGCTCTACGTGGAATTATTTTCCTTTTACTTAGCATAGGATTCTTTGTTGCCAATTATACCATGTTCAAAAAACAAAACGCTAAAAAAATACAACCATGAAAAAAATACATATATACTTACTTTTTGGATTGATGGTAGTAGCACAAATTTTTGCTTCTGCACAAATTGTTTACAAGTATGAACAGACCATTGCTAGAGGAACTATTTATAAATTTAAAACGGCTCCAGTAGATCCAAGTGATCCATTTCGTGGAAAATACATCACATTAAACTTTGAAATTGATCGCTTTATTACTGATGATGAGGTTTGGAATTATAACGATAAAGCATTTGCCTATTTTTCAAAAGATAAAAATGGATATGCGGTATTAGAAACACTTTCAAAAACGAAATTAGCAGATAGTGAATTTGATTATGTAGAAGTAGAAACTACTAATTATACTAATAAAGGCATTATATATTTTGATTTGCCTTTTGACACGTATTATATGGACGAAAACAAAGCGTATGATGCAGAAAAATTATACCGAAATAATAATAGACGTAACAAACAACAAGATGTATATGCCATAGTTCATCTTCAAAATGGAACACACGTATTAACGGATGTTATCATAAATGGAATTTCCATAAAAAATGCTGTAGAAAAACAAACGCATTTATAGAAAAATCTGTTTGCTAGAAACATTAATTTTATAGTTACAAAATACCATCTTTTTACATTTTAAGATGGTGTTTTTTTTATTCTAATTCTTCTTTTTCACTATTTCTGTTTTGGATAAAAATCCAAAATTCCTCTATTTATTTTGTTAAGATCTAACGCTTATAAAATAACTCAGCACTTCTATTGAATTATTACCTACTTTGATAAAGAAACAACAACTCCCCAACCAATTTTAATAGTTAAAACAATTAAAAAAAGCATATCTTGAAATCATGAAAAAAATAACTCTCTTATTACTAAGTATTCTCCTTTTTAGCTGCAAAGGAAATCAAATCCAAGAAACAGCTCTTTCATATACAATGACTCCTAACAAAACATATTCGTATGAGTTTGTATTGAGTTCGAAAGCATTAACAATTACACAATTGGTGGATTTTAAACTAATAGAATCTACCAATGATAGTTTGCAAATGGAAGCCGCAATTCAAGATATGAAATGGAAAGATGATGGCGGAGAACTTGAACAAGAAACCAACCAATATTACAAAGATCGTTTTATCAATAACCCTTTTGTGTTTACCATAAATTCACAAGGAAAAATACTAAAGAATCTTGAGTATAAAAGCGGACATCATCAAGAAACGGTGTTTGATATTAATAATTTCTTTATGGAATTACCAACAGGAATTCAAAAAACAGGTGATTCATGGACAGGTTCTCGGCCTGCGGTTGATTTGATATTTACAAGAATCAATTCCAAATACACGTTCTTAGAAATCCAAAATGATAGTTTGGCACATATTAAAGTTTCTAGCGAACTGAAAAGTGATGATGAAGATAGTGTCTTTACAAAAACTTAAAAGGCACTTATATTGTGAATACTAATAACGGATTGCTAGAAATAGGAAAACTTGAAATGGGTGGTTTTAATGGCTTTAGCAATATTTCAGGAACGATTCGTATTTATAAAAAGTAGTATTCTAAATTCCTCACAAAAAAAACTCATAATATCCAATTCACTCAAAACACATCGTTAACAACTCACTAAAGACTGTTAAACAATTCACAAAATAAAAAAAGTCATTAAACCTTTCGCAAAAGCAAAAGTCCTAGAAGCAACTATAATAAAAAACAAAACTCATGAAAAATATCATTTATGCATTGGCAATACTATTTTCCCTGAATGTAGTTGCACAAGAAGGATCTGATCGTACAGACAGAAAAGAAAGAAGGGAAATGACAAAAGAATTCATGCAAAATCTTACTCCAAAAGAAATTGCTACGTTACACACTAAAAAACTTACACTCGCATTAGATTTATCAGATAGTCAACAAACGCAAGTATTAGCTTTACAAACAAAAGTTGCTACCGAGCGTAAAGCAAAAATGGAAGCGTATAAGGCTAAGAAAGAAAAAGGCGAAAAACCTACACAAGAAGAACGCTACAAAATGATGAACGAACGCTTAGATGCTAAAATTGCTCATAAGAAAAGTATGAAACAGATTCTCTCGGATGAACAGTACTTACGATGGGAGAAAATGCAGGCACGAAAAGCAAAAGGAAAGAAAAAAAGAAAAGGAAAGCGTAAGAAACAAGAATAGTGATTCAGAAAAGAGAAGTTAAAAGACTTCTCTTTTTTTGTTATTTCTTTACAATTTTAGTATTATTGAGCTATTATTTAGCTAACACCAACCAACAAGTTATGAAAAAATATATTACACTATTCACGTTTGTATGTGTATTATTTCTAGGAATGCAGGCAGCTACAGCTCAGGAAAGTCCTGAAGCGAAAGCGAAAACGAAAACCCTAGAATTATCAAAAGCAGTTGAACTTTCTGATGCACAAGTACAACAAGTATATGCTATTTACTTAGCATACGAAAAAAATAATCGTGTTGAAAATGCTGCTGCATTAGATAAAGCAAGAAAAGATATCAGCGCGTTATTACATCCAGAGCAACAACAACAATTCAAAGCTCGTTTTGTAAAGGAAAAAGAACGCAAGAAGAAATTAGCCAAAGGAAGAGCTCAATAATTTCTCTCCATAAAAATATAAAACTCGGCAAATTGCTGAGTTTTTTTATGCTTATTCTAATATGACAAGAGTAATTTTAGAACATATAATTCACTTGGTAATTGTACTTCCCATCATACTATTGACATTGAAAAATAGATCGCTAGAAAATTTAAAAATATTACTAGCTTTTTCGATATTTTTCATCGCAAATGGTGTCTTATTGTATTTACCTATTGAATTTGATGAATTAAGAATCATAAATGGAAGATGGAATTGGACTGGAAAAATACTTGCAATTTTGGGCGCTATCATCTTTCTCTTAGTATATAGAAAATTCCATTTGAAAGATTACTTTTTAACCTTTAAACAACACAAAAAGAGCTTAAAAAGCGGAATCATAGCGATCTTAGTAGTATTCCTAGTTTCAACAATTTTAAACTTTAAATTTAACACTCCTACTAGTGAATGGCATACTGAGACGATACTATATCAGTTAACAATGCCGGGAATTAATGAAGAAATTGCCTTTCGTGGCATAATGCTAGGACTTTTAGTGAAAATTTTGAAACCGAATTCCATTGCCATGTTGATTACTGCTTTATTATTTGGAATGGCTCACGGGCTTTTCTTAAATCAGAATTTTGAACTGATTTTTAAAAGTCAACCTTTTTTCCAAACAACAATTATGGGAATGATTTGGGCTTGGGTAACTATAAAAACGGGAAGTATACTACTTGCTTTACTATCTCATAACTTAGGAAATGCATCAGGAAAGATAATCAGTGTCATTAAGTAATTACTATTTCTATGTATCATAAAAAAACTCGGCAAATTGCCGAGTTTTTATCTAGTTTTTCAAGTGTATTAATTATTGTGATATTGAATCAAGTTCAGTATGACGTGTAAACACTACAATTCTTTTGCAACCTCTTCAATAGCTTGAATAGTTTTATCTAAATCTTCATACGATAAGGCATCTGATAAAAACCAAGATTCAAAAGCCGATGGTGCAATGTAAATTCCTCTATTTAACAATCCGTGAAAAAACTTCTTAAATGAATCGTTGTTTCCTTTTGCAGAAGATGCAAAATCAGTTACGGGCTCTTCACAAAAATGAACAGAAATCATAGAACCAACTCTATTGATTTGATGCGTAATGCCTGCTGCCGTTAATACTTTTTCAATGCCTTCATGTAAGTATGCAGTTTTCTCTTGTAGACTGGTAAAGATTTCATCTCTTTGATTTAACTCTTCCAACATTGCCAATCCAGCCGCCATCGCTAATGGATTTCCGCTTAACGTTCCTGCTTGATATACGGGACCTAATGGTGCTAGGTGACTCATAATTTCTTTACTAGACGCAAAAGCACCTACTGGCAATCCGCCACCAATCACTTTTCCAAAACATACGATATCAGCATCCACACCATATAACTCTTGCACGCCACCTTTTGCCAATCTAAAACCTGTCATGACTTCATCAAAAACTAGCAAAATATTATGTTCATCGCACAAGGCACGTAATCCTTCTAAAAATCCTTTCACTGGTGGAATACACCCCATATTTCCAGCTACAGGCTCTAAAATAATACAAGCTATCTCACCTTCATTTTGTTCAATGATTTCTTTTACATTTTCCAAATCATTGTAACGTGCTAGCAACGTATCTTTTGCAGTTCCTTGAGTCACTCCAGGACTGTTGGGACTTCCAAAAGTAACAGCTCCACTTCCTGCTTGGATCAAAAATGCATCGCTGTGTCCGTGATAGCAACCTGCAAACTTAATCATCTTATCTTTTCCTGTATATCCTCTTGCCAAACGAACTGCACTCATACAAGCTTCCGTTCCGCTGTTTACAAAACGGATCATATCAATATTTGGCACCATGGAAACTGCTAATTCTGCGATCTTTGTTTCAATCTCTGTAGGCATTCCAAAAGAAGTTCCTTTCTTGGCTTTCTCTACAACAGCATCAATCACAGGTTTGTGTGCATGACCTAAAATCATTGGTCCCCACGAGTTAATGTATTCTATATATTGCTTATCATCTTCATCAATGATGTACGCACCTTTGGCTTCTTTTACAAAAATTGGTGTTCCTCCAACTGCTTTAAACGCACGAACTGGTGAATTTACACCACCAGGAATCACTTTTTGTGCCTCTGCAAATAGTGTGCTACTACGTTTATATTCCATTGTGTTAATTTATATTTTTTAATGACTAAAAATCTTTCAGAAGTGGTTTTACAAACAGCACTTGTCCCACAAAAATTTCATTACTTTCAAGTCCGTTCAAAGATTTTAATGTATCAACTGTAATTTTATGTTTTTTGGCTATACTATACAATGTATCTCCTTTTGTAACTGTGTAACGATCGTTATGTGTTGTTACTTTTTTAGCATCTTCTGGTTTCTTTCCTAAAACCTCAGCATCATATTTGTATAACTCATAACGCTCAATCAATGCAATTAATTTATTTGGATACTTCCGATCGGTAGCATATCCTGCTTTTTTTAAACCTCTCGCCCAACCTTTATAATCGTCTTTAGGAAGTTTAAATAATCCTGCATAACGTGATCTTCCAGTCAAGAACAAAGAATGATCTGTAAATGAATAGGCTGGATTTGCATATTTTCTAAAACACTCTTGATCTTCATCATCATCGTGATATACACGTTGTCCTTTCCAACCTTTATGACATTTAATTCCAAAGTGGTTGTTAGAACGCATAGTCAACTTCCCTTTTCCTGATCCAGATTCTAAAATTCCTTGCGCCAACGTAATACTCGCAGGAATTCCATGTAATTCCATTTCTCGTTTTGCTACGTCGCTATAAGTATCAATATAAATTTCAGTGATACTTTTATTGCTTGTTTTTGGCGTTTTAACTTCTTCTTTTGGAGTAGTTTCCACAACCTCAACAGGTTCTTCTTTAGGTTTCGTAGTTTTTACAACCTTTGTTGTTTTCTTCGTACGTTCTTTTGTTTTTGAAACACGATTTTGTGTACCACAACTTGAAAATATGAATACACCTAGCAATAAATATATAAGTTGTTTCTTCATGCGCTATACGATCGTTTTTTGTCCTTTTCTTTGTAGTTTCTGGTTCATTCCTTTAATTCCTTGCAATCCTCCAGTATGAATTGCTAAAATACGCTTTTGTTTGGCAAAATGCCCATTTTTAATCAAATCTATAATTCCAAATAACATTTTTCCTGTATAAATTGGATCTAGCGGAATGTTTGTTTGTTGTTTGAAATAATTGATAAACGCAATTAATTCATCAGATACTTTCCCATAACCACCAAAATGATACTCTGTAATCAATTGCCAATTATTTTTGTGAGTATACTTCGCGATTTCTTTCTGTAAAAAATCTCCTTTTAATGCTGGAAACCCGAGCACCTGTTGATGCGAATGTACACCGTGACTCAATCCTGCAATTGTTCCTCCTGTTCCAACAGCACAGCAAACAATATCGAAATCTGTTTCAGTTTCAGTGATGATTTCCGCACAACCTTTCACCGCCAAATCATTGGTTCCGCCTTCAGGTATGGTATAAAAACGCCCAAACTTCTCTTTTAATTGTGTAATGACGGTTTCGGAAGTTTTTTCTCGATATGTTGTTCGTGTGATAAATACAAGTTGCATGCCATTTTCTACAGCAAATCGTAGAGTTGGATTGCTGTCAATTTTACTCTCCAACTCTTCTCCTCGGATGATTCCAATGGTATGAAATCCATGCAGTCTTCCTGCAGCAGCAATGGCAGCGATATGATTGGAAAAAGCACCACCAAATGTAAGTAATGTTTCTTGTTCTTGAGATTTGGCTTCTGATAGATTGTACTTCAGTTTTCGAAACTTATTCCCAGAAACAAACGGATGAATCAAATCTTCACGCTTGATGAACAATTGTACATCAGTTTCAAAATCGAGTTTGACTTCTTGAATAGGGATATTTTCGCTTAAAAATTGCATTCAGAGTACAAAAATACCGTAAAAAATAGAATCATTTAGTTTCTCTTATTGAAATATTAATGAACTTGATATTTATGTTCTAATGATTCCCTACGACTAATTCGTAGTATTTAGTAAATTCACATTATGAAAAACTACTTTCTATTTCTGAGCTTCATCTTCTTTTGTATAAGCAGTTCTTCTTGCACAGTTTTACAATGACGAAAAACCGACGCTGAAATTCAACAAACATTCAATGAAAAAAATATTGTCACTGAGATTTCTTACTATAAAGTAGACAGTTTGGGCGTGAATGTTAGAGTACAATCTGTTGTTTCTTAAAAACACAGTATCAATTTGGTTTTCTTTCACGGTTCTCCAAGTTCATTGTCTGCTTGGGAAGGATATTTGGTAGATTCTTCACTTCGAGAAAGTGCAAATATGCACGCCATCGATCGTCCAAGGTATGGCTATTCAAATTTTGGAGATGAAATGACGTCTATTGAAACATAAGCACAACTCATGAGCGCACTTATTAATGAAAAGAAACTTACAAATGTTATTGTTATAGGTGCATCTTACGGAGGTCCATTAGCCGCAAGAATTGGTTTTTTAAATAATAACGTTAAAGTTATTGTCATGATTTCTCCTGCCATCGATCCCAACAATGAAAAAGACATTTGGGCATCTCGATTCACATAATGGAAACTCACACGCTGTTAGTTCCTACTGTATATCGTGCTGCTGGTGACGAAAAGATTGTTCATGCTAAAGAACTTGACTCTATTGCAAATGACTGGAAAAAAATCACCATTCCTGTATTGTATTTCCATGGAGATGTTGACGACATTGTTCCGTATGAGAACATTCATTTCTCAAAAGACAACTTTCAAAATATTGAGATCATTTCCATTCCTAAAAAAGGACATGAGATTGCTTGGAAACATAAAGAATTGATCATTCCACATTTGTTAAAACTTATTCGTCAGATTCAAACTATAAAATAGTTTTACAGAAATTATTATTCAAAAAACAAGCTTCCAACTTCCAAATTGCCTTTTGTTTTCTCTAAGCGAACAATGATGGTCTTTTTTTCTTCGTTTTCCTTTCCATAATTTGTATACAATGCAACTTTCAAAATGGTAGGTCCGGATACTTTTTGCATATTGTCTGCAAAATGATCTACAAATATTTTATACTCTCCTTTGACAGCATTTTTCAGCATGAATTCTTCTGGTCCATAACCGTCTGTTAAATCTTCAGACATTCTTCCGCCAATTTTGGTAAATGGATTTTTGTACGAAGCCTTCTCGCCTTTAGGATCAAAAACCCACAAATCAATATCTGTATCGTTATGATTCCAATCGATCACAATACGCACATCTACAGGCATTTCTTTAAACGATTTTCGTTTTTTCTTCTTTATTTTTAGTTGTTTCTTATGTGTATTTACCAAACGGGTTAACTCTACAAATGCTACATGTTCGATACCTGTAAATCTTCCATTTTCATCTTTATGCAATAACTCGCCATCATACAAATTACTTAGTAAATCATAGCTTTTTTGAATCTCACCCACATATTCATACGCCAATGCCAAATCACGATACGATTGTGGTTCTTCTGGTCGCAATGCTAACACTTTTTCATATACCAATACCGCTAATTCATATTGCTTTAACTGTTCAAACCTGTAGCCTGCAGCTTTTAACAATTCATAATTATTTAGGTCCATTTCTAGTAAATTGGTAGTAATAGTCAATGCAATATCAGGAGCATTTCTCATATAGAAAAAATCGGCAATATCTAAATAAAAGGAAGGTGTATTTGCATACGCATCACGTATTTCTATATACTTTTTGTGTGCTCCTAAAAGCGTTGTTTCTTTCTCCAGTTCTCTTATATATGGAATATCTGAATTCCATGATTTTAATTGTATACTGGAATTCATTTTTTCAGTAAATGCTTGTATGGCTTCCAAGTTGTCTTTGAGTCCTTGCTTCGTAATTACATACACAACACCACCACGACCTTCCTGCCCATAAATGGCAATTGCTTGCTGATTTTTTAACACGCTCAATTGTTGGATTTCCTCTCTCTTTAACTTTTTGAGCGCATAAAAGTTTGACATTTCTCCATCAATAATATATATGGGACGATTGTTTTTACTGAGTGAATTTTGACTTTGAAGAAACATTTCAATAGTTTCCCAACTTTGATGTACACCTCCTGAAATAATAACACCTGATGCACTACCTCTAAGCACAGATGATTGCACTGTAGAAACCGCAGAAGCAACTTTAGCACTAGACACAGAACCACCATAGCCAACTACCGTTACTGCTTCAAGTGCTTCACCAAATTTCAATTTTGATTTTACGGTTGATGAATTGATTTGCACTTCATTTGTCATGTAACCGACATAAGAAATTACGAGAAGCTGTCCTTTTTTTGCTTTCAAGCGAAAGTTACCATCAAAATCAGTTGTAGCTCCTCTACTTGTCCCTTTTACTAATACATTAGCACCCGGGAGTGGCATTCCTTCATCATCTGTAACAACTCCTGAAACTGTAAACAATTCACCTGAACCATTTATATTAGCTGAAGTCATTTCCGTAGTCTGTATTGTATTTTTTGTTTGATGTTCCGCAGTCTCGTCCGTTTGTGATACAGGTTCATTGTGTCTTTGCGTTGTATCTTCTGCTTGCGTCGTTATAGATTCAGTTTGTCTTTGCGTTGTGCTTTCTGTTTGCGTTACGGTTTGATTTTGTGCAGTTGCTTGTATCGTTACAGGAGTTACTATTTCTGTAGTTGTATTTTGCACATCTACAACCTTCTCTTCCTCATACCAATCTATCAAATCCTCGTATGCTTCTCGCAATTCTTCTTTTCTTTCCGCTAGTCCATCGTCCACAAACTCTTCATCAGATGACATGTTTGCTAAATACTCTTTATAAGCTGCTAATAGCTCCTTTGGTGGCTTAATTTTGAAGTGTACATAATCTTCGATACGATCTAAAATAATCATAGACGTATAATTTGTAATCAAACTGTATCGGGTTGCCAGTGCAATAATTTCGCCTTTATTTTCTAATTCGTTTTGATACAAATGTTTCAATTTTTGTTTTGCCCATAAGCGTTTTACAGCAGTAGTTCCTTCAGAAGCTTCTAAAGTTACAGGAACTTTTTGTGTTACTTCACCTCCATAGCCAAATAAGAGTTCAATGTCAGTGTTTTTTGAAAATTTACCACTGATTGAAAAATCTTGATATACATTGACACGACGTTTCGGATATATTTCACTCACCTGTTCATTGTGTGTTATTCCTAAAAATTGATACGTTTCTCTTTTTAATAGTTGTGCCGCTTTTGTATATTCCATTCGAACTAAGTTCAAATAATTTCCTCCAGATTTTGTAGTAAGATCAATGAGACTTTGATGATTTGCAGATACTAATGAGTTGATGGCATACACTTGAATTTTCCGCTTCATAGCTAAATCTCCCAAATTCCCCAATCCGTCTGAAAACAATAATATTTCATCAGCTTTAATTTTTAGGTCTTCAAATATATTTAGTTTTGTTCCTCCATCATATTGCACGTTCTGTATTTCAGCAAGTAAATCGTCTGTATTTCCCTCTTTTATTATAAATTCTTTTTGAGTTTGAATTTGATTGTTGAATGTGATAAAATTCACAGTTACGTCTTGTACATAATCCAAATATGATGCTACTAATTTTACTTCGTTTGCCACATCTTTAAAGCGCATAGAATATGATGCATCCCAAAGAATTGTTATCTTTTTTGGTTTCTTTTTTAAACGTGTTTTTGGTTGTAATACTTTGTGAAAATGAAAATATCCGTTGTATGTTGCCAAATGTTCTTGATTAGTTTTGTTTGAAATTTGAATCACAACAGGAGTTTTAGGTGCATGATTTTTCTTAGTGGTTTTCGCCACAAATGCATCTCCGTTTTTTTCAAAGAAAAAATCATCATACTTTGTTTTTATAACTTTAGGCAACTGCTTCGTAAAAACATTCATCGTTATTGAAAACACATCTAACTTTTCAGAAATTCCTAGTGGCAATTCATAACTTTGTTCACCATTTATTGTTCGTAACTCTTGTTCAAATTTTAAAATAATATGTTTGTGTTTTTTAGAAAATATAGGATATATGCGAGCTCGGTAATTATTCCCTTCTGTCTTTTCTAACAATGCAGGATCTATTTTTCTACGAATCGTAGCTTCGTAAGCTACACGCCCCAATTCACTTTCAACAATAACTGCATCGCGCATTTTACCATTCACTTCCATAGCAAAACCCGAAACAGCTTGTCCTTCTCCTAACGGAAACACCAATTCCCCTTCCAGCGTTCTATCCAATCCATTATAAAACTTCATGTCATAGGTCGTGACAGCTAAATTCCCGACAATTTCAACATGCACCTTTAAGTCGGTAAGTTTTAAATCGTGTTCATTAGCTACAGTAACTTTGGGTGTAGTTTGAGCAAATACTTGTGTGCTTATTAGCAATAAAAAGAAAGAATAGTAGAGCTTTTTCATAAGAGTCTGGTTTTCATTTACAAAAACAAAACTCTACATTAATTAAAGTAAAGAAAAGAAGGAATGAGTTAAGACTACTTTTGAATGAGTTAACTCAATTGATTACATATACCGAAGAAACCGAAACAAGCCACGCCGTTTCAAATACCTAAAGTCTGCTTCATTGTCATACGCTTCTCGCTCAAAACTGATATTAATATAAGCTCTGTGACGATTGCGATAATAACAGAGGCGAATCAACCATTCCGTCACATAGAATATATAAAAAGGAAGAATCAACAATTCGAGTTGTTGTCGCAAATGGATGCGCTCATGATATACCAAAACAGCATTCCCTTTATCTTCTTTATCTCGTAAAAAAATAAACGGAAACAATGTAATTCCTCGAAAACCTCTAGGCACTATATATTTTGATATAAAAACCATACGTTAAGTAATTCAAAATGTACGCCAATTTAAGTACCTTTGTCGAAATGAAGAAATTAATTCCCATTGAAGAAGGCGATTTTTATCTTTCGCCCGAAGGTTATAAGGTGTTTACAGAACAGTTTCACCTAAAAAGAGGCTATTGCTGCGAAAGTGGTTGCAGACATTGCCCATATGGATTTAATAAAAAAAGAAAATAACATTTCATGGATTCTATCTTTATGAAATATAAAAAAGCCACTGCACATTTTCACCGTGTAGATATTCGTTATCCATAGCATTTGCTATGAACTCACAAGTTTTTAGCATAACGAATAACTACATAATTAAAAACAAAATGACAGTAAAAGAACATATCTTACAAGGAATCCCTTACGAATTACCAAATCCAAAACCGTACGATACAACAATCAATCATGCGCCAAAGCGTAAAGAAATATTATCTGTAGAAGAAAAGAAATTAGCCTTGCGAAACGCATTGCGCTATTTTGATAAAAAACACCACGAAGTTTTACTACCAGAATTCAAAAACGAACTCGAAACTTATGGAAGAATCTATATGTATCGTTTTCGTCCAGATTATAAAATGTATGCGCGTCCGATAGATGAGTATCCAGGAAAATCAACGCAAGCAAAAGCCATTATGTTGATGATTCAAAATAATTTGGATTATGCCGTTGCTCAACATCCACATGAATTGATAACGTATGGCGGAAATGGTGCCGTATTCCAAAACTGGGCACAATACTTGTTGGTAATGCAGTATTTGGCAGAAATGAACGATGAGCAAACCTTAGTGATGTATTCTGGACATCCATTAGGATTATTTCCTTCGCATAAAGATGCTCCAAGAGTTGTTGTTACCAATGGAATGATGATTCCTAACTATTCGCAACCTGATGACTGGGAAAAATTCAACGCGCTAGGTGTCACACAATACGGACAAATGACTGCTGGAAGTTATATGTACATTGGTCCGCAAGGAATTGTGCATGGAACAACCATCACCGTATTGAATGGCGGACGAAAAATTTCTAAAAATGGTGAAGGTTTAGAAGGAAAATTATTCCTAACTGCCGGATTAGGGGGAATGAGTGGAGCGCAACCAAAAGCTGGAAACATTGCAGGTTGTATCACTGTTTGTGCAGAAGTAAACCCGAAAGTCACTGAAACACGTCACTCACAAGGTTGGGTAGATGAAGTGATTCACGATTTAGACGAATTGGTGAGCAGAGTGAATGCTGCAAAAGCGAACAAAGAAGTCGTGTCTATCGCCTACCAAGGAAATATTGTGGATGTTTGGGAGAAATTTGACGAAGAACATATTTTTGTTGATTTAGGAAGCGATCAAACTTCCTTACACAATCCTTGGGCTGGTGGTTATTATCCGATTGGACTTACCTATGAAGAGTCGAACGATATGATGGCAAACAATCCAGCACTTTTCAAAGAAAAAATACAAGAAACCTTACGCAGACATGCAGCTGCTGTGAACAAACATGCTGAAAAAGGAACCTACTTTTTCGATTACGGAAATGCGTTCTTATTAGAAGCTTCTCGTGCAGGTGCTGATATTATGGCGGAAAACGAAATCGATTTTAAATACCCAAGTTATGTACAAGACATCATGGGACCTATGTGTTTCGATTACGGTTTTGGACCTTTCCGTTGGGTTTGTGCATCTGGAAAGCCAGAAGATTTAGCAAAAACTGATCAAATTGCTTGTGAAGTATTGGAAGAAATTATGAAAGCTTCACCAATAGAAATTCAGCAGCAAATGGCAGATAATATTCGTTGGATTAAAGGTGCTCAGCAAAATAAATTAGTCGTAGGATCGCAAGCACGTATATTGTATGCAGATGCGGAAGGTCGTATGAAAATTGCGCAAGCTTTTAATGAAGCTATAGAAACAGGCGACATAGGACCTGTAATTTTAGGGCGTGATCACCATGATGTATCTGGAACAGATTCTCCATATCGTGAGACTTCCAACATTTATGATGGTTCAAAATTCACGGCAGATATGGCTATTCATAATGTTATTGGAGACAGTTTTAGAGGTGCTACTTGGGTTTCTATTCACAATGGTGGAGGCGTCGGTTGGGGCGAAGTAATGAATGGTGGATTCGGCATGGTTCTTGATGGTACTAAGGAAGCATCAAGGCGACTACATTCTATGTTATTTTGGGATGTAAATAATGGAATTGCTAGGAGAAGTTGGGCTCGAAATGAAGAAGCAATCTTTGCCATTAAACGCGCTATGGAAGTCGAACCAAATTTAAAAGTGACGCTTCCAAATATCGTAGATGATGCTTTGCTAAAATAAATCACCTCGAGACAAGTTTCCGAGGCACGAATAAAGAATTCATATTTGATGAATAACGAGGCAAGCCTCGGAACATTAAAATCTAGATTATTGAATACATTAACATTTTAAATAATATAGTAACCCAAAAAAAGCAGTGATATGAAAAAATTAAAATTACTATTGCCGGTAGTTGCATTACTACTATTCGTTACTTCTTGTATTTCGGTTAGAGTGGTTGCCGACTACGACCAAGAAGCTGATTTTAAATCGTATAAAACATTTGCGTTTTATAAAACTGGAATTGACAAAGCTGAGATTTCAGATTTGGATAAAAAAAGAATTCTACGTTCAATAGAAAAAGAGATGCTTGCTAGAGGATTTGTAAAGTCTGACAATCCAGATATTCTAGTAAATATTATGACCAAAGCGAACAAGCGCATCAATGTAAACAACAACTTCGGCTGGGGCTGGGGCGGTGGATTAGGCTTTGGTGGCTGGGGTTGGAACCCTTGGATATGGGGAGGAAACTCCGCATGGGTAACTTCTCGTGTTGAAGGCGTTTTGTATATTGACTTGATTGATACAAAGAAAAAAGAATTGGTATGGCAAGGAAGAGGCGCTGGTAACTTAATAGGAAACCGTGGAAGCATTGAAAAGAAAGAAGCGCGTATCCAAGAATTTGTAGAAGAAATCATGAAAGAATATCCACCTGTAGCATACGCTCAGTAGATACATAATTCACATAGAAATAGAAAAACCTCGGAAGTAAATTTTCGAGGTTTTTTGTGTTTTAATGTCATTTTTGTGGCAGTGCAGTGTTTTTTGCTCCGCTGCTTATATTTTCTGCTGCTGTGCTCAGATTTTCTAGACTTGAGCATAGCAATTTATATTCTTTTTCTCCTTTCCTTTTGATAAAAAGCACCGTAGGTTTTTACCTTTTCCTCCTTTGGTTTTGATCGAAACCTCCTTAACTTTCTTACATTTCCTATTGACGATTTGATATTTACCTAAATAATTAGGAATGTTTTTGATACAAATCTTCAAAACAACTGTAACAATTTACAATACTAATTGTCCTTAGTAAAAACGTATTTTATGAAACATTACTTTACCGCCTTGCTATTTTTGATGATTGTTAAACTAGCAACAGCTCAAGATTGCGATTGTCAAAAAGAGTTTGAGTTTGTTGCAAACTACTATGAAGAAAACTTGCCTGGGTTTGCGGACAATGTCACTAAAGATAACCTAACAGCATACACAAAATTTAAGGATAAACTATACAATCAAGCTAAAAATTACTGCAATGATGAGGACTTATGTTTTAAAACCCTATTGGTATATGTAGAGTTCTTTAAGGACAACCATTCTTCAATTTATACAAACAAATCTATCAATGTAGATGAAAGTAAAGAAGAAGAAGTGAATAAATTCCTGATGTCAGACCTTTTTAAGAATCGTGAAATTATTCAAAAAATCAATCTAAACATAAATAATCCTATTCAAGATATTGAAAACCAATACCAAACAAAAGATGGCGCGTATACTGTAGCTATTGTAAAAAATGAAAATGAATTTAGAGATTATGTAGGTGTTATTATCGATTCAAAAACATCACTTTGGAAAAAGGGACAAGTAAAGTTCGAACTAAAGAAGGTAAAAGAGAATACATACGATATGTTTATGTACATAAGAAACCATTCTTTACGATACTATAAGAATGTAAAACTCACCAATGGCATTCTCAATGATAATTGGTTTAATACACAACTAAAAGAAAGAAAATCATACAATATTGATGTCGCTTCTAGAGAATTAATATTCAAAGAAATAGATGAAGAGACAAACTATATGTATATCCCAACATTTAGTGGAAATTGGTTCGCTAAAATTTCTGAATTTTACGAGCAACACGATACAAAAATACAAGCAAAACCCTACCTAATTATTGATGTACGGAATAATGGTGGTGGTAGTGATGCCTGCGCAAGTCCATTACTGAAATACATATACACAAAGCCTTTTCAAACGGATAAAGTAGATGTGTATGCTACCAAAGAAAACACACGAAAGTTTTTGGATTGGTATAACGATATGAAAAATGATACTGCAAACTTTAGCAAAGAGTTTTTAAAAGGAGTTAAGGAAGAGATAGAAACCATGAAATCGGTTCCTAACAAAACATTTATTCCAAGAGGAACCGGAGAAACAGTAACCCTTGATACTGTTTTAGAGAATCCTAAAAAAGTAGTCATAATTATAAATAAATATTGTGCTAGTTCTTGTGAGAGCCTATTATTTTGGGCAATGGAAAGTGATAAAGTCATTATTGTGGGAGAAAACTCTGGAGGATATGTTGGCTATGGAGAAATTTCAGGAGTAAACACACCAAACTTCAACTTTGAATTGGGTTGTACCATGACGCGATACAGCCATCAAAGAAAGTATGAAGCTGATGGAATTCCGCCTAAGTATTACTTTAATAATGATAAAGACTGGATAGAGCAAGCCGTAGATATTCTAAAAAAATAACCATCGCTCAAAATATAAATAAACGAATAGCGTCACAATTCTTTATATATTTATTATGTGTCTGAAAGTTTTGTTACATCAGAACAAGACATTATGAAAATCTAGCATCATGGCAATAGTGAACACCTATTTATATTTTAATGGAAATTGTGAAAAAGCGTTTGAGTTTTACAAAGATGTTTTCAAAAAAGAAATCATCTATATGGAACGCTATAAAGATGTTCCTGAAGCCGCAAGACAACATTTTCTGAATTGTAAAGATGAACATATCATGCATGCTACCTTGCCAATTAGCAAGGAAACTTTTTTAATGGGAGCTGATGTGATTGATCCTAACAAGAAAGATCAAAATGCTGCTGCATTTTTCTCACTAATTGTCAGTACAAAAAGTAAAGAAGAAGCAGATAGTATTTTTAATGCGCTTTCAAAAGATGGATCAATCAAACTTCCCATGGAGAAGCAATTTTGGGGTTCATATTATGGAATTTGCATGGACAAATTTGGCGTGAATTGGTAAATTAGTTTTGCGCAGGAAAATAACTAAATGCAAACATACAGCTTACAGAAATAAATAGTATATTTAAATATATGACAACGATAATTTAAAAGCTACACACCAAACTATCATCCCTAATCAAGAGAATGCAAGCAATCATTTTTACAGGAATACAAGCCACAGGCAAATCAACTTTTTATAAGACCCATTTTTTTAACAGTCATGTACGATTGAGTATGGATTTACTCAATACCCGAAATAAGGAAAATCAATTTCTTGAAACATGTCTCAAAACCCAATCTAGATTTGTGATTGATAATACGAATCCAACCACTGAAGACAGAAAAAAATACATACAAGCAGCAAAAGCACATAAATATGAAGTAATTGGGTATTATTTTAGTGCAGCCATTGAAGAAGCCATACAAAGAAACAATTTAAGAATAGGCAAAGAAAAGATTCCCGAAATAGGCATTAAAGGATGTTATAGAAAACTAGAAATTCCAAAATTTGATGAAGGATTTGATAAACTTTACTTTGTAAAAATAGTTGACAATAAATTTATAGTAGAAGATTGGAAAGATGAAATTTGACGAATTAGACAAAAAATTAAGAATTTACGAAACCGCTCACGATTTCTGTGTACCACCCAATATCTATATGGTAGCCAGAATTGACGGACGAGGATTTACTAGATTAACGAAAGAAATACACGTCTTTAAAAGACCTTTTGATGAAAAGTTCAGAGACTTAATGATTGAAACGGTAAAGCATTTAATGAATTGTGGTTTTAAAGTTATTTATGGCTTTACAGAAAGTGATGAAATCTCACTATTATTCGACCTAAATATAGATGCTTTTTCAAGAAAGCTACGAAAATACAATTCTGTTTTGGCAGGTGAAGCAAGTGCTAAATTTTCAATATTATTAGGAGATATCGGAGCTTTTGATTGTAGAATTTCTCAGCTTCCTAGAGAGCAAGATGTCATTGACTATTTTAGATGGAGAAATGAAGACGCTCACCGAAATGCCTTGAACGCTCACTGTTATTGGTTGCTAAGGAAACAAGGAAAAACAGCAGTGCAAGCTACGAAAGAAATAGAAGGAAAATCTACTGCTTTTAAAAATGAGCTGTTATTTAACCATGGAATAAACTTTAATGATCTACCCAACTGGCAAAAAAGAGGCATTGGATTCTACTGGAAAGAATTTGATAAAGTTGGTTGGAATCCTGTTAAAAAGGAAGAAGTCATTGCAAAGAGAAAAGGTATTGAGGTAGATTTTGAAATTCCTATGGGAAATGATTACAATCAATTCATTAAAGAACTATTACATCGTACGACACAAGAGCATACAGCCCAAAAGAAATAGCATGAAAAGACTCTTATGTATTTTATTTTATATTCTTATTTTGGACAGGCACAAATATTTCAAAAACCGCATAAAAAAACGGATAGACTCATCCACAAATTTCAAAGGAAACACTCGATTCCTGGCATCTCAATTTCGATAGCTATCAATGATTCAATCATATATTCCAAAGGATTTGGATTTGCAGATGTAGATCAACAAACACCTGTAAACCCATCTAAAACAAAGTTTCGAATTGCGAGTATTACAAAAAGTCTTACCACATTTACCATAGGAAGATTGATGGAAATGGATGCTATTGATATTAACAAAAATGTTCATTTTTATTTAAAGAATCTGCCCAAAAAGAAATACAATTTCACCGTAAAAGATGTCGGCGGACACTTGGATGGTCCTAGGAGAGTTGCCACTACAGAAAAGTACGATTGCAGCAATGAATTTACCAAAGATAACATCTATCCTACTTTTCTAAAAGACACCTTACTTTACAACCAAAAACTAGGTTCAGTTACAGTAATTATGGTTATAAATTGTTGGGACTCCTCATTGAACAACAATGTGGCGCATCTGTTACCGACTGCCATAAGAAATTAGTTCTAGACAAATTACAACTGAAAAATACAACTCCTGATGTTACAGACAATCCGAATCTGAATACCCGTTTTTATGTTGAAGAAAATGGAAAAAACATCACAGCGCCTTGCCTTGATTGCACTGTTAAGCAAGCATCAGGCTGTTATATTTCTACTTCAGAAAATTTGATAAAATTAGCGAATGGAATTTTATACCCAAATAGGCTTGTAAAAAAAGAGACGCTTATTCAATTGATAAAATCACAAAAAACAATAGATGGGAAGAAAACTAGGTATGGCTTTGGTTTTATGTCTCTTGAGGATTCTTACGGTAATTTCTATTTTGGCCATGCAGGAAGTTTGCCTAGTACGTTTACATTGTATAGAATTTATCCAAATGCTAAAATGTCCATCGTCATCTTAACAAACAAAAGCGGAAACTTTAGTTTATATCCCATCGTAGATAAGATAGCACACTATTACATCAAAAAAATGTAACGATAAAAAGCATCTTTTCGATCTAAGAAGTATACGAAACCTTTAAATTCAGTATCCTATTTTTAAGCTTTTAGTATACGTTTCTTCCTGCACATTTTTTATATTTACTCGATAATCGAGATGTAAACCTTTTACGCTTACGTCAAAATGTTTTTAGTTGTCTCCTTTGCATGCTTCGTGTGTTTGTCGCGAAGTAGTTGAATTTTCATTTTTTTAGATGTTATCCATGATCAAAAAAGTATTTTTTACACTCGCCATTTTACTCGTTTACACACATATAGCTATTGCACAAAATGAGTTTTACATAAAACTAGATCGCAAAGATCGTGTCAAAGAAATAGGAACGCTTACAAATGGAGAAAAAGATGGGTTATTTTTCAAATACAAACGCAATGGAAAACACAAATCGTTTGTTTATGAAAATGGTAAAAAACGAAGAGTCAAACTATCAGAAGTTACTGTTGAAAAAAAATACGATCCGCGATCAAAAGGGCAAATTTTAGAAGAATATTATGGTCTTATAAAGAATGGAAAGCGTGAAGGAATATGGCTTACGTTTAATGATGAAAATGTATTTACTACTGCTTCCTTCTACAAAAATGGTGTCTTAGAAGAGGTAATGTATCGCTTTCATACCGATGGAGAAGTCCTTGGAATTGATCAATATGTAAAAGGTGTTAAGAATGGTATTTGCGAAGAATTTCACAGTGGTGGTGCTTTGCATTATCGTACAGAATATAAGAATGGAAAAATAGTGGATGGCGAACAGATTTATTATTATCCGAACGGAAATAAAAAGATTGTAAACAATTACAAAGACGGTTTAAAGTTTGGAAAAAGCACCACTTATTATGAGTCTGGAGCGATTGAAATTGAAGGAATATATCGCGATAAAGGTTTAGCGGAAGGTCCTTGGAAAGAGTACTATGAAAATGGCACTATCAAAGAAGAGTACTATTATAAGCACGGACTTTTTCATGGAGAATACACCATTTATGATGAACAAGGAAAAATCCTAGAACAGTATATTTATAAAAATGATAAGCTGATTAAGACGATTATTAATTAGACTTGCTTTGTGCTTGGATTGACTAAGATTGTTAGACTTCTTATATATACTTAACGTCACTTCGAGTGGTTTTTCGGAATGATATGAAGAAGAATTGTATGACACTGTCCAAAATTTTGTGTAAATGATATAGACGGGTTTAGCTCTATTTAGAGTTGAACCCTTTTTTCAAATATAGTTAAAAATTGATTTAATATTAATCCCCAATTGTGGATTGGTTT
>Ga0189286_100215_pt1 | contig 25371 bp, 23 predicted proteins | sample UW69minimetaG_FD_130330 | JGI IMG/M metagenome (GOLD analysis project Ga0189286, IMG submission 130330) | Marine microbial communities from the Costa Rica Dome - UW69 mini metaG | ecosystem: Environmental > Aquatic > Marine > Oceanic > Photic zone | place: Costa Rica: the Eastern Pacific...
CCATGGAGGGCTTGAGCGTATTTCAGATACCCCTACCTCACCCGCTCATGCAAAAAGTTCGATAGCAGGTAAACAATGCAAACCAATCTAGTCCAACAATTCGCCAATACCCCAGAAGGCCAGGAAGCCGAATCCATCCTGCGTGCCTGCGTACACTGCGGCTTCTGCACCGCCACCTGCCCAACGTACCAGGAACTGAACGACGAACGTGACGGCCCTCGTGGCCGCATCTACCTGATGAAAATGTTCCTGGAAGGCGAAGAAGTCACCGAAAAATCCCGCGAACACCTTGACCGCTGCCTCACCTGCCGCAGCTGTGAAACCACCTGTCCTTCCGGCGTCAAGTACGGCCGCCTGGTCGACATCAGCCGAGGCCTGATGGAACAGAAAATGCCACGGCCACCCAAAGAGCGCTGGATACGCTGGTCGCTGGCCCGGGTACTTCCCAACCGTCGACTGTTCGGAATTCTGCTGCGCATGGGGCAACTGTTCCGCCCGGTACTGCCATCCGTATTGCGCACCAAAGTACCGCCCAGGAAAAAGGCCAGCCCCTGGCCGGCTGCCAGCCACGACCGCATTGTGCTGGCCCTTGCCGGTTGTGTTCAGCCCTCCGCCACGCCGAACACCAACGCCGCTGCCGCCCGGGTGCTCTACAAACTGGGCGTCACCATGGTGGAAGCTCCGGAAGCCGGATGCTGTGGTGCAGTGAACCATCACCTCTCGGAACACGATCAAGCTCTCAACGCCATGCGCCGTAACATCGACGCCTGGTGGCCCGCCATCGAAGCCGGAGCCGAGGCCATCATCATGACCGCTTCCGGTTGCGGGGCGATGGTTCAGGAGTACGGCCACCTGCTAAAGGATGACCCGATGTATGCCGCCAAGGCGCAGAAGGTCAGCGACATGACCATTGACCTGGGCGCTTTCCTGCTCAAACAGGATCTGGAAAAACTGAAGGTGCCCCAGGGTGCCGGTAAGGTCGCTTTCCATTGCCCATGCACCCTGCAGCACGCCATGCAGCAGAACGGCGTGGTAGACCAGGTGTTGCGCAGAGCTGGTATTGATCTTGCGGAAACCAAGGAGAAACACCTGTGCTGCGGCTCCGCCGGCACCTACTCCATCCTCCAGCCCAAGCTCAGCCAGCGCCTGCTGAATAACAAGCTCAAGGCCCTGACCGTGGACAACCCCGACCGCATTGTCACCGCCAACATTGGCTGTCAGATGCATTTGGAAACCAAGGCTCAGGTGCCAGTTCAACACTGGATTGAGTTACTGGATCAGTAAGCCCCCTTCTCGGTGACAGTGAAGAGCACCCGCTGTCACCGGTTTCTCCTTCCCCCTTAAGTATCCGTTCATTACCCCATCGAAAAGCTTGCTAAGGGCTTTCCTCGGTCCGTTGTTTCATCGCCCCATTGGCCTCCGGAATCTGCTACATGCTGTCTCACCCTCTGCGACACATTGTCTCATCTCTAGCTTTTGTTTCGATAAATAATCAATAAAAACAGAATATTATGCGTTGGCACGACGAATGCAATTTAGGTTGAAGACAAAACAAAGAAGCCGTGATGGCTGGCTTTGCACAGGACAACCTGTCATCGCATGACCGCAAAGGGGATATAACAATGACGCCAACCCAGGAACAAGAAATCTGGATGTACCAAAACATGGTCACCAGTCGATTTTTCGAGGAAGCCATCGAAAAGATTTACATGGAGGGTAAAACCCCGGCCTTTAATATGGCCAAAGGGCCAATTCCCGGGGAAATGCATTTGTCCAATGGTCAGGAGCCATGCGCCGTAGGTGTCTGTGCCCACTTGAACAAAGATGACATCATTGTTTCTACCCATCGCCCCCATCACGTTGCTATCGCCAAGGGCGTTGACCTGAACAAGATGACGGCTGAGATTTTCGGTAAGAAGAACGGGCTCAGTGGTGGCCGTGGCGGTCACATGCACATCTTCGATGCCAACGTGAATTTCTCTTGCTCCGGGATTATTGGTGAGAGCGTCGGTGTTGCTGCGGGCGCTGCCCTCTCGCGGAAAATGCAGGGCAAGCCGGGTGTGGCGATTGCCTACCTCGGAGAAGGTGCGGCCAACCAGGGCGCGTTTCACGAAGCGCTGAACCTGGCCTCGGTCTGGAAACTGCCCGTTGTTTTCGTGATCGAGGACAACGCCTGGGGCATCTCGGTTTCCAAGCAGGCCAGCACCGCCGTAAAGCACAACTCTGACCGAGCCGCGGCCTATTCGATGCCCGGTGTCCACATTCCCGATAACGACCCTATCCAGATTTTCGAGAAGGCCGGCGAGGCCATTGAGCGCGCCAGGAACGGGGAGGGGCCTACCCTCATTGAGATTGAGACCTCCCGACTCGCAGGTCACTTCATGGGTGATGCCGAGGCCTATCGTCCGGCTGGTGAAAAAGAACATCTCGTCGAGATCGATCCCATTCCTGCGTTCAAGAAGCGCCTGCACGATCGCTACCGGTGGACCGACGAGCAGGACGAGGCGCTCCGAGCGCAAGCGCGAGAAATCGTCGATGCTGCCATTCAGTTCGCTCGCGACAGTGCTTATCCGGCTCCTGAAGAGGCGCTGGAAAAAGTCTTTGTTTGAGAATCGCGCCAGAAAAATAGGAGAAGAATCATGACGCAGGTGAAAGCAAAAGAACGCAAATTAACCATCGCTCGTGCCATGGCCGAGGCCATCGCCATGGAGATGCGTGAAGACGAAAAAGTGTTCCTGATGGGGGAGGATATTGGTGAGCTCGGTGGTGTATTCGGTAATACCCGCGGGCTGTACACGGAGTTTGGATCAGAGCGTGTAAAGGACACCCCGATTTCCGAAACTGCTTTTATCGGAGCGGCTGTTGGTGCTGCTTCCGATGGCATGAAGCCGGTAGTCGAGCTGATGTTCGTGGATTTCCTTGGGGTCTGTTTTGATGCCATCTACAACATGATGGCGAAGAACACTTACTTTGCTGGCGGTAAAGTCAATGTACCGATGGTACTGATGACTTCAACCGGTGGTGGCTACAGTGATGGAGGCCAGCATTCCCAGTGTTTGCATGCCACCTTCGCGCACCTTCCAGGCATGAAAGTGGTGGCGCCGTCCAATGCATACGACGCCAAAGGGTTGATGGCCGCAGCGATTCGTGACCCGAATCCCGTCATTTTTATGTTCCACAAGGCACTGCAAGGGATGGGGTGGTTAGGCACAGAGAAGGACGCCATCGTCGATGTGCCTGAAGAAGCTTACGAAGTGCCACTGGGTAAAGCCGCGATCACCCGGGAAGGCACCGATGTCACTATCGTCGGGATCACATCGGGCGTGCACCACGGCCTGAAAGCCGCGCGCGAACTCGAAGAGCAGGGCGTAAGTGTCGAGGTTGTGGATCTGCGGTCGCTTGTGCCTCTGGATAGAGAAACAGTCCTTGAATCGGTGAAGAAGACCGGCCGCCTGATCGTTGTAGACGAGGACTATCACAGCTATGGCATGACGGCGGAAATCATTGCGTCCGTCACTGAGGCAGGCGTGCCCATGAAAGCTCCTCCTCAACGGGTGGCCTACCCGGATATTCCGATTCCGTTTACCCCGGTAATGGAGCAATGGGCTCTACCCAGTGCCGAGAAGATTATTAAAGCGTTCGCGAAAATGAAGGAGACTGAGAAATGAGCACCGAGGTACTGATTCCGAATGATCTGTGGGAAGAAGATGATGAGGCGGTCATAACTTCATGGCTGGTAAGTGATGGCGCCAGCGTGTCCGAGGGCGACATGGTGGCCGAACTGATGGTGGCAAAAATTCAGTACGAATTGCGGGCACCCGCTACAGGCACATTGTCGATTCTGAAAGAGATCGATGACGTGGTCGCCAAAGGCGATTGCGTAGCCACCATCGCATAGGCGCCCGGAGCTCACGACATGTCAGACAACAATATAACCAACGTGATCCCCCTGAAAGGGTTGCGGGGCATGATCGCCAGCAACATGCGACGCAGCCTCGATGAAGCTGCGCAGCTGACCCATCACGCGGAATGCGAACTGGATGCCCTGTTGACCTACAAAGAAACGCTGGCAGGGCTCGGAACCAAGGTCTCAATTGAGGACTTGCTGGCGGATTGCGTTGTCAGAAGCCTGGCAAGGCATCCCGGGCTGAACGGCCGGATTGAAGATAAGGAAATCCGTCAGTGCAGCAATGTGCACCTTGGATTCGCCATCGCCCTGCCGGGCGACAAGTTGATTGCCCCCGTGGTGTTCGATGCCAACGAGATGAGTCTGACCGAAAGGGCTGACGCTCGGAAGAACATGCTGGAACGGGCCAGGAAAGGTGAGTTGTCGGTCCCGGAGATGACCGCAGGCACGTTCACGCTCAGCAATCTGGGACGGTCCCGGGTTCGCTTCTTCACGCCCATCATCAATCTGCCGCAATTGGCGATTCTGGGCATTGGCGAGACCTATGCCAGGCCGGTAGAGAATTCGGCGGGGCAGTGGGAGACACGCCGCTTCATTGGGCTGTCGCTGACCTTCGATCATCGCGGTGTGGATGGTGGGCCGGCGGCAGAATTTCTCAGCGATTTGTGTGGGGAGATCGAAAGTGCTGGCCGCTGAAGAAATCGGAGTAAGGTCGCAAAACGCCCTCTGTTGCCTCACGCCCATGCGGGTTCAGGAGGGGCTGGCGATTGAGCGGCGGTTGCTTGAGCAAGTGGCTGCCGGGCAAAGCCGCTTCGGCTACGCAATCTGGAGGTGTGATCAAGCCCTGGTGGTGCCTCGCAGTGCCACCCATAAGCCCGGCTTTGAGCTTGCTTCCAGATACTGTGAGGCTCAGGGCTGGCCGGTGGTTGTTCGCAGTACCGGGGGAGAAATGACGCCCCAGACCAGTGGGTTCATCAACTTGTCTATGGTGGTGCGCAGCGATGGAGCCAAGGCCAGTATTCGAGAAAGCTACGCCCTGATCTGCCAGCCGCTTATTCAGTGGTTGGAGGCTATGGGCATTCACGCCTACTGCTCACACGTCGATGGCGCGTTCTGCGACGGCGATTTCAACCTGGTGGTTAATGGTAAAAAAATCGCGGGAACGGCTCAGCGCCGAAAACGCCTCAAGGTTCCTACGTCAACGAGTCGGGGGGAAGGCACAGCGATCTTACTTCACGCGGTCATTCTGTGTGATGAGGGGCTGGAGCGAATCTGGAAAATTTCCAACGAGTTCTACAAAGCCAGCCAGCTTCCGCCATTCATTATCGGTGATCGCCATATCTGCATGTCGGACATTACCAAACAGCACGGTGAGCCCTTTATAAGAAAGGCAATGAGCGACTTGGATAGAGTTATCCAAAACCACATTTCCATGTTCTGAAAAGTTGATCAAACCGCCGTTAAACGAAACGCTTTGATCAGATAACCACAGTTACCAGACGGTACTTGGAGGGGTTATGAACAATGACAACAAAAGAGTTAAACACCCAAAAGAGCAAAGTCCCCGAATCAGTCGGCGAGGGTTTATCGCAGGCTCAGGAGCCACATTGGTCGGCGGAGCGGGGATCTTGTCCAGTGCAGGTTTGTTTGCCGCGGACAGCAAGGCCGCGGAGAAAATTGGCGAGGAAAGCAACCGGACGCTCTTGCGGATAGCCCGTGATATTTACCCTCACGATAGCCTTGAGGACAAGTACTACCGGCAGGTAATGGTTCCCCTTGCGAAACGGGCTGAGACCGACCCAAAGCTGATGGAGCTGCTCACTGTCGGCGTTGAGGCCCTGAATCAGGAATCCAACGCAAGGTACGGCACGACCTATCTGAACACGGAGGCTGAGGAAGAGCGCGTTGTCGTGCTGAAGGCCTTAGAGCTCTCCGTCTTTTTCCAGAAAATCAAAGGCGATCTCATGATGGGGATCTACAACAACCCCGAAATTTGGGAGAAGTTTGGATTTGGCGGTTCGTCATGGGAATACGGTGGTTACATCAACCGCGGCTATGACGACATCGATTGGGTTTGAGGGGGATAGGCAAATGGCTAAGTTTGATCTGAATGACGACAGTTTGGTGGTAATTATTGGCTCCGGTGCCGGTGGTGGCACGCTCGCCAATGAACTGGCACAGAAAGGCATCCGTTCGGTTGTGCTCGAGGCAGGTAAGCGATTCAAGATGTCTGACATTGAGAACGACGAGTGGAAGATGTTTGGCAAAATTTCCTGGCTAGATAAGCGGTATGTCGAAGGTCCCGCTCGACTGGCCAAGGATTTCCCAAATCTGCCCGCGTGGCTTGTCAAAGGCGTCGGCGGCGCAACCGTGCATTGGGCTGGTGTCGCGATGCGGTTCCAAGAGCATGAATTCAAGATGAAAACCACCAATGGTACTGTCCCTGGCGCGAATGTGCTGGATTGGCCCATTACCTTGAAAGAAATGGAACCCTACTATGAAAAGGCCGAATCGAAAATGGGGGTTTGCGGGACCAAAGCCACTGGCATGCCGTTCCATGGCAAAAGCAGCCACTACAAAGTGGTTGAGGAGGGCGCGAAACGGGTGGGCGCCCGGTGTGAGCAGGCTCATTTGGCTATAAACACTCAGCCTCGTGATGGACGTGCCTCTTGTCAGGTTACTGGATTCTGCATGCAAGGCTGCCGCTTTGGCGCAAAGTGGTCGACCATGTACACCGAAATTCCAAAAGCTGAAGCGACTGGAAACGTCGAGGTTCGTCCTGAGTCCATGGTTCTGCGCATTGAGCACGATGCAAATGGAAAGGTAAATGGCGTGCTTTACGCTGATGGAAATGGTAATCAGCACTTGCAGAAAGCCCGAGTTGTAGCCGTCGCTGGTAACTCTATTGAGTCACCGCGAATGCTGTTGAACTCTGCATCGAATCTGTTTCCGGATGGACTCGCGAATTCGTCAGGCCAAGTCGGTCAAAACTACATGACACACACGACCGCTGGAGTTTATGCGGAATTTGAGAAACCGGTGCATATGCACAAAAGTACCGCGGTACCGGGAATTGTCACTGAGTATCAGAATAATGATCCCACTCGTGGCCACCTGGGTGGCTATGAGCTTGAGATTATGCACTTGGGCCTGCCGTTTCTGTCGGCCTTCATGAACCCAGGAAAGGGTGGCTGGGGACGTGAGTTGGCGCAATCTTTAGAAAATTATGACCACATGGCAGGGTTTTGGATTTGTGGAGAAGACATGGCTGTGGAATCCAACAACGTCACCCTGCATCCCACAGAGAAAGATCAGTACGGACTTCCCGTGCCGGTTGTCTATAAGACCGATCACATCAATGACACCCGGATGCGCAATCACGCCTATGCGCGATCGAAGGAATTATTTGAGGCCGTGGGTGCTTTCAAGGTGAACGATCTACCTCCATACCCGGCCAGCCATAACATGGGCACCAACCGCATGAGTGAACATGCCCGTGATGGTGTGGTCAATCGTTGGGGCCAGAGTCACGATATCGACAATTTGTTCGTTTCTGATGGCAGTCAGTTTACTTCAAGCAGCACAGAAAACCCGACACTGACCATCGTTGCCTTGACGATTCGACAGGCGGACTATATCGCGGATCAAATGAAAAAGCGGAATATTTGAGTGTCTTAAATGATGTGGCCGAGAAAGGCCTGGATAGAGACGTTAAAAACCACTGATCGAGGGTTTTCTATGACGCTGACGACTATGCTCAGGCCAGGTATTCGGAGCATAGTCTTCTCTGCTCGCTGGACCCCACCACGCGCAGGGTCTGTTAAATGGCACGCGGTCTAATCCTCTAAGGGTTCTTCAAGAAGATCGTGTGACTTGATTTTCCGGTGTAACGTGGAGCGACTCACACCCAGAGCCTTTGCAGCACGAGTAATGTTCCAGCGATGGCTTTCCAGTGCTGCGATCAGTTGTTGTTTTTCGGGAGACTGAGATGTTGCGTGCACGGAAGGTGACGCGGCAGATAGAACCGGGCCTGAATCCGGGAAAGGCGACGTGAGTACTTCCTCTGGGAGATCTGAAACCTGGATTTCATTCCCCTCGCGCATACATGCCGCACAGTGCAAAACATTCTTCAATTGCCGGATATTGCCTGGCCATAGATAATTCAGCAGCGCCTGCTCAGCTTGGGTCGATAGACCGACCGCGTGCGTCTCCCCCAATTCCAAGCGAAGTTGGTCCAACACCTTGCGTATCAGGTGGCTCTTATCCTGACGCTCCCTGAGGCCCGGAAGCGCTACCTTGAACACACTGATTCGATAGAAGAGATCCTCACGGAAGTCACCTTGGCTGACATAGTGCTCTAGGTCCCTGTGAGTAGCACAGATCACGTTGATATCGATGGGGATGGACTCCACCTCACCAAGTGGAATAATCTCTTTCTCTGCGAGTACCCGTAATAAGCGGGCCTGGAGCTCGGCCGGCATATCACCAATTTCGTCCAGAAAAAGGGTGCCCCCATTACTGGCTTCAATTTTGCCTTTTTTGCCGGATTTCAGACCACCAGTGAAGGTGCCAGCGCCATAACCGAAAAGTTCACTTTCGATCAGTGTTTCTGGAATGGCGGCGCAATTGACCGCGACAAAGGGCTTACTTTTCCGAGAACTGCTGTCATGAAGGGCTTTGGCCCAAACCTCTTTGCCTGTGCCGGTTTCCCCTTGGAGTAGCGTGATGACACCGCGATCGACGATGCGAATGCAGCGTTTGGCTTGGTGAATGAGCGCGGGGTCTTTGCCCGCAGCCTTGAACAGCGGCAGGTACTGGTCTGGGTGCGAGGCCACTGTGGTTTGTGACACCGGTTTTGCGACAAGTGGTTCTCGCGACACTACCTTCGGGCGCTTGGCTTCGGGCGGATGAAGTTCTAGGAGAAAATGGTACCTGTTTCCATTGAGCTCAAATTGATGGTCAATTGGCGCAGACTGGAACAGTTCACGCCAAGTGATCTGGAACGCATCCTGTACGTTCTTTCCGACCAGATCGTACCTTTGCCCGCAACGGAGCTCCATCAGAGCAAGAGTGGTAGCCGCGACTATGGTGCCACTGTCATTAAATGCCACCAGTGCGGTGTTTTTATGTACTGAACCCTCCAGGTTGATGATGTGCTGATTACGGTAGGCATCACGGAAAATTAGTGCTTCGATTTCGTTGGCAGTTTCGGTCACAAAGTTAAGTGCCAGAGCCTGACCCAGTCGATTGCCATTGGCAAAGGTTGACATGTCGAGAGCACCGAAGACAGCTCCGTCAGCCCCTATGAGAGGGGCTGCCGAGCAGGTGAAACACTGAAGATTCGTGCCGTAATGTTCGTTGGCGTCGACAATGATGGGACGTTTTTCTTCGAGGCAAGTGCCCACCCCATTGGTACCGACAATCGCTTCCTGCCACAAGGTGCCCGGACGAATGCCTCTAGACTGCAGGGCAAGGCCGTGATCAGAGTCGGTGAACGCCTTTACCGTCACACCTTCGGCGTTAGTTATCACCACACTGTAGCCGCTTTGCTCGGCAACCCGCCGAATTCTCTCGATCATTCCGTGAGACTCGACCAACAATTGATCCAGCGGCTCGCGCTTTTCCCGGATTTCTTTTTCCGTTAGCGTACAGAGCTCTATAGCGCACTGTGGTGCAATCTTGTATTTGTCTTTGCAGCGTCGCCAGGAGGATTCTATCAAGTTGGTGTCGTTGCCGAGCTTGCTGGCAAGTGAGATGGGAGAGTCGTTACGATCAGAGCCTTTAAACTCGTGCATTGCTCATCCTCGCTGGCGGCCACACGTTCATGTTTCGGAGGCGCAAGCCAAATTTTTATTATGTGCGTTCGACTTGTCCGAGCCAATTTGGGCGCTGAGGTTCAACTCGATCAGACTTAAGTAAATAGGAGTTGCACATGGTTGTCAAATGCGCGGGTCTGGGCTGGCAGGCACGCTGCGGACGCATTTGTGTGGTTAAATCGGCGCTTTGGTCAGCTTGATTGCCTCCTTGCGATCCGAGCGCATCAGCGCCTTGCGACAGAGTGTCGCACCGTATCGGTCAGACTGTTGCAGGGTGGGCGCTTATTGGGCGGCAGGAGGGCTTCAGTTTGAGCAGATTGTTTTTGAATATCGATGGTTATAGTGTCCGACCTTCGAGTATTGGCGCCAGGCTTGGTCGAAAACCTCGATGATAAAAGCCGGGATGGGCAAATGGGATCGGTTAGTGGCACGTCTTTTGAAGTGTCCTGTTTGCGGTCTAAATCGCAAACAGAGCCCACACCGTTAAAAACAAGAGGTAAGCACATGAATATAAGAAAATGGTTGCTCATTCCCTTATTGGTTCTTGGCAGTGTTGCCAATGCAAGCGTGCCAGGCCTGCGAGGGTCGCAGCACATTGGGTTCACTGTTCCCAATGTGGACCAAGCAGTTTCTTTCTTTAAAGACGTGATCGGTTGTGAGTATTTTTACTCTATTGGCCCTTTTGGCCCATTTGAGGACAACTGGATGACGGAGAATCTAAACGTCCATAAGGAAGCGGTGATTAACGTGGCGCACCTGCTTCGTTGTGGTAATGGCCCGTCCCTGGAGATCTTCGAGTACAGTTCGCCGGATCAAAACACCCAACAGCCGAAGAACAGCGATATTGGTGGTCACCACATTGCTTTCTACGTGGATGACATGGATGAGGCGGTGGACTATCTGAAGTCGAAGGGCGTGCGGGTACTTGGCGAGCCTCATACATTCACCGATACCGGCATGAAAGGCCTGACCTGGGTGTACTTTCTCGCACCATGGGGTATGCAGCTTGAGATTGTCAGCTACCCTTATGGACAGGGCTACGAGCAGAACACCGGGCGGCGGATGTGGGACCCCAGATACTAAGCCAGCATATGTAAGCATTGATTTGCCTCGTCCTGCTTCATCAATAGGGCGAGGCAAAGAGTTAACCAGCCAGTTGGTTTGGATCTGGTTCGTATCGGATGACCTTACCTTGGGATATACTGCCGCAACAGCTTACGAACCCACAGGGAGTGGAAACCGATGCCATGGAGGCAGGCCGCACTAATTGTACTTCTCGTTATTCCCGCTGTTGCTACAGCCGAAAAAATGTACACTTGGGTTGATGACCAGGGCGTTGCGCACTTTACCGACATAAAGCCAGTGGCTCGTGAACATGAGCATGTGGAGTTGAGGCGCCCCTCGCTTATTCCCATGCGGGAGAACATCACTCGAGGCAAGCGGGTAAGCACCATCAACCAGCAGGTGAGCCGTAGCCTGGAAGCGGGCAGCGGTGGCGGGCGAACGTTGTCCAACAAGCAGAAAGCCCGTGAGCGTGAGCGCAAGAACGCCCGCTGTGAGGAGTATCGGGAAAAGCTGGACCGTATCCAGAAGCAATTGCGCGCAGGCTACTCCAACGATCAGGGCAACCGCCTGCGGCGACAGCGCCGGGAAGTCAGCCAGAAGCTCTCGCGGGAGTGTCTGCTTGGCTAGACTCCGGTTAGGACGAGAACGTGGTTGAAATCAGGTAGACGGTGTAGCTTACGAAACAGGCCAGCAGAAGCCCGCCCTCCAACCGGTTAATCCGTCCCGGCCCGCGAAAGCCATAACCCAATATAAACAGCGACAGAGTCAGCGCCGCCATCACCGCGATATCCCGGTAGAACACCTCTGGCGCGACCACCATAGGGCTGATGGTGCCGGCAATGCCCACAACCGCCAGAGTATTGAACAGGTTAGAGCCGAGAATGTTGCCCAGGGCAATGTCATGTTCACCCTTGCGGGCCGCGATAACCGACGACGCCAGTTCAGGAAGGGAAGTCCCGACTGCCACAATCGTCAGCCCGATGATCAGGTCGCTCACGCCAAAACCAAGCGCCAACTCAACCGCGCCCCAGACCAGAATCCGCGAACTCACGATCAGCAGCAACAGGCCAACAATCAGCCACAACACCGCGTTGCGAAGCGGCATAACTCGGTGGCTCATTTCCTCCGCGATCTCCCCGCCCAGAGCATCTGCTTTCTGCGTCATGCCCTGGCGGATGGACCAGGCCAGCAACAGCAAGAACACGCCCAGAAGCACCAGGGCATCCACAAACGTCAGCTCACCGTCCCACACCTGCCAGGCCGCCAGAGCCGTCACGGCGGCGAGAATAGGCAACTCCTTGCGCATTACCTGCGAGTGAACCGAAATTGGGCTGATCAACGCCGTAATACCCAGGATTAGGGCGATGTTGGTGATGTTCGAGCCATAAGCGTTACCCAGTGCCAGTCCCGGATTGCCCTGAGTGGCGGAAAGGGCAGACACCACCATCTCCGGTGCTGATGTACCAAAACCAACCACCACCATGCCGATCAGCAGCGGCGGCATGCCAAAGTATCCAGCCGTGGCCGCAGAACCCTCGACAAACTTACCGGCACTCCAAACCAGAACGGAGAGGCCGATAGCGATAGCCAGAAACGAAAGAAGCATGGATGGTTCCCTGAAAAATGGTGCTGTTGGCAGTGGTGTTCATGATGTAAGTCATTCTGGTTCCAGAGAATGTTAGACGCAAATAGGAGCGTCGTTATCTCAGCAGTTATGCGGATGGAGCAGTAGAGGATAAAAGCAGGTATTCTCCCGTGTGTGGCAACAAGAAAGGAAGGATTACATTGAAGGACCTTGAACAGCACAAGAAAATAGCCGTTCTGATCGATGCAGATAACGCCCAGTTGACCAAGCTGCCACTGATAATCGAAGAGCTGTCTTCCCATGGCCACGTGGTTGTAAAGCGGGCGTATGGTGACTGGTCCATAGACAGCCTCAAAAACTGGAAAACCGTTCTGAACGAACTGGCGATCCAGCCCATTCAGCAATTCGCCTATACCAAAGGCAAGAACGCAACAGATGCATCAATGATCATTGATGCGATGGACCTGCTCTACTCCTCCAAGTTTGACGCGTTCGCCCTGGTTTCCAGCGACAGTGACTTCACCAAACTGGCCTCCCGGCTCAGGGAGTCCGAGATATACGTATTTGGATTCGGCGAGAAAAAGACGCCGGTCTCGTTCAGAAGCGCCTGCGACGATTTTCTGTTTACCGAGAACCTCGATTACCCGGAAGAAACCGTGCCCGACGAGCCCGCCAAATCCGAAACCCCAAGTAAGAAACAGGACAAGCTTCCCGAGGAAGTGGCGCTGCTAAAACGGGCCTGGGAGCAAACCCAGGACGATCAGGGGTGGGCAACCTTCTCCGCCGCCGGCTCATTCCTGAAGCGCACCCGCCCGGATTTTGATCCGAGAACGTATGGAGCAAAGAAGTTTTCTGATTTGTTAGTCGAAAGATCCGAGTATTTTACGGTGAAGAAGGGGACAAGCGGACAGGGGTATCGGGCGTATAAGCCGGTTGAGCAAAAATAGCACGTCAGAAACAACAAAGCCCGCACAGGGGCGGGCTAAGTCATTGAATCTTATGGTGCCCGGAGGCGGAATCGAACCACCGACACGGGGATTTTCAATCCCTAAAAATCGACATTTTCCCGCATTGATCTGAATTCCAAAAATTACAACAAAACCCTTTAAATTCAACAATTAGTTGAATTTTTCCTCCCCTATTGTGTTGATCGAAATTTACCCGTATTCTCGAAAAGTGCTTACATATTGCTTACAAATTGCTTACACGTTTTCGAGGGGTAGCAGGGGTGAAAGTAAACCTGACCGCGGGCAGGGTAGACGGATTCAAAGCCGGTGCTGATGGGAAGCAAGCCTTTCTATGGGATTCCACGGTGCCGGGGTTGGGGGTTCGTGCCACCGCAAAGAGCAAAGCATTCATCTATCAGAACCGGTTAGACGGTAAAGCCCTGCGGGTGACTATCGGGGACGTTAAAACGTGGGGCATTGATGAAGCCCGTGCTGAAGCCCGTAGACTTGGCACCTTGGTTGATCAGGGAATAGACCCCCGTCTGGAAAAGAAGCAGCGGCTGGCGGATGTCAGGGAAGCTCAGAAGGAATCAAAGCGGGCTGATGCCACCGTGGGTGATGCCTGGTCAGAATACATTGAAGCCCGGAAGCCCCGTTGGGGTGAGCACCACCTGAAAGACCACCTGAAAATCAGCAAGGCCGGTGGCGAACCCCGAAAACGTGGAAAGGGTAAGACTCAACCCGGTGTATTGACCCCGTTGATGCCGGTAAAGCTGGCGGACATAGACAGTCACACCGTGGGGCAATGGTTGCAGAGAGAGGCGAAGGACCGCCCCACACAAGCACGGTTAGCGTTTTCACTGCTACGGGCATTCCTGCACTGGTGCGACGATCAACCCCGCTTTCAGGGGCTGGCAAGGCCTGATGCCTGTTCTAACCGGTTGGCGAAACAAACCCTACCCCGCAAAGGGGTGAAAGTTGACTGCCTACAACGGGAGCAGTTGCCCGCCTGGTTCTCAGCGGTTCAGCAAATCCACAACCCCGTGATCTCGGCTTACCTGCAAATTTTGTTGCTCACCGGTGCCCGCCGGGGAGAGTTAGCAACCCTGAAATGGTCAGACGTTGATACCCGGTGGGGCAGCCTGGCAATTCATGACAAAGTTGAAGGGGAGCGCGTAATACCCCTGACCCCCTGTGTTGCCTTTCTGGTTGATTCACTACCCCGCCGGAATGAATGGGTGTTTTCCAGCCCCACCGCAAAGAGCGGGCACCTGGTAGAGCCACGGGCTCAGCATACCCGCGCCTTGAAAGTGGCCGGTATCGAAGGGCTGACCCTGCACGGGCTTAGACGATCATTCGGCACTCTGTCGGAGTGGGTGGAAGTGCCCGCCGGGATCGTGGCACAAATCCAAGGGCACAAGCCCAGCGCCACCGTTGAAAAGCACTACCGCCAGCGCCCGCTAGACCTGCTGAAGCAGTGGCACACGAAAATAGAAAGCTGGGTTCTGGAACAGGCCGGAATCGAGTTTGAACCACCGGTGGCAGGCCAGCGCCTGCGAGCCGTGAAACAGTAAACCTGCCAGCCGGGAACGATAGGAGAGACAAGCCATGACACAGAACAGCAAAGCCGGTGTTATCACCGAACAGGAAGCCCGCCAGCTTGAACAGTTATTGCAGGATACCCGGTCAGGCAGACTTGGTGCCTTCACGGTGATGATGCAGACCGACAGCGATATTAAGGAAGAAATGGAGCATGACTCGCTTTATGCGTCCGACTCGCTGGCGGACCTGCGGGAAGCCCTGGAAGCACACCTGCGGGTAACAGACCTGATGGAAACAGCTGTGAGCCGACTGGAAGGGATGCGGGGGCAATAGTGATGGGGGTGAACCTGACCCTGTTCACGGTTGATAACCAGTGTACCCGCGAGCCGTTGCGGGTGCTCATTCCTTTAGACGATGCCGTATACGGTTCGCTTGAGAACAGTGCTCCAGATGATCAGATTTCTGACCGTCGCTTTACCGCATTCAATGTGGATCTGTCACCGGAAAGAGGGTTGGTGCTCGAATTGTCATGCGGAGAGATGACTTTTACGCCTGAGAATTGGCGTCATGCTTGGCAGGCGTTGAATCTGGAACAACGGGTTTACCGGTGTCGAGAGATCACGCAGCGGCTGATACTGGACTTGCTTTTCTTTCGGCCAGAGGGAAAGCACGGTCAGCGGGGGGCAGGGCGAACTGACAAGGAAGTTATTGAATATCTGGTTAATCTGGTACACGCATATCGTCTTTTCATGGAGGACGAAAAAGATGAGCCCACGCCGGTGCCCCTTCGTGAAGCGACAAACGCGGTAGCCCTAGACGCGGAAACCCAAGACCCAAGGTTCCTTTTCCTAATGCCTGACGATGGCTCTATTCCTTGGCCTGCTAGCTGGAACGCTGACGGTGCTACGCCTGGTACTGATCAGGGAATTGAGCGGCTGAGAAAAAGAGCGGCTAGAGGTAAGCCCAAAGGCTACTAACTCTCTTTTGTCCCAAGCGATGTAATCCCCGCCTGTATCGTTATTTCCCGATGGTTCCACATCATATTCAATCGGGAGATAACACCATGATTACCACTGAACAGTTAGCTGAAAAATTCCACGTCAAACCGAACACCATTCGCACCTCACTTTGCCGTAAAGGGCACTGGTGCGGCCTGCGCCCCGTTCGCCTTCCTAATCGCTTTCTGGCCTGGCCTGATGATGCCGTTGAACGGCTGGTGGCTCAGTCGCAAGGCAGCACCGAAAGCCAGCAAGCGCAAAGGGAGGGTTGATCATGAATTTGTCTGACACAGTGATCTTGAAATCAGTACAGGTGCCACATCCGATACCGGGGGTAATGGCTGCAATTGACGAACAAGGCGGATTGCTAATTGATATGCGGCTTACAGCAAGTGCGCCGCCCCAACTGATCGACCGGCTAAACGCGGACAAAATTGAGTTGTACATGGGTTTGCATTGCAACCTTGTTCCGGTCGATTGGGTCAGAACATTGTTCCAGAAAGATTCTTTCCAAAGCCGCACCCTGGAAGCGATAGAGCAGTTTGTTCACGGTTGCTTTAGACGCCTTCAAACAGAAGCCCTTCCGTACACACCAGTAACAGAGGTGAGTCTCTATGGAACCTTCTGAACAAGCAGCCCCGGATATACCACCGGGGTTGATACACCCGAACCTGGAAGCCGTGCCCAAGGAACTACAGCAATACCGGCAATGGGTAGTCTGGAAAGCAGTGCCAATAACAAAGCGGGATGGTTCGGTGAAAGTGACCAAAGTTCCACACAACCCGAAAACCGGGAAGCCCGCCAGCACGAACAGGCCGGAAACTTGGAGCACCTTTGATCAGGCGTGTGAAGCCTACCTGATGGAGGGCTACACCGGTATAGGGTTCGTTTTCACCACTGGTGATCCGTTCGTAGGGGTAGACCTGGATAACTGCTTTGATGAGTCCGAGAACCTGAGGGATGACGCTCGGAGGGCAGTGGATGAACTGCAGTCATTCACCGAAAAATCACCGTCTGGTAAAGGACTGCACATTATCTGCAAAGGGGAGTCCCCCGGTGACGGTCACTGCGACAACAGAGCAGGCCGGGAAATGTATCAGGAAGGCCGGTTCTTCACGATAACGGCTGATGTGGTGGAGGGGTTGGGCACCGTTAAGGCAGGCGGTGCCGCCCTCAAAACGCTGTATTCGGATTGGTTCGGACAATCCGCCAAGACTGACGCAAGTCACACCGTAGGTGATCTGGACTTGGACCCTGAAGCACCGTTGGTGTCATTGGATAATATGCCAATAGGGGAGGACTGGAAAGCACTGGTTAGCGACGGTGAAGGGTTGGAGCGATACACCGATTCAGCGGGAAGCCCTGATCGTTCTGCGGCATTGCTAGCGGTGTGTCAGGAAATGGTGAGCGCCGGGCTTAACGCAGAATCCATCTTGGCTGTGCTGACCGATAAAGAACACTTTTTGGCTGGTGCGGCACTGGATCGGCGGGGAGGAAATCGGGAATCAGCAAAGGAATGGTTATGGAAATACACCCTGGCAAAAGTGCTTGCGGATTGGCGGGAGGTGGTGAATCAATTTGATGATTTGCCACCGCTTAAACGAAAAGAGAGGGCACCTGTTCGCCGTGGTTTCCGCTTCATTTTTGGTGCTGATCTGATAACCAATATCACGCCCGTTCAATGGCTGGTAGAGAGGTATATCGAGGCTAACGCTTTGGTGCTCCTGTTTGGTGAACCGGGTGTTGGAAAGTCCTTTGTTGCCCTGGATATGGCCTGTTGTATCGCCACCGGTGAAGCATGGCAGGGGCTGTCGGTAAAGCAGGGGCCGGTTTTCTATATCGCGGGTGAAGGACACGCTGGAATAGGACGTAGGCTTGCCGCCTGGTGCAAGTATCGAGGGGTGAAGCTGGAAAACATTATGATCAGCAACACTGCTGCAGCGCTCACCGAAAGAGAAAACGTTGAGGCTATCGTGAGAATGATTCGGCGGCTGATTAATGAACACGGGACTCCGGCTCTGATCGTTGTGGATACGCTGGCGAGAAACTTCGGTGGGCTTGATGAGAACAGCAATAAAGATATGGGGCTTTTCGTCCAGCAGATGGACCGGCTCAAGTATGAACTGCAAACAACTGTTCTCATCGTTCACCATACGGGGCAGGGAAATAAAGACCGCGCCCGCGGTGCCAGCGCACTGAAGGGGGCCGTTGATATTGAACACCGGGTTGAAGCGAGGGCTGGCGGAACTATCGCCTTGCAAACAACAAAAATGAAGGATGCAGAGTTGCCCGAACCGGTTTTAATGCGGCTTCATGGTATTGAGCTGGGAGAGGTTGGAAACAGTGCGGTAGTGGTCAAGGCTGATGAATTCGTTGATGATCCAGAGCCACCGATGAGCAAACAGCAAAAGCAAATCTGGGAAATCTTACGTCACGAAATGGGGGGCGCCGGAGGTGAGGCTCTGGACAACAAAACGCTGGTTCAGCGGTGTAAGGATCAAGGCATAAATCCGGCCCGTGTGTCTGAAGCCAGAAAGCATTTTGAGGATCGTGATTTAATCACCGTGAGCAAGGAAGGCAAAGCCGTGAAAATCCATCTGAAAGACCCGGTATTGGGGTGAAAACTCCCCTCTGATTGTTCGGAAACCCCACCGAACAATCTTTTTCTCCCGCTTCAAAGTTCGGAATGGTTCGGTTCGATAGTTCGGAAAAGCGAATAACCGGAATCCCTTGTGCCCCAGGGGCTGCGGCACCGTTTCTTATTTTTGTTCGGTTCGGCGGTTCGGTGTCTCGCATTGTTCGTTCGGTGTACCCCCCTTTAGGGGTACCGAACATGCGAACCGAACTGAATTATCCCGGTGATGAATCCCTGAAATTGTGGAGCCAAGGAAACTTTGAAGATGCCCGAAAACCGCGCTCAGCGATCCCCGCGGTGAAGAGTTCCTGATGGGAAGGACCCGTGGTAGTGTTGGAGGCGGATAAGTTGGTATTGGCTTTAGTCTGGGAGCATGATTTGAATAACTTAGGGCTTCAAACTGAGATCAATCGACTCTTGGGTTACTTTGTTTTGCAAGTGAAAGGAAGCACTGCTTTAGGTTATCAAGACATTAATAAGGCTTCTGAATCATTCCTTAAGGACCTCTTTCAAGAGGTGTTTGATCTACCCAGTCTCAAAGACCTGAATGAAGAGAAGCCTAACTTCCCCGGACTAGACTTAGGTGATGATCACACTGGGGTGGCATTTCAGGTTACGTCTGACAACTCGCTATCTAAAATACAAAAAACATTAAAGACGGTAATCGATCACGGATTGCATGAGCGATTCAAAGTAATCAAGGTTTTTATTCTCACTGAAAAGAAAGGTTCATACTCGCAGCGTGCAATAGACCAGGTTTGTGGCTCAGGTCTGAATTTTGATGTATCTAAAAACATTATCGACTATCAAGATATTTTAAGAAAATGCCCGAAATTTAATCTGCAAAGGCAAAAACGAGTCCTAAACATTCTCCGTGAGCATCTTGATAACGGTATAGTTTTGACCCCTCCTGTCGTGACGGAAAAAAAGCAAGATTCCGATGACTTTTTAACGAAAATTCCTCAGCGCTGGTGCCATGAGACTACCAACGATGATACTTATGTCCGTCGCTCAGCAAAGACTTCCCAACTTGTTGAATGGTTCAATAATAAAAGTACGAGAGCGATTTCAATTACCGGCATTGGTGGAGCGGGAAAGACGGCATTGCTGGGGTATTGGTTAAAGCACGATAACTCGCGACTGGAGCCCAGGTTAGATGGGCTATTCTATTGGAGTTTTTACGCCAACAAGCGAGTCGATGACTTTCTGTTGGAGCTTATTAGGTTCTTAGATCAACTCGAAATCGACGTCAATTTTAAGCTTGAGACTCTATCGCCAATTCAGTCACTGGAAAAGTTTTTTCATAAATTACCTCCAATTTTATTATTGCTGGATGGGATGGAGGTTCTTCAAGAATGTGTGTCGGAAGGTCGATCATATGGCTCCTTTATCGATGCGACATTACGTGATTTCCTTCAAATGGTTATTTATGCAAAGCGGTCTTGGCTCTGTATCAGTACCAGTCGATTTCCTATAACCGATTTTAATTTTGTGACCGGCACCGAAAGCATGTGCCTTACAAACCTAGATCCTAGGGAAGGCGCAGAGGTTCTGTACAACAATGGCGTATTGGGTGCTTGTAGTGAAAGGAATGAAGTTTCTGAATATTTGGAGGGGCATCCTCTTGCGCTGCGAATCTTTGCAGCGTCTCTTCCCAAGGAGCGGAAAACTGCACCCAAACGTCACTTGCAGGATGTATTCGGTCGTTTGGATGATGAAAACGAATTTTTAAACAAGCTGTTTCGGCTTCTGGATTTTTATTCAAACACTCTAAGCGAGATTCAAGAATCGATTCTTGAGGCCTTGGCTCTCTTCCGGTCACCGATACCATTAACGTCAATAGAACTGATAGTCCCAACGATAAATGACGATTTTCCGCCTGAAGCAGAGGTGTTGAAATTAACCTTGACCACAGAACTCGGTCGGCTTTCTTCTAGCGGCCTAGCGGTTCGTGATTCAATGGTAGGCGGGGATGTTTTCGCGTGTCATCCTATAGTACGTGATTACTTTAGAGATCGGCTTCTGAACAACACCGGTGGCAGGGCCGCCATAGATATACTCACTTCTCGGCCTGATGAATTAGGATTTCAAGGTGTTAGCAATTTGGAGCCGCTGCTCCTTGCAACAGAAGCGTTGCTATACGGCGGTGACATAGAGGCGGCGATAGAAATATATGTGACACGCTTCAAGAAGGGCGGGGCGTTTCTTGCTGGCGGGCTTCCAAAGGAAGGAAAACGTTTCTATGACTTATTTGAGAAGTGTGTCTCAGAGAGACCTTCCTTCCTAGAGAAAGCCAAGTTTGAGCTCGGTCGGGGAGCTGATCGAGTGAATCTAGATGTATTTCACTTTAGAAACGGTGCGATCTATTTCGACATTTTGTTGGGGGAGCTGGAGGACGCCGAGACTCTCCTAGAAATCCAAAAGCGTGAATCACAGGGGCCTCGTCGATCAATAATTCATAATCACACTGCGCTCCTTTCATATTATAGGGGCGACTTTGGAGGTGTCGTTACTGCGTCCAATAAAACGACTAATGGCTGCAATGAAGGAGGGGCAGTCTCGGTATTGATTCATGCTCAGGCCAACTACTTAAAATTTAAGGCTATGCTGGCGTTGGGGCTGGAGTCTGAGGCCAAAAAGTCAGCTCAAGAGATAAAGCGCTTTTGCTCAGATATTAGCGAGCCAGAAGGGCGAATTCTTGGGTGCATGGCGAGTGTTTGGCTTGGAATCGAAAAGAGGCAAGTAGGCGATGGAAAAGAGGCTAGAAAAGTAAAATCTATGGCAAGAGACATAAACGAGCAGCACTTAGCTTTAGAGGCAAAGCTGCTTGTGGCTCGCTGGTATATTGTAACTCTTGGCCCGGAAAAGCAGTCGAAAAAGTTGCTAGAAGAGGTGTATGAGACGGCTGTACAAAAGAGCTATCCATTTTTTGTAATCGCTGCGCAGAACCTTAAGGCCTATCATAGCTACGCTTATGATACTCCCGTAGCGGATCACTTACTTGATGAAGCTGCTACTAAAGCTGAAGCAAATAAAATGCTTGGCCTTCTTGCTGAGTCTTTATGGATAAGTGCGCTTGTTGAGTCGAAAACGAAAGAGGGTGCGGTAGAAAAAGGAACGAAGCTGGAGCAGTTGATCAACACTCTCCCATATAATGGTCTCGCAAAGTTATATCCATCTTTACTTGGTAGGTGAGCCAATTCCCATTCGTAAAGAACCCCCCTTTGAGTCCGCGCGTGTTGAAAACCCGGACAATTTCCTATTTTCCATCACCTCAGCCCTATGTTTCTGGCTCACAGTTGGGAAGCCGTCTCCGCTGATCTTATTGTAGGCTAAAGTGTATCTGTGCAAATGCTTAAAGATATCAAAGGAACGAGCCATGGCGGCCGAACTATACAGGAAGTGTCCGCAATGCGCGGAAGATGTGAAAGTGGAAGCGGTGAAGTGTAAATATTGTGGGAGTAAAATTGAGGCGTTGAGCGAAGATGAGCGAAAATGCTCAAAACCAGAGGGGAGAGCGGAAAATCATCTTCCTTACCCCTTCGTTTTCCTTGTGCTTTTCTTGTGTGGTGTCTGGGTCTATTTCCAAGCGAATGATGCGCCGGCGCTATCAAGTGCTTCTCAGTCGAATCAGTCTCAGCCCACTTCAACCGGGAAGTACTACATGAGTTCGCTGGGGTTGGGGTGTGCTAATGAAAATTTGTACGAACGGGCATTCAGCATGATGACAAACGAGGAATGGGAGTTGGTGGCTGAGTTGGTTGCTTCAGGCCGATGTGTTCGAATTCAGGAAGGGGTGCGCGTTCACATAGAAGATTCATCGTTCTCTGCGGTAAAGGTTCGCCCGGCAGGCAGCAAAGAGGCTTACTGGACTACCTTGGGTTTACCGGTTGAACGGTGATGGCACCGGTGGGAATAATCGGCATTCCCGGAATCTGCTTACATATTGCTTACAAATCCAGATTCCAGAAACAACAAAGCCCGCACAAGTCGGGCTAAGTCATTGAATTCTAATGGTGCCCGGAGGCGGAATCGAACCACCGACACGGGGATTTTCAATCCCCTGCTCTACCGACTGAGCTATCCGGGCGTGTTGCGGTGCTGCTGCAACGGGGCGCTATTAAACCGGTTTAGGTTGCCTGAGTCAAGGCCGTTCCGGGAAAATTTTAATAGGCGCTTCCACAAGTTGGGTGTGCCTACTTCTCTGGCGGTACATACCCCTCGGCTTTGTCGAATGGCTCGTTGTTGAAGAAGCGTTCCATTTGCGCCTGCAGGTACTTGCGGGTGTTCGGGTCCATCAGGCTCAGGTGTTTTTCGTTGATGAGCATGGTTTGCTGGGCCTGCCATTCTTCCCAGGCTTTCTTGCTGACGTTTTCGTAGATGTCTTCGCCTTTCTTGCCGGGCATCGGGGGGAAGTCCAGCCCTTCAAGTTCTTCCTGGTACTTGCGACAGAATACGGTGCGGCTCATGTCTGCTCCTGTTTGGAGGTGGTGTTGCTGAATCTGCTGGGATGATAACAGATCAAAGCAGGAGGGTTTGTTCCGGCGCGGTCAGCAGCGTGCGAATGGGGGCCGGCAGGCCAAGGGTAAGGGCCTGGTCCCGGTGGACCCACTGGTGGTTGTCCCGATCGTTGATGTGCGCGGGGCTTTGCACGGTGAGTCGTGCCGGCTGGATATGAAGATGGTAATGACTGAAGGTGTGGCGAAAGCCGCTGGTAAGTTCCGGTTCGCCGCAATGGAAGCCGAAGGCCTGTTCGCAGGCGTCTGGCAGTTCTTCCGGGCCATAGGCCGGGTCGAGTTCAGGAAGGCTCCAGAGGCCACCCCAGATGCCACTGGGAGGCCTGCGTTCCAGCAGGATGTGACCTTGGTGATCTTCCAGTATCACCATCCAGGTGGTTTTCTCGGGCTTGGCTTTCTTTGGTTTTGAGCCAGGGTAGAGGCTGGTTTCGCTGCTGGTATAGGCGTCGCATCCGTCCTTTAGCGGGCAGCTGTCGCACGCTGGACGGCTGCGGGTGCAGACCATGGCTCCCAGGTCCATGATGGCCTGGGTGTAGTCGCGGATGCGTGCATCGGGCGTGTGTTCTTCAGCACGCTCCCAAAGCTGGTTGAGCACGTCGGTTTTGCCTGGCCAGCCGGGGATGGCGTGGTAGCGGGCCAGCACCCGTTTTACATTGCCGTCCAATATGGCCGCCCGTTGCTGGAAGGCCTGGGCAAGGATCGCAGCAGCGGTGGAGCGGCCAATGCCGGGCAGTGCCTGGAGCTGTTCCAGGTTGCCGGGAAATTCCCCGCCGTGCTGGTCGACCACTTGTTGCGCCGCCTTCTGGAGGTTGCGGGCGCGGGCGTAGTACCCGAGGCCGGACCAATGGCTGAGCACATCATCCACCGGAGCGGAGGCGAGCGCTTTCACATCTGGAAAGCGTTGCATAAAGGCTTCGAAGTAGGGGATAACGGTGGTTACCTGGGTTTGCTGCAGCATGATTTCCGAAACCCACACGCGGTATGGGTTCCGGTCATGATGCCAGGGCAGGTCGTGCCTGCCGTTTTCGTCGTACCAGGCGAGAAGCTTTTGGGCAAAACCGTCTTTCATTGACCGAACAGGCCCTTGAGGGCGTCTTTCACTTTTTCGCCACTCTCATCACCCAGCTTTTCTTTCAGTTTTTCGGACACTTTGTCTTCCGCTTTGGATTTGGCCTCGTCCACTTTTTCGCGCGCCTTGGCTTTTGCAGCATTGGCCGCAATCGTTTTCAGGGTATCGCGGAAGCGTGACCCGTCGAAGGAGCAGAGGCCGGCCGGGTCTTCCGCGAAGTCGCCACGGCACTCAACCGGGATCACCACGTTTTCCACGTATTCGGTCACTCGGCAAGCCTCATCGCGGTGGATTTCGCCGACGATCCGCAGGCCAACCTCGTAATCCAGGTCGGAAGCAGCGAGGTCCACCGTGCCGTCGCCTTCCAGTCTCATGCCGGCAAGGGCAGCCACAAGGTCCGTGTTGTTCAGGGTATTGCCGTCAATCTTGAGGGTGCCCTTCATGTCGTTGAACGGCGTGCTGGTGCCCCAGTCCGATGTAGAGAGGCTTTCCTGGTTGGCCAGTGCTATGCCCTGGCACGCCATGCGAGTGAGGTTCATGCGGGTGAACTCACCCTCGGCCAGATTGAAGTTGATGTCGCCTTTGGCGTTACTGCGCAGGGCGGAAATGCGATTGCCTGTGGTGTTCACATCCACGGACAGATTGGCGCCACCGGCAAGCATGTCCACTTCAGCAAGGTCGGTCAGCAGTGGCAGAGTCTGTACGTTGTTGACCTTGGAGCCGATGGTCCACTTCGGATTGTCGGTGCGCGCGTCCAGAGTAACTTTGGCGCCGAAGGAGCCTTCGTAAAGTTTGCCGCTGAAGTCCTGCACTTCCAGCACACCATTGCGTGCGGTGATGACCGATTTGATTTCTTTGATTGTGAGATTACTGACGATCAGTTCGCCCAGCCCGAGATTGATATCCAGCGCTAGCGAGCGGAGTGTTTCCAGTGGCAGCAAGTCGCCTTCTTCCGCCGGGGTGCCACCACCTTGCGGGGCGTCTTCGGCGCCCGCTTCGGTCTGTTCCTCACTGGCAGGCGGCAGATAGCGGTCGGCATTGATCGCGTTGCCCTGGAGGTTCAGGCCAATGGCGCTGTTGGCTAATGCATAGCTGGCGCTGCCCTGGAAGGTAGTGTCGTCCAGGCTGATGGTCAGGTCGCTGAGTTCCACGGTGCCGGCGGGGCCGCCGATGTTGGTGGAGAAAGCGACGGCCTTCATGACGTCAGGGTCTTCTGTTTCGATGGCGGGTTGGCCAAGGGCCGCCAGAAGCGCTTTGAGGGAAAATTCGTCAATGCTGAGGCTGCCTTCG
>Ga0189286_100216_pt1 | contig 25147 bp, 18 predicted proteins | sample UW69minimetaG_FD_130330 | JGI IMG/M metagenome (GOLD analysis project Ga0189286, IMG submission 130330) | Marine microbial communities from the Costa Rica Dome - UW69 mini metaG | ecosystem: Environmental > Aquatic > Marine > Oceanic > Photic zone | place: Costa Rica: the Eastern Pacific...
AACCAATCCACAATTGGGGATTAATATTAAATCAATTTTTAACTATATTTGAAAAAAGGGTTCAACTCTAAATAGAGCTAAACCCGTCTATATCATTTACACAAAATTTTGGACAGTGTCTTATTATTGTTAGTTAGGAACCGAACAGCAGTTTTTTATTGTTGTTCGGTTTTTAGTTGAGTTTTGAAAGTAATTCTTTCAATAGTTCTTTTACTTTTGGATTAGGTTCGAAAGGAATATACTTTTTCATTTTAGTAATAAACTCTTTCTTGTCGGACGATTCTATAAATTTTAAAATAGGAACAGCTGCTTTTGAAAAATATGTTGTTAAAATAATACGTTCTTCATCTGTTGAAGTTTCTATATCTCTAATATTAATCCACGCACCTTCTAACTGTTGTTTTAATCCAAATCTCATTTGTTTTAATCCATTCATTCTCACTTGATATGTTTCATCATTCTTATCAAACGTTTTTATAAGCTCTTTTATCAAAGGGATTATTTCAGCAGAAATATCTATGGACACTCCTTGTATATAAGCCAATTCAATTCCATATTTCTTCTCTTTCATATATGCCATCAGGTAACTTCTTAGAAGTTCTATCATACTCTGATGATAACTCATTACGTAAGGCATTTTTACCTCTAAACTAATAGCTTCATCACGTAAAAAATCCTTGTAATCAGAACTTATTACCTTTTGAAAAATCGCTTTCGTTTTTTCATTCTTTAATGTTGGATATGCGTCTAATGGAAGTGTATTTAAATACGCTTTGAATCTTTTATAATCTTGAAGTCCCCATTTTCCTTTCTCAACAGGTGCAGCAGGTGCTTCTTTTTCTTGTGCAAAAGTTGTGGTATAACTAAGTAAAGAAAGTAATAAACTTATAAGTATGGATTTCATTTATTTTCTTTTTTATAATTATCAAAATTAACTCCATTGGTTTTAAAGTAGAACCAATCGCGCTCAGCTGGCAAACCTTTACTATTGGTTAAAGAAGATTTGTGTACTTCTATATGTTTTTTGTGTGTCCCTGAGGTAATTCCACACTTTTTCCCATCAATGATTAGTTCTATATAAATGGAGCCTAACTTCACTGCAATACTCTTTTCATATTCCATCTTAGCAAGTTCTTTCTTCAACTTTCCTCTTTGAGCAGCTGTCAATTCAAATTTCCCAGAATTGTTGTACATCGTAACTTTTTCTAGTTTTGAAAGATCGACTACATCTCCAAAAGTAATAGTGTTATTATCGCTTTCTTTGTCTTTTTTGATCTCTTTACAACTAACGAATAGTATTAAAAAAAGTAATATCCGTTTTGGTTTCATATTGGTTTGTTTTGGTTTGATTTTACTACTAAAAACGTAGTTTCTTTTTAATAGTATGAATTTTGTAAAAAAGCAGTCAATCGTTCTTTGATAAAATAGTTCCAACCACCAACACAACTTTCACGTTTGAATTCAGGAATTTCATCAGAGAAATCTTCTATCACAGTTGCAGTTACCATAAGTAATACTTCATTTGAAAGCTCTTTTAGTTCAAAACTTACAAACGAATCGCCTTCCAAATCTTGGTATTTCCAATTATAGATGATTTTTTGTTGTGGAATGACTTCTGTAATAGTCTATAAATGAAGGAAATCGCGAGAAAGTGCTTTTACATTGAACTTTGTTTGAAAACCTACCTCAGCTTTAAAATCGGGAATGTTATCAAAAAACCATTGTCGCATTAATGCTACATCTGTGATGGCATTCCATACGGTTTCTAAAGATTGTGAAAAGTTTTGCGAGACGATTACTGGTGGTTCAGAGGTTTTCATTGTATTTTAATTTATACAATAAAGATAACCTCTTTAATCAAAGTTCTTACAAGCAGTATTATTTTTTATTATACGTAAGAACTAGTCCTGACAAATCCTCATCTACGACTTGTAATACAGTTTCTGTCAACGCTTTTATTTCCAAGGAAACAGATTCTCCTTTAGTAGGTTCTAGCATTTCTTTAAATTCTGGAGCACTTGCAAGAACGTTTCTTGTTAAATCATCCATGGCAATTACCTTAGCATCTTCAGTAACTGTAACAAGTGTATTATCGTGCAGACTCCATGAACCTGATTGCTTTGCATAAAATTTTAAAGGTACCTCTTGACCTCCCATTTTTAGTGTTAACGTAAGTTCTCCTTCTTGATTGAAACGATTTCCTTTGATAAACTGATATTCATCAACCAAGGTTATCTCTCCACTCATTCCTTCTTCCATGTCATCTTTGAACACTTTTTTCACTTGATCTTCATTGATGAAAGTAGATGTTTTCCATGTTCCCAATAAAAGTGTTGATCTATTAATACTTTCTTGGCTTGTACTCGATCCATTCTGTCCTGCGTTTTTAGTATCATTTTTACAGCTGATGAAGAATATAAGCGTCAAAACTAAAATTATATGTGTGTTTTTCATGATGGTTAATTTTAAAAACAAGTATAAGCTAATTTAAGTATAAAAAAGTGAGGTTTACCACAATTCAAGTTAAATTAATCATTAAAAAAAAAGCGATCCTTTTTCAAAGATCGCTTTTCATATATAGTCCGTACTATTTTATTTTTTTGCCATTCTGTGACGCTCGCGTGCCAATAAAGTATTTTTTAATAACATCGCAATGGTCATTGGTCCAACTCCACCAGGAACTGGCGTAATGTGACTTGTCTTTTTGCTTACGTTTTCAAAGTCTACATCACCCGTAATGCGGTATCCACGTTTTCTAGTTTCGTCTGGAACACGTGTGATTCCTACATCAATTACTACAGCATCATCTTTTACCATTTCTGCTTTTAGGAAGTTTGGTTGTCCTAATGCTGTGATGATAATGTCTGCCTGGCAGGTAATCTGAGTAATGTTTTTTGTGTGACTGTGTGTTAGAGTTACTGTTGAGTTTCCAGGAAAACCACGTCTTCCCATTAAGATACTCATAGGTCTTCCTACAATATGACTTCTTCCAATAACTACTGTGTGTTTACCTTTCGTTTCTACATCGTAACGTTCTAAGAGTTCTAGTATTCCGAAAGGAGTTGCAGGAATGAATGTAGACATGTCTAATGCCATTTTCCCAAAATTCTCCGGATGGAAACCGTCAACATCTTTATCAGGGTTTACAGCCATCAATACTTTCTGTGTATTGATTTGTGGCGGTAAAGGTAGCTGGATTATGAATCCATCGATATCATCATTTTCATTCAACTCATGGATCTTCTTTAGAAGTTCCAATTCAGAAGTTGTGTTAGACATACGTACCAAAGTAGATTCAAAACCGATACGCTCGCACGCACGCACTTTACTTCCTACGTATGTTAAACTCGCGCCATCATCTCCGACCAAAACAGCTGCCAAGTGTGGTACTTTTTCGCCGCGGTCTTTCATTTTCTGGACTTCCTGTGCTATTTCGTCTTTGATATCATTTGATACCTTTTTTCCGTCTAATAAAATCATGTATAATTTGTTGTGTTGTTTCTCAGTATTCAGTTATCGGTTTTCAGTCTTAACCCCAAATTTCTTAAGGTAATTCATCAAATAATTTAGCAACTCCCCAACATTTTACTCAAAGTCTTCAAATTCTCTACTTCTGGTGTAGCTAGGTAATTACAGGATAAAGCAAAGTCTAACCATACAATAGTTACTAAATTTTCGGCATCCGCTTCAGTCAGTTTGCTAATAAAATACTTCACGTACTTTCTTTTCCTGTAAGCTTCTGCAATATTTATTGTTACTGACCTTGAAGAACGTCTTATTTGATCGGTTAAAGAATATCCTTCTTCTTTAGGAAATCGTTTAGTGATTTCAAAAACTTGTACTGCTAACTCAAATGATTTTTGATAAGCTAATAATTTTTAAAATCCATGTAAACTCAATATTTCTATTTATCAAATGAAAAAACTGAAAACTGTAACCTGAGACTGCTAACTTCAATTAGCGTCCCATTCCTTTCATCATTTGCATCAGCTTTCTTCCGCCACCACCTTGCATCATTTTCATCATCTTGCTCATTTGGTCGAACTGCTTTAGCAATTGATTCATTTCTTGTACAGAACGTCCTGCTCCTTTAGCAATACGCTTTTTACGACTTGCATTAATCATTGCTGGCTTTGAGCGTTCTGCTGGTGTCATAGAGTGAATTAATGCTTCAATATGTTTGAAAGCATCATCTTCAATTTCCATTCCTTTCATTGCTTTGGAAGCTCCCGGGATCATTCCGACTAAGTCTTTCATGTTACCCATTTTCTTCACTTGCTGTATTTGCTTTAAGAAATCGTCAAAACCAAACTGATTTTTGGCAATCTTCTTTTGTAATTTTCTAGCTTCTTCTTCATCAAATTGCTCTTGCGCTCTTTCTACTAACGAAACAACGTCTCCCATTCCAAGAATACGATCGGCCATACGTGAAGGATAGAATACGTCAATAGCTTCCATCTTTTCACCAGTACCAATAAACTTGATTGGTTTGTTTACAACAGATTTAATAGAGATGGCAGCTCCACCTCGTGTATCACCATCTAATTTTGTTAAGATAACTCCGTCAAAATTTAAGATATCGTTGAAGGCTTTTGCTGTATTCACGGCATCCTGACCTGTCATAGAATCCACTACGAATAATGTTTCTTGTGGCGTAATGGCTTTGTGAATGTTTGCAATTTCGGTCATCATGGCTTCATCAACTGCCAAACGACCTGCAGTATCTATAATTACTACATTGTGTCCGTTTTGCTTCGCATGTGCAATACCTGCTTGTGCGATAGCTACTGGATCATTGTTTCCTTTATCAGAATAAACATCAACCTTAATTTGATCACCTACTACATGCAACTGATCAATCGCCGCTGGACGATATACATCACAAGCAACTAATAAAGGTTTCTTTGTTTTTTTGTTTTTTAAATAATTGGCTAGTTTTCCCGAAAAAGTCGTTTTACCCGAACCTTGCAAACCAGACATTAAAATAACTGTTGGTTTTCCAGATAAGTTGATTCCTGCAGCATCTCCACCCATCAATTCAGTTAATTCATCTTTTACGATTTTTACCATTAACTGTCCTGGCTGTAAGGTTGTCAATACGTTTTGTCCTAAAGCTTTTTCTTTGACTCTTTTTGTAAAGTCTTTTGCAATTTTAAAGTTTACATCGGCATCCAGTAATGCTCTACGCACTTCTTTCAACGTTTCCGCAACATTTACTTCCGTTATACTTCCATGTCCTTTAAGAACATGCATCGCTTTATCTAGCTTTTCACTTAAATTATTAAACATACGTTTGAATTCTTTTTTTGAGAAGTGGCAAAGATAGTGGAAACTTCTATATTTTGAAAGTATAAATAGACTGGTTATGCCCTGAATGCTAATTTGTTTTTAACTTTTTAAGGATTTGTGATTTTCTAGTGTTTTTTATTTCAAAAACTTAAAAAAATGATTCTTTGCGCAGATAAAAATTTAATATTCAGCATTTTATTCAGGATGATTTTGATCATTTTCGCAAGCAGTTAAACTATATGTTTTTACTTTCTACACTTAGAAAACACATATTTGATTATCAGAAGCATACAACTTAAAAAGAACTATCCATAATAAATAAAGGGCTTGCAAGGTGAATTTGTATGAAATGAAAATAGTTTTTTTATAATTTTTATGTTCTTTTGAATATATATATTTATTTTCCCCATAAAATTAAAATTGATTTCTAAAGCCTTCGTTTTTATTCTATTGTTTTGTGTATTCACTGCAAATGCGCAACACCCTTTGTATCAACAATTGAGTGAAAAAGATGGTTTACCTGATATTGAGTTTTATGATATCGTTGAAGACAAAGACGGTTTTATTTGGTTAGCCGCTGATAAAGGTTTGTTTCGATATGACGGAGAAACCTTTAAAAATTATACGCATCCAGAAAAAAGAGGATTATCCGTTTTTGGACTTAAGTTTGATCATAAAGGTAGACTTTGGTGTAATAATATTTACGGACAGTATTTTTATATAGAAAATGATTCACTTCAATTGTTTACGAGCCTTAAAAAATATAGCAGAGGTCAACTAGGACAATTTCTTTTTTTTGATCATAAATTAAATGTTACTTGTTTCCAATACAATTTGGAGATTGATTTAGAAACAAAGGAAATCAAACGTATACTTCCTGAAACAAAATCACATATCTCTGCATTTAAAAAAGGAGACACACTATTCTATGTAAATGATTATCATTTTAAATATAAAACAATCACAAACGACTCCATAAAAACCCTAAGTTCGTTAGTATTGACTAGAATGTCTACTAATAACTTATTTAAAATCAATAATGATTTATTATTACAATCTATGGATTACTCTATTCCAGAGTTAAATCTATTTTTAAGCACGAACAATAAAAGCTTTACCAAACTAACTAGTGAGCAATTAGATTTAAAATTTCCTGTAGTCAACATTTTCCTTGAAGACGGATATATATGGCTTTGCGGAACCAACGCAGTGTATAAATACAAGTATGTAGGTGGAGAGTTTATCCTTGTAGAAACGCTATTTGAGAACAAAAAAATCACCAAAATATTTAAAGATAAAAATGGCAACTATTGGTTAACGAGTCTACAAAATGGCATCTACATTATTCCTAATATTCACATCAAAAAATATGCACTCTCCGAAGATGATGAACATATAAGTGCATTGGTAAAAATTGATGCAAATACACTTTTATACGGAACCAAGAAAGGGACACTAATTCGGAAAAATATCTCAACAAATCAAGAAAGAAATATTGTACTTCCCAATAGAACACAAATAAACAAGTTAGCTTTTAATGGCTCTGATAAATTGATTGTTAGTATAGGTGACAAGGGATATATTCTGAATACAAGTGATGATTCATCATACAATTCAAAATTTCTTGTAGGACTTGGTAATGCGAAAGGATTATCTTTTATAAATGAGCATGAGTTTGTTATTGGAGGATTTGCCTTTGCAGAAATTCTGGATCTTACTCGTAATACAAATAAAAGAATTGGATTTCGTCGTGCATATAATACTCATTATAATACCGCAACTGAAAAAATTTACGTGAGTTTTGTTGATGGCCTAGAATGTTATGGTAAAGATTTGATTCCACACGAAATTACATTTAATGGACAACCTATTTTTGCCATCGACATCGATAATACTTCAAATAATATTGTTTGGGTTTCCACTTTTTCCAATGGTATCTTAGGAGTTAAAAATGGTAAAACTATTTATAATTATACTGTTGAAGATGGATTATTATCGAATAGAACTAGAGCGATAAAAGCAGATGGAAATTATTTGTGGATTGTGACCGATAAAGGAATTCAACGCTTTAATACAGAAGAGAAGACTTTTAAAAATTTAACGAAAAGAGATGGTTTGACGAGTTTTAATATTTCTGAAATTTTAATCTTTGATGATCAATTAGTTTTTGGCTCTAACAAAGGCTTGTACCAATTAGATAAAAACAAGGTATTTAAGCCAGTTATACTGCAAGATTTCTATTTTACAAAAATACAGATTGAGGATAAAGAAGTACCTATTAAAGATCAATATGATTTGCCGCATGACAGCAATAAAATCAAGTTTGAATTTCAAACTAATGGGTATTTATCTGAAGAAAGTATGACCTATTATTATCGTTTACTTGGTTCAAACGATACGTGGTCAGCTGTTACCCAAGGTGTCAATGAAGTTGTATTTAACAGCTTATCTAGTGGAAACTACACTTTTCAGCTTAAAGGTGTTGAAATTAACGGAAGTAAAGAAACTACTATAAGAGAAGTTGCTATCAAAATCAATTTGCCTTTTTATAAAACTTGGGGATTCATTGGAATTATTTCACTGCTTTTTATATCGGTTATAGGTTTTGGCTTTTTACAACGAGAAAACAGCATCAAAAAACGTCAAAAGCAACTTTTAGAAAAAGAACGCTTGGAACGACAAATGGTATCTTCTAAACTGAAAAGTTTGCAATCACAGTTAAATCCTCACTTTGTTTTCAATGCTATGAATTCTATTCAAAATTTAATTTTAAAAGATGACAAAAAAGACGCCTATGCATACTTAACTAAGTTTGCTTCTTTAATGAGAGAGAATTTAAACATGAGCGAAAAAAGCTTTGTATATTTTGATGAAGAAGTATCGCATCTTAAAAAATATTTAGAATTAGAAAAGTTGAGATTCAGAGATAATTTCACCTATACCTTGGCAGGTCAGGAAGACATCGAAGACATTAAAATTCCGTCTACAATCATACAACCATTTATTGAAAATGGCATCAAACACGGATTGCTACACAAAAAAGAAGGCAAGAGAAATATTGAAATCACATTTTCTCAAGAAGGTGAAGTTTTAAAATGTGTTATTGTTGACAATGGCATCGGAATTGAAGCAGCAAAAGCGATTGAAAAATCAAATGAATTAAAATCCGAATCCTTCTCTACCAAAGCTATCAAAGAAAAGTTAAATTTGTTGAAAAAGTATTACGATACAGATATTGGTTTTCATTATGAAGACGTAACCATAGGAACAAAAGTTATATTAAAAATACCCGCAAAACTATCTTAAAAGCACTTTAGGAAATAATTTTTTAGCATTCGGAAAATTTATCCTAAATACTGTTTTAAAAAAGTGATTTTTACACTTGAATTATGAATAAGAGCATTACAGCCATACTCGTTGACGATGAAATAAATGCAAGGGAGAATTTAAGATACTTATTGAATTTACTCTGCAAACAAGTAACTATAGTCGGTGAAGCTGCTAATGTAGATGATGCCAAACAACTCATCAATCAAGTTCAGCCACAATTGGTATTTTTAGATATTCAAATGCCCGAAAAAAGCGGCTTTCAATTGCTTGATGCTTTTCAAAACTTAACTTTTCAAGTAATTTTCATTACGGCATACGATCATTATGCCATCAAAGCATTTAGAGTTTCTGCTATAGATTATCTATTGAAACCAATTGATACGGAGCTATTACAAAAAGCTGTACAAAAAGTAGAAAAACACCTTGAACATCACACCGTTGGCAATCGTATTTCAACCTTAAAAGAAAATAAAAAACAAATACAAAAAATCGCAATTCCCTATAAAAACGATTATGTCATCATCAATATTAAAGATATACTTTGTATGGAAGCTGATAGAATGTATACCATTATTCATACGGTAGAAAAGAAACAATATATTGTAGCCAAAAAACTTCGATATTATGAAGATTTATTAAAAGATCATAACCTTGTAAGAGTTCATAGATCTTGGTTAATACACCTAAATCACATCGAAACCTACTCTAAAAAAGAACGTGCTGTAACACTCAACCCCCAAAAGAAAGTCCCTGTAAGTAAAGGATTTAAAACAGCTTTTGAAGAAGTCTTTCATTCTTAAATTTTAAAAAAAACCATTCGGAAATAAATACGATTCATTCGGAAGTAAAAAGGAATTACTTGTGGTAATGAAAATATCTTCGCATTAAAATATTATTCCTCTAAACTGAAATTTACAATGCGAACAAAGTTGCCCAAAGCATTTGCTAGATTCAATAATGTAATCTATGCCCTGCCCAATCTAAAAATTCATACAACAGAATACGCCACTACGTATTCTTTTTCAAGTAGTATCAACTTTCATTATCAGCTAGCTAGCTAAGATAAGATAAGATAAGAAGCTACTAAACACACAACGTACACATTTAATAGTCAAACAAATTATAAATTAAAAAAAATGAAAAAAATACTACTTTTTATGCTATGCATAACTTCTTTTGCCTATGCACAATATCCCATAGGCGGACTTACTGCTGCATACGAATTCAATGGAAACTTAAACGATTTAGCCAACGGTAATAACATGAGTATTGTCAATGGTTCAATGTTGTACCCAACAAATAGAGTGAACACTCCGGCAAGCTCATTAAATCTGCTTTTTGGAGACGCCAAATGCCCTAATATTGACTATCAAAATGCAGGTGTTTATAGAGATTTGATGACCTATAGTTTTTGGGTGAAAACGTCCTTAGATGACGCAAATCGCAGAGTAATCATAGAACAATCTGATCGTTCTAGTGATTCAGATACGGAATATAATGGTACAGTCATTTACTTAAAAGATGGCAAAGTAGGAATTAACAACACACTTCGTTTAGGAAATTCTGATTATAGAATTATGAATAAAGAAATGCCTGATGTTATTAGTGATGGTAATTGGCATCATATATACATTAGCGTAAAATGGAAGGAATATTTAAATGATACTAGAGTGGATCATTTGATTACAATTGCAATTGATGGAAATACGCTCTCAACTTCAACCGAAACGTATGGTAAACCATCTCATGTTTCTGTAGCATCATACGATGTAATTAATGCCGATATTGCCATTGGAAACAATTCAGCAGGAAATTTACCTGCTTCAAATAGATTTCCAAATCAAATTGACGACTTGTTAATGTATGGTATCGAATTGTCAGCAGCAGATATTCATACTATTACCAATTCTTTAAATTTTTGCTTTGTACCTAATTCAGATCTTATAAGTTTTGCAAACATTCAAAATACAAGTGTAGAAGTTCTTATAAATGGTTCCGATACTTATGATGTAGCCTATGCACCAGAAGGAACTCCAATTAATCAGGCAACCATTGTTAATAATGTAACCTCCATGACTACACTTACTGGATTGGATGCTAATGTGAACTATGAAGTATACATACGTAAATTATGCGCAAATACCACAAGTTGGTCAGCGCCAAAACTTTTTAGAACTACTCGTACTACAGGTGTTTTATATGTAAATGAAAATGCTACAGGAATCAACTCAGGTACTTCATGGAGTAATGCGTATACAAATTTACAATCGGCTCTAGCAGATGCAATAGATGGTGAAGAAATTTGGATGACAGGCGGAATATATAAACCATCAATAAGCGGTGATCGATTTGATACGTTCTCTGTGAACAATTTTGTGTCGATTTATGGAGGCTTTGCAGGGAACGAAGCTGCGAAAGAAGATCGAGTATATGGAACAAATGAAACCATTTTATCTGGAGATTTAAATGGCGATGATGATGCTATCATAACCACTGAAAATACGCTGCGTAGTGATAATAGTTATCATGTAATTTCTATAGGTGCCTTAACTACAACTACAGGAGAAAAAGTAGTATTTGATCGATTGACAATTAGTGGAGGTAATGCCAATACTGTTATATCTGATATACATAGAACAGGTGCAGCCATTTTAAAAGATGATGTTGTGAGAGGTTTAGAAATCACAGATTGTGTCATTAAAAACAATTCATGTAGATTTGGAATTATTTCAAGTTCATTTGGAACTGGATCTGCTGCACATTTGACCATAAAACGTTGTATTATAGATAATAATTACAGTGGAACAGGAACTATATATGCCTTATCTTCTTCAAACTTTTCTTCTGTAGCATTTTCTGTTAGTATTGAAAACACACAAATCACTAACAATATAGCTACAGATACCAATGTAAGCATTGGAACCGCAGGAAGTGCTTTATTTGTGAGAGCAGGAAATGTGAGCTCAGCTACTGTGCGTATTGAAAACTGTACCATCGCAAACAATCAAGATGTAGGAACATTCAATGGTTATAATAATTTTAATAGAACTCCTATTATTGCCCAACGAACAACGACCTCATCTGCTGCTTCCAATACCACAGTTCGTGTATACAATTCTATTTTTTATGGAAATACCACTGCTAATGGCTTGACTTCACGTGCTATTTCAAAAGGAAATGAAAGTACTCCAGAGCCATTAGTTGAAATATTTAATGCTATAGATGAAAATAACTTTTCAAATATTCCTGTTGCCAATGTAACCAATGGGAGTAGCGCAAATCCTGCTTTTACAAATGCAGCAAATGGTGATTATACATTGCAAATAAATTCACCAGCTATTGATGCAGGAGACAACTCAGCAGTTAATTCTACCATTGATCTAAATGGAAATACGCGTATTATAAATTCAGTAGTAGATCTTGGTCCGTACGAATATTTCACATCGCTTGTTGTAGCTCCACAGGTATATTTACAAGCTCCTATGTTAGGGGTTGGTGGCACAAATATGAATGATCTTTTGAGAACTGGAAATTATTTACCAACCACTTCTCCTTACGCCGATGGAGCTACTTGTGATCCTGCTGTTTTTTCAACTACTGGAAATGATGCTATTGTAGATTGGATTTGGGTAGAATTAAGAGATGCAGCAATGAATACAACTGTAATAGACTCTCAATCTGCTTTATTACAGCGCGATGGTAACGTAGTTGCAACGGATGGTGTTTCAAATCTAGTGTTTAATCAAACACAAGGAAGTTATTACATAGTGCTAAAACATCGAAATCATTTAGGAATTATGACAAATACAGCGTTGAACTTAAGTCAAACAGTTACAAATGTAGACTTTACAGATGCAAATAATCAAATTACTTTCGGCACAAATGCACAAACAACTTCTGGAATGCCAGTAGGCTTGGTTGCTATGTGGTCAGGAAATGCAAATGGAGATACCATAGTTCAGTACTCAGGAACTACACCTGATGCACCTAGTATCTTATCGCAAGTACTGAATGATGGTGGCAACTTCCTAAACTTTCCAACATATGTCGTTACAGGATACAATGCGTATGACATAAATATGGATGGTAGCATACAATACGCAGGAATAACACCAGATACTCCAAGCATTTTACAAAACGTACTAGCACATCCTGGAAACTTTTTAAACTTTAGTACATATCAAATTCAAGAGCAATTACCAGAAAATTAAAAACATCCTATCAGATAAGATTTTATATTATGAATAAAATTAAAATACTCAGCCTTTTCCTTCTTGTATTCAATTGCTATGCAAATGAAATTTTTGCCCAAGATGGATATACATATACCTTGGCACATAATAGTGGATACAGTTTCACAGTACAAGCTGTACCAAATGCAAGCGCTAATAACTTTACGACTTCTGTTCAGAGTTACGGATTCACCATCATTCTACCAGATGGAGTTACAATAAACACAGGATCGACAACTTCTTTAGGAAACGCAGCAAGCGCTACTTTTTTCGATGGAACTAATGTAGCACAGCCAACACTAGATGGATATTTAGTTACAGAAACATTAGGAAGTCCAGTAGCATTGCCTGCTCCATCTGCAGCAATAAATTCTAATATATTTACATTCACGGTAAATGGAAACCCAACAAGTGGAGAATTAAAGATATTAGAAAATAATTCAGCATTAGCAACTACAGTTACACCATTAAAATCATTTATGCAAGCAGATATGATCGATAATGGAATGGCTCAATTTGTAAATGTTGTAGATCCAAATGCAGCAGCGGTATCTGGAATGAGTACATTCAATTTTGCTACATTAAGTAGACCAGAAGTTGAAAAGACAATATTTTCCATATATCCCAATCCTGTAACAACTGTTTTAAATATTAGCATGGAAGCAACTTCCTTCTTAAAAGCAGAAATATATGACTTGCAAGGGAAAAAGCTTTTCGAAAGTAAAAAAACAAATATTGATGTTTCTCACATATCAAATGGTATCTATATATTAAAAATTATAGATACTGAAACTAGCGTTATTAGTACTGAAAAATTTGTAAAAAAATAAGTGTTTACATGCTCTGAACCTGAACTAGGTTCAAATAAAGATATGTTTTAAACTAAATAGAATTATTAACAAACAAGCGAACTTCGGTTCGCTTGTCTTTTTAGACAACTATAATGCAAAAAAGCTGCCCTAATTCAACGAAAGGCAGCTTTTTACGATAGTCACTAAACTAACTTAAATAAACACTTAACTTTTTAAAACTTTATAAACAATTGTTGCAATCGGCTTCCAAGTTGTATAACGTTGTAACTTGGTTTGGATTTAAGGCAACTTTGTATACTCTGATATCATCCAAATGACCTTCAAAGCCATTTCCTAACATATAATTCATTAATGGTGTGCTTCCAATATCAATAGCAGCATTTTCGTCTACGTTTCGCTGTACACCATCGCGATATAAACGTACCGTATTATTACTATCAACAGTAACTACTAAATGATGCCAATTGGTTGTATCTGTTGGCAAATCTGGATCCGTATTCCATGGATCATCCCATAAACCATAACCAGAATCTGCATCACTGAATACAGGCGTATTTAAATCAAATACACTAATTTGAAAACCTTCACTAACAGTATTTCCTTTTTGGAATAAAATCTCATAATTAGAAGGATCTGTATTTTGCATTTTAAACCATAAACTCACGGTAAATGCGTCTCCTTGCACAATTTGATTGTCATTCGTTATAGGTATTTCTACTGTTTCATTTCCATCAAAAGAAATTGCACAAGAACTATTTCCTGATCGGTCAGAGACATAATTATAATTTCCTGAAGCTTCCCAGTTACTCACTAAATCTTTGGTTTGATTAGCAAATGGCATATATAAAATCATATCATCTGTGAGCACAGTATCATTAGTACAACAGTCTTCTACAGAAATTGTAATTGTATATATTTGAAAAACACCTGCTGAATCTTGAATTCGCAAATACAAGGTTTCTACTTGTGACGTATTTGTATATGGGCTTAAAAGTGGATTTGTGCTTGCTACTGCATCTGATTCTGTAATATGAAATGAATAGGTATACTCTTGTGTACAACTTACATTGTTAATGAATAATGCTTCTAAGTCCATTGCCACAAAACCATCAAACGGATTTTCTTCGTCACAAAAAGTGATTTGCATATTTTCAAAACATTCAAAAGGTGTAGCATTCTCACATACTTTTTGCAAGGTGATTTCTTGATTTCCGCTATGCAATAGTAATTGATCTTCACTGCATTCATCAATGATCCATGAACCATTAAGCATGGTTAATTCGGTATCAATATTACTAACGTTCAATACTAAATTTCCTTGTTCAACTGTGACTTCCCAATTTCCTGTATTTTCTGCTCCATTTGGATCTGTAGAAAATGTAAATGAACCATCTTCATCAAAATAGAATTCATACGCTAACTCCGTATTTCCTACAAAATTGGTGATTCTCCAAAAACAGTTTATCAAATTAGCTGTGATTTGTTCTTCAGTACAATCAGCATCATTATAATTGTTGTCATCATCTTCATCGCAAGTATCTTCCGCTAAAGCAATCGCAGCCTCTAATTCATCATTACTATTTACAGAAATTACAGTTCCGTCCGCTTTAATTAAATTGATGGGATAATTAATACTCGCCACTACTCCATCCGCCAAGGTTTCTAAAAAATAGAACAATGTTTCGTCATCCGTAATATTTTGAGTTTCTATGACTTCAAAATTCACATTAAAAATGGCGATACTAAACGGATATTGAAAGTCGATACATTCTATATCAATATCTGGCTGATTTGGTCCTGAACAATTGGAAATCTGCGCAATCAATTCTTCCTCATTTTCAACAGTAACTTCCGAATAATCACTTAAAATTATTGTAATTGGATAGGTAATTTCGACAGAATTGTTATCAGACTGACTTAACAATTCAAGAATTACAGGATAATCACTGGTGCTATTTACAGTACTTGTAACACCATTGATTGTCACCGTTACTGGCAAATCAACCAAGAAACAATTGGCATTGTCTATAAAATTATCTGTAGAACCATCTAATAAGGTTACACGTTCCATTAAACGTGGTAAAGTTGTATTGGCTACCAAAGTAGCTTGTGTATCAGGTTCAGTAGTTTGTATTCTTTCCTCTTGGCAAGCTTGGAAACTGAGGCATATCGCGCAAAGCGAAAACACCATTTTTACAACTTTAATTAGGGCAATTCTATTCATAAATTCAGCAAGTTTACATACTCTACTCTTTTAGTATGCTATTACTAAAACAACTGAAACGACAAAATTCCCACCTTTATTAATAAAAAATTTATGTTTACTTTTAACCCAAATTCTGCATTAGAAAATCTATTACAAGACTGAATTACGATGTTCTAATACATAATTTGAACCTAGCAATTATTTAGCCAACAAAAATGCCAAAATCCCTACAAGATAATATATGTAACGAAATGATGTTTTCTAGTTTTTTCAAGAAACATTATCAAAGCTTGTATTCGTATTTGTACTATAAGTTTGGCGATTATTTAAATCCGGAAGATAAAGCTCAAGAAGCATTTAGTAAACTTTGGCAGAACTGTGGAAAGGTAAAACCTGAAAAAGCCAAAAGTTATGTATTTACCATTGGTAATAATATGATGCTAAACGAAGTAAAACATCATAAAGTAGTACTACAACACCAAAAAATTAAGCCAAAATCACATACCAATGAGAGTCCTGAATTTTTAATGCAAGAGCAAGAATATTTACAAAAATTAGAGCGTGCCATTGAAAATTTGACTGAATCAGAACGTACTGCATTTTTAATGAATCGTGTAGAAGGAAAACGCCATAAAGAAATTGCTGCTATTTTAGGCATTTCGAGTAAAGCAGTCGAAAAACGTATTTACAGAGCGTTGGGTAAACTGCGTGAAGAGATTAAGGAACTTTGATTTTGGGTTTTGGGAAATGCTAGTGTTAAACGTAAAAATTTGAAAAAAAGTATATTTAATTTAAAAAAGGGTGGGAATTTTTGATAGTAAGTTGTTACATAGATAAGTAACGATATATGAGACGAGAAGATTTAATACAAAAATGGTTGGATCATGCGTTAACTCCTGAGGAATTTGAAGCTTTTAAACAGCTTGAAGATTATGAGGAATTGACCAAGATGCAATCTGCTTTACAGTATTTTAAAGCCCCTGAAGTTGATGTAGATGCTGCCTACAATACTGTAACGACTACAAGAAAAGACACATCAAAACCTACTTCATGGTTCAAGCCATTACTAAAAATTGCCGCAATTTTAGTTATCGGATTTGGTACATACCTTTATGCAACATTACCAACGCTAACAACGCACGATACAATTGCGGCAAATAAGACTTTAGTGAAATTGCCTGATACATCAGAAGTTGCCTTAAACGCAGTTTCAAGTTTGTCATTTGACGAAGATGCTTGGGAAGAAAAGCGTGAAGTAAACTTAGACGGTGAAGCGTATTTTAAAGTAGCCAAAGGCAAGACTTTTAACGTAATCACAGATGATGGAATTGTAACTGTATTAGGAACTGAATTTAATGTAAAACAACGAGACGACTTGTTTGAAGTGTTTTGCTACGAAGGTTCTGTGAAAGTTACATACAATGATACGAGTGTTGTTCTAAAGCCAGGACAACGTTATTTGATACTTGATGGGAAAGAATTCCGCAACGAAGAAGAAAATCGAAAAGAACCTACTTGGATACACAACGAAAGTTCTTTTAAAAGTTTACCTTTACAGGAAGTTATCCAAGAATTTGAACGACAGTATAATGTAACTGTGAAAGCCAACAATATTGACACTTCTCAAATAGTGACAGGAAGTTTTACACATTCCGATATTGATGCAGCTTTACAAGCGATTACGATGCCGTTGAAATTAAAGTATCAAAAGAAACAAAACTCGATTATTCTAAAACGTGATTAAAAAACGCGTACTCACTTTTTTCACTTTTTTTTGCTTCTTTCTTAGTTTTCAATGCATTATTGCTCAAGAAAATCAAGGGAATAAAATTTTACTGTCCAAATTATTACCCGACATTCAAAAACAGTTTGATGTCGTTTTTTCGTATGTAGACAATACGTTAGATACGGTTTTGGTAACTCCTAGAGAAAAAAATGTACCTCTGAAAGATTTACTAGAAGGTTTTGAATCAGAAACGAATTTACGCTTTACCATTATTAACGGACGCTATATTGCCATTACTGTTTTTGTAGATCAAATTCAGGAATTGGACGAAGTATATTTGACCGAGTATATTGCTTCTGGAATTTCTACAAATAGAACTGGACAAATTACCGTAAAACCAAAAAACTTTAGTATTCTTCCTGGCGTAACAGAACCTGATGTTTTATTGACCATTCAAGCCTTACCGGGAATTTCAAGTATTAATGAAACCGTTTCTAATATCAATATTCGCGGAGGTACCAACGATCAAAATATCTTGCTTTGGGACGATATTAAAATGTATCAATCTGGACATTTTTTCGGGTTGATTTCTGCATTTAATCCATATTTTTTAAAGAAAGTAACCGTTACAAAAAACGGAACTAGTGCGGAATATGGTGATGGTGTTTCTGGAATGGTTCAAATGGAATTGGATGAACATGTAAACGATTCGTTGATCGCTGGAGCCGGAATGAATTTGATTCATGTAGATGGTTTCGCCAAAGTACAACTCAATAAAAAAATGGAAGTGCAAGTTTCTGCACGTCGTGCCATTACTGATTTGATAGAAACACCAACCTACGCTATTTATTTTGATCGTATTTTTCAAGATACTGACATTACAAATAACAATCAGGAAACCAATAGTACAACCACCACCAATAGAGATTTTTATTTCTATGATATGAGTACGAAGTTCATTTATGATATTTCTAAAACAGACAATCTACAGTTTAGCTTTTTGAATATTTTTAATGACTTAAGTTATACCGAAAATGCGACATTAAACAATATTCCACGATCGGTAAATAGTGGAATTACCCAACGAAATTTGGCTACAGGTTTGACCTATAATCGTGAATGGAATCCTGCATTTAGTACACAAATACAATTGTATACTTCCAATTATAATTTGGAAGCCACCAATTATAACATCACCAATAATCAACGCTTGTTTCAAGAAAACGATTTGGCAGATAGTGCGATTAAATTGCATACAAAATATCGTATCGATGAAAATTTCACCATAGAAGGCGGCTATCAGTTTTCAGAGATTGGAATCACAAATATTCAAGATGTAAGCAATCCACAGTTTCGTAGCGACCGAAAAGATGTGATGCGAAATCACGCCTTGTATTCAGAGGTTCATTATTTCTCGGATAGTTATCGCACGATGTTAACATTTGGTGTTCGCGGAAATCGTTATGGGAAGATTGACAAGTTTCGCTTTGAACCACGTTTGAACTTTAGACAGCAATTTTCTAATTATTTTAGCGTGTTGGTATTGGGAGAATATAAAAGTCAAGCCATTTCACAAGTTATCGATTTACAGAACGATTTTTTAGGTATTGAAAAACGTCGTTGGACTTTGGCAAACGGAACATCAGTGCCTTTAATTGAAAGTAAACAAGCTTCAATTGGTGTGCAATACAATAAAAACAACTTATTGATTACTGCCGAAGCTTATGTAAAAGATGTAGATGGAATTACCACACGAAGTCAAGGTTTTCAAAATCAGTTTCAATTTGTCAATGCTGTTGGCGGCTATGAAACGTATGGAATTGATTTGTTATTCAATAAAAAATGGCATGATTTCAATACGTGGTTGAGTTATACATTAAGCAAAAACGAATATACGTTTACCTCGCTGAACAATGGAAATCCATTTCCAAACAATATAGATATTACACACAACATTACACTTGGAGCAACTTATACTTGGAACGATTTTGAGTTTTCTTTAGGAAGCTATTATCGTACTGGAAGACCAACAACAAGTATTGGAATGCCATCAGTTGAAAATGGTGTCATCAATTACAATTCGCCAAATGCTTCAACTTTAGAAGACTATTTTAGAACGGATTTTTCTTCTACTTATCGCTTGATACTCTCTAAAAAGAAAAAAATCTATTCCAAAATCGGTGTGTCAGTTTGGAATGTATTCGATCAGCAAAATGTATTGAATGAATATTACAATTTAGACAACGAAGTTGTTTCTCAAATTCAAAATCGTGCACTCGGTATTACGCCTAATTTGAGTTTTCGTGTAGATTTTTAAGCTCCGGTATGATGCTAACTTAATTCTTTGCTTCAAAAGGAAAATAGCTGAGTTTTGTAATTCATGTTAAAAAAATTATAAGCAGTTTTGATCTTTAATTATATTATCATAATTTTAGAATGCATGGAAATAACTATTGGAATTTTAGCCCTTATATTAATCATCGCTATTGTTGCTTTTGAATACCGTCTCTTTTCTAAACCAAAAGAAGAAAAAGTAGTAGTAGAGACTGATCCTTTAGAAGTACAATTTAAAGCAACCCAGAAATTATCAGAAGAAGTTCAACTTGACCTAGAGAATTATATTTTAAAAGCAAATGCTGCTGATAAACTATTATTTAAAGATATGACATTTGCTAATTATTTGGCTCACATGAAGGAAACTCACAATGAAAATTTGTCTGATAGTTTGTATGAAAGATTGAGTGACTTAGAATTAACGAAGAGTAATACAGTCTTTATTATTAAAAGTCTTGAATTCCAATTTTCTGCTCTACTCCAAATGAAAACTAAAATGCAATTGTTAAACCTGGTCTATTCAAAAAAATTAGTGCTTACGGAAAGTTCAAATTAAGTTTTTTTTGTGGTTTTTAGGTGAAGTGTTTTTTATCTTATGAAATATTGAGATGATTGAATTTGTTATTAAATTTATAAAAAATGTTCATCTGTAAAAATGAAATATAATACCATATATGAAGATACTTTTGGAACAATAAAAGGTAGTATTGAAAATAATTTCTCAGAAGATTTTGACCTCTCAAAAAATTATACAATTGAATTAAATTTAGAAGGCATTTTATTTAATGGAGATACATTCGATGGTTTGGAATTACAAAATGAAGATTACTATACTAAAGAACAATTGCATAGATATTCTTTTTATAACTACGAAGTATTTGGCACTAAAAAAATTATTAAAGAACTCACTAATTGTAAATTTCAATTTATACTACAATTAAAAATAGTAGATAAAAAATCGTTTCAAATACATAAATTAAATGGAAACTTAACTGTACTGTTAGGAAATTTTAGTCCTGAAGAATATTCTGTTTTTCAATATGATTACTCCCTCAATGAAATAGATCATTCAATAATGGGAGATTCATTTGAAAACCTATTTGACAATTTAAAAGAAAAAATTAAAGAAACTCATTTTATAAAAAATTGTTATGGATGTAATTATTCTGACTATAGTCCATACGGAAGTGATCATTTTGGAGACATGCTATGTTTTAAAAACTCCAAGGATAAATATCTAAAAATCAAAAACAAAGAAAGTTATTTTCGACTTCTAGGCAATCAAAATCCTATATATGTTCAAGAAACACATCTCTGTGATGAATTTGAATTTAGGAAAGAAAATATTGGATATAGAGGGTAAATGAACAAACTCAGAACAAGCTGGTCAAAGAAAAACCCATCTTTTGGTGCTTTTGTGATTATATTATTATAGAAGCCATTGATAGCAATGAGCGAATTTTAATTCGTCCAGAAGAATTCGATTTTTTAGCTTCGAAATTGTTAGACAATTGGAACAAAGGCAAATCAAAATATATTCAAATACTCAAAGAATGGAATGAAGGTATTGGTTTTTATGATAACCAAGAAGTACCTTCTATCCTACTCGATGTTTCCGATACCATTGATGCAATACAATTGATACACGGAGTTGAAAGTATGGAATTTGGTAAACTAGTACAAACCGACATACAACTCATTGTTGATTTTTTAATAAAAAATCAACATCACACCATAAAAATCTGGAAAGAATAAATTCAGATTTCTCTATTTTTTCAACTCTTTCAGAATAACCTCTATCGCTTTATCCAATTGTGGGTTTTCTCCATCTAAACGTTCTTTAAAACCTTTTTTAACATATATATCTGGCGAAACTCCATGTATTTCTAAATCTCTACCATCCAAGGTATAACAACCCCAACTAGGAATTCGGTATGAAGAACCATCAACTAAAGACTTACTTGTTGTAAAAATAATCCATCTATAAGTTTCTGTTCCTATGATTGTTCCCAATTTTAATTCTTTAAAGCCTGCAGCCGTCATTTCAGCATCCGATAACGATTGTTCATTTATTAATAAAACAATCGGTTTGTTTGCATAATTAAAGTTTGATTGACTTGTTAATTTCCCTTCGCGATATTGCCAATTTAGATATTGTTTTTGGCGCAAGAAGTTCAATACGGCATCATGTACATTTCCTCCAGTATTGTAGCGTAAATCTAAAATTAGTCCTTTCTTATACGCTTCTTCACTCATCAAATCATAGTAAAATTTAGTGAGTTCTGTTTGCGACATATCTTTCATGTGAACATAGGCAATCTTATTATTTGACTTTGCATCAACATATGCTTGATTTTGATCTTGCCATTCATCATAAATTAAATCTTTGAGATTCCAATACGAAATTGCATGTACATTTACTTGAAACTCTATATTATTTCTACTGAATGTCAGGCTAATTTCAGCGTTAAATTTTGGGTTAGCGAAATACTGTTCTCTATTCAATTTTTCATCTACTCTTTTACCATTTACCGCTACTAGCCTATCTCCTTTTTTAAGATCTTTTCCTTTTATATCTGTCGGACCTTCAGAAACGATTCGTTCTATCACAAACGGATCATTTTCATTAAAAATAATTCCTGTTTCTGATGTACTAGTTCCATGATATATTTGTTCCTCTTTTCCAGAAGAATAAAATCCAAAGTGAGACGTATTTAGTTCGCCAAGCATGTCATTAAAAATCAATCGTAGGTTTGCTCTGCTAGACACATACGGTAAAAATTTTGCATAAGCATCTCTTAATTTTTCCCAGTTTTCGCCATGAAAATTTTCATCATAAAAATTCTCTTCCATTCCAGCCCAAGCTTCATAATACATTTGATCAAATTCTTTAGCTAATGATTTATTGAACCGATGATTTATGGTAATTGGCTTTAACTTATTCGCCTTTACATCTACTGTTTGGATAGTTCCTCCAGATAAGAGATAATGTTTTTTCCCAGAAGTAACAAACTGATAGCCATACATAGGCGTATCGCTTAATTTTACTGTTTTGTTTTTTTCAAAAGGTTCTAGCGTTGTTTTCCACAATTTATATGTTCCTTCATCGTGATTTGATATATATAAAATATGGATTTTAGCTCCATCTTTCACAACTGTGATATTGCTTTGATTACCAAATCTAGGACTTATCCTTGTCAAACGATCCATCAATCCTTTTTCATTAATGGACACTGTAACTTTTTCTTTTTTCTTAGTTGTTGCTTTCTTTTTATCGTCTTCTTTGTCCTTCGTATCTTTATTTTCCTCCTCGTTAAAAAGTTCGTTTATTTTATCAATTTTAAACGGCTTTTCATAGGCATCTAAAGCCATTTGATATATTTTAGATTTACCACTTCCTCCACTTGGAAAATTTGGTTTTATTCTTTCTGAAGAAAAATAAATATATTTACCATTCGGAGACCAAATAGGCCCAGTTTCTGAAACTTTAGTTTTGGTAAGGTTGATCGCTTTTTTAGAAGCTATATCGTAAGCAAAAATATCTGTTTCAAAATCTCTATACGCATTGTACACAATATATTTATCATCAGGAGAAAAGTAAGGATTTGAATTATAAAAGCCCCATAATTCGTCTGTTACCACCAATTCACTTTTAAAGGTTTTAAGGTCAATGATATAAATTTCATTTCTTCCACTTAAATATACACCTTTGGTTTTATCAGTGTTCAACGTAATTTGCCTCTTATTAGAAGGACTTTTTGTGAGTTGTTTCGTTTTAAACTTTCCGTTTGCGCTCGTCACGAACCAATTGTAGTATCCTTTCGCTGAGCGAGAAAATAGTAAAGAATTATTGTCCTTTAACCATTTTACTTCCTTTACGGCTTCCAATGGATTGGTCAGGACTTCTTTTACAAATTTTCCTTTTACATCAGATACAAATAGTTTCCCTCTAGATACAAAAGCCATCTTTTTTCCATCAGGAGAAACATCAAAATATGAAATTGCTTTTTTGATATCGTATGACTGTTCTTTTTCTATGGTTGAATTGGTATTGATATTAATGTCTAGCTTTTTCGTAGTTTTTTTAACAACATCATAGATGAACAATTGATAATCTTTTCTAAACACTATTTTTTCACCATTTGCACTTACTTTAGGCCACATAATTGAGGTAGAAAAATTAGTCAATCGCTCTGGAGTACCATTTTCTAGTTTATATAAATTGTATTCTCCATTATCTCTGTCTGATAGAAAATATACATTTCCTAATTTATCAATGGTTGCTGCAAAATCTTTTCCTTTGTATGTTGTATACTGCGTATATTTTTTGGTCTTTTCGTCATACGATTTTATATCAGGGTTGTAATCACCTTTGTATCTTTTTCTATGCGCAAAACGTGAACTTTCCCATGATTCATTAAAATATATTTCCTTTTTTTTTGGATGTTGCACTACATTATGAACCGTATTAAAGTAATGCTCAAATGTTCTTTTAGGTGTTTCGCCATCAATGGAAATTGTATAATTAGTGATGGAATTATATCTAGCTGACTCAAAGTTGATGGTTTTACTATCCCAATTCCATGAAGATACCCTATCATTACTTTGGTGAAAAGTTAGCTGTGTAATTCTGCCTCCTTTTAACGGCATTATATAGACATCATTGTTTCCGTATTGATTGCTTGAAAACGCCAACCATTTTCCATCTGGAGAAACACTAGGATGGTTTTCTATACCTTGCATTGCCGTTATTCGACTTGCTTCTCCTCCATTAGAAGCAACTTTCCATAAATCTCCTTCATAACTAAATATTACATACTTAGCATCAGGAGTTAAAGTTGGTTTTAATGTAAAATAAGCATCATCACTGCTTTTTTGTTGTCCGTGAACAAGAGACACTATCACAAATGTGAAGAGAAGAACTATTTTTTTATGCATGATTAAAAAAGTATACGTTTTTGATTGAAATAAAATTTTGAGTACAATAAGTAAACCTATAAAAAGTTGTTCCTTAAAGACATACCAAAGACAACGAAGATATAAATTAAAACACAAAAAAAGTGATGCTGTTAAGCATATAACATAATCTTTTTAGAGAGGTAGTATCCAAAATACTGTGTAAAGTATGATTTAAGGCGGGTTTTAAAACCCGCCTTAAATTTTTGTATAATTTTATAACACACACAGTTATTATGACACCAGAAGAGAAAAAACAATT
>Ga0189286_100217_pt1 | contig 25053 bp, 23 predicted proteins | sample UW69minimetaG_FD_130330 | JGI IMG/M metagenome (GOLD analysis project Ga0189286, IMG submission 130330) | Marine microbial communities from the Costa Rica Dome - UW69 mini metaG | ecosystem: Environmental > Aquatic > Marine > Oceanic > Photic zone | place: Costa Rica: the Eastern Pacific...
CTCCATTTACATAAATTAACCCCAAAAACTTCAAAAATCAAAAGAAATGCTATCAATCCAAATCATAAAAAAGAAAAAATCAAGAAAATGAAAAATTGATAGCGCTTTTTTCAAAGGTCTCGATTCATGAGCGGACTTTGTTTACTTCTTTATTTTTCAGTATATTAAAGAGTGTTCGAGTGAATTTTTATAAGAAAATCGGCATAATTCTTGATGTATATTATGCGTCCAAAAATATGATCAGCCATGAAAAAAATTACCTGTTTTATACTTACGTTTCTCTTCACAACTACTGCTTTTGCGCAATATGAAATTACCATTGATGCGCATGTGTTGGATATGGACACTAAAGCTCCTATTCCGTATGTAAATGTAGAATTTCAAGGAAAAGACTTAAAAGCAGTTACCGATGCTGAAGGAAAGTTTACATTGACCTTTGATGAAGGTTGGATTGACGATACCGATCGTTTTCAGTTAGTGGCTAATGGGTATAATATAGTCAATGTAGACATGTCAAAACTGAGCAAATACTTAACATTTACAGATAAAATCTTTTTGACAAAAACGACTACAAAAGCTAAAAACACTCTAAAAGGAACTGTTTTTACAGAAAAAAATAATTCAATTCAAAATGCGATAGTGCAGGTAAAAAACAGCTTCAAAATGACGCAGACAAAAGCTGATGGTTCATTTGAAATAGCAGTCAATATTGAAGATGTACTTGTGATTGATTATATAGGAGTTCACAAAAAAGAAATTGTAATTCGTGATATGAATCCACTGAATATCAAATTGCAATCAAACACAGAATTACTTAATGAAGTTACGCTAAAAGGGAAAAAAGCTCCAAAGAAAAAACAATATACAGATACTGGATTTGGACAAATGAATCTAGAAGCTTTTGGAGGCGGAAGTGTAATCACTTCTGATAATATTGGGCCACAACATATTTATGTCTCAGATGTTTTACGCGGAAGTATTGCGGGCTTATTTGTATATAATGGAGAAGCCAATATTAGATCTCGATTCAATCAATTTGCAAGACGAAGTATAAACCCTGCAAATGGAGGGGCTTCAATGTCGCCTAGACAACCTGTACTCATCTTAAGAGGAAATCCAGTTCAAGTATATTATGATGGTTTTCCATACTATGGGAATATAGATGAAATTGAAATTCGTTCCATAGATAATATTGTAGTGTTGAAATCGATGGCATCTACTATTTTATATGGCGGAATACCAACAATCTTAATCACATCTAAAAATAGATTCTTAAAAAGAGATGTGGATGGAAATACTGTCAATTCAGCGTTGTTAACTAATAACTACTACAAAGAAAATATTCCTTTAATTTCTAATTCGGAAGAAAAACCAATATATATAGCAGAGTTAGAACAAGCAAAAAATTATGCGCAAGCACTGGAAATATATAAACAGCAAAAACAAAATCCATCACGTGAAACAATTCCGTATTACCTAAATACTGCCGAATATTTTAAAAGATGGAATGATGAAAAACCACTTGCAATCCTAAAAGAAGTTGAAGTGCTTGCGGAAGAAAATCCAAAAGCATTAAAAAGTCTGGCGTATAAATTAGAAGAACTCGGTGAGTTTGCTGCTGCGAAAATAATCTATCAGAGAATAGCTTTGTTATTACCAAATTCTTCACAATCGTACAGAGATTTGGCCTTAGCATACAAACGCGCGGGGAATTATCAAGAATCGTTAGACCTATATATAAAAATGCTTACAGATTCTTTTGAAAACATAGATTTTTCAGGAATAGAAAATCCACTCTTAAGCGAAATGCAACAATTGCTTCATAGACATAGGGTAGAACTTGATTATAAAGACATACCATCTAATTTGCTAAAAGCAACATTTAAATATGATGTGCGAATTGTATTGGAATGGAATAGAGCAGATGCTGAATTTGAATTGCAATTTGTAAATCCTACCAAAAAATTCTATACATGGCAACATTCCATCATGTCAAAAAAAGATCGTTTGCTCGATGAGGCAAAAAATGGTTATTACATGGAAGAATTTATTATTGATGAAGCTGATGTGGTTGGTGAATGGATGGTGAATGTCAAAAGTCTGGAAACAGAAAAAGCAATTAATCCAACATATTTAAAGTATACAATCTACAGGAATTATGGAACGCCAAATCAAGAACGTAGCATCAAGATAGTGAAACTGTATAAGCATCAACAAAAAGTTACCTTAGATAAGATTAAATACCAACCACAACAATCAACAGTATCATCGCAGCGATAATTGTATAATGCATACAAGTTTATAGAACGAAAAAGCTAATAACTCCACAAGTCATAAATATTGATGCAAAATCCGGCAATCAATAAAATAATTTGGATGATAAAAAGTACGTTAAATCGTTTATTGTTATGAGTAAGGGAATTCATGACAAATAGATTAAATTAATAATATTGTAAAATTCTTAAAAAGGGGGCAAAAATAAATGCGTAGTAATACCTGATTTTATAAAACAAGTATCTCTTACGAAGAATAATAACAGTTGTATTGATAAAAACCCTACTTCAAATACAAACAGTTTTTGTCATAATCGATCACAGCTTTTCCTTTGCGTAGAATGTCCGCACCAATAATTCCGTGTACAGGTTTTGCATCGTGTTGTGTCAATGCAGTATTTACGTGATCTAAATTGAATAACACCAAAGCCACACGTTGTTTAGTCCATTTACCAAGACGAACTTTATTGTTTTTTGAAATTTGTGTTTCCATATTAACAGCGCCAGCTCCAGCAGCTTTAATCTTTGAATCTTTTGCTTTCAAGTTGAAGATTTTTACGGCTTCAAAACCAACACAAGAGCTAGAAGCTCCTGTATCTAAGATAAAACTACCTTCAATGCCATTAATCTTAGCTTTTACTTCGTAATGATTCGTATTAATACGATTCAACTTAATCCGTTTATATCCTTTATCAAGTAAAAACTTTCGCAAACTTTTTTTCATCTACACAAATATCTAATCCAATTAGATACAAAAATACAAATCAAAACGAATGTGGGTTATAAATAACTCTTAAAAAGTGAAAATGAGATTGACTTTTTTTAAAATAAAGTTTTCTACATAATCTTATGGAAAATACTATTTTTACGCCATGATTATTACAGATACACATACACATTTATATAGTGAAGCATTTGATGAAGATAGAGATGAAATGATGCAGCGTGCTTTGCAAAATGGCGTACAACGTTTTTTTGTGCCAGCAATTGATTCAACATATACGGAACGTATGTTTCAGTTAGAAAAAGACTATCCAAATGAAGTGTTTCTAATGTCAGGATTGCATCCAACACATGTAAAAGAAAATTACAAAGAAGAACTAGCACATGTAGAAGCACTTTTGGCAGAACGAAAATTTTATGCAGTTGGTGAAATAGGAATCGATTTATACTGGGACAAAACCTTTTTAACAGCTCAGCAAGAAGCCTTTCAATATCAAATTCAACTTGCGAAGAATTACAAACTTCCAATCGTAATTCATTGTCGTGATGCTTTTGATGAAGTTTTTGAAGTACTAGAAAAAGAAAAAGACGATTCCCTATTTGGCATCTTCCACTGTTTTACAGGAACTCAAGAGCATGCCGAAAAAGCAATTGGGTACAATATGAAATTAGGAATTGGTGGTGTAGTGACTTTTAAAAACGGGAAAATAGATAAGTTCCTAAATGAATTTCCTTTAGAGCATATTGTTTTAGAAACAGATTCACCATACTTAGCACCAACGCCATACCGAGGAAAACGTAATGAAAGTAGTTATGTAATGAATGTATTGGGAAAAGTCGCTGAAGTTTATAACATATCAACTGACGAAGTTGCAAAAATTACGACTGAAAACTCAAAAGCAGTTTTTGGAGTTTAGAGTTAAAACTAACATTGAGAAATTAAGTTATAAATATTAAGAATCGTCACCAAGAACCATAACCCAATACCTAAAACCAACAGCATGAACCAACCAAAAATATTACTCATCTATACTGGAGGAACTATTGGAATGATTAAAGATTTTGAAACAGGTGCTTTGCGTGCTTTCAACTTTGATAAACTACTAGAGCGTATTCCAGAACTTTCACATTTAGATTGCGACATAGAAACGATTGCCTTTAAAGATCCTATTGATTCTTCTGATATGAATCCGAAATATTGGATAAAAATAGCAAGTATCATTGAAGAGCACTACAATAATTTTGATGGTTTTGTGGTGTTGCACGGAAGCGATACGATGAGTTATTCTGCTTCAATGTTAAGTTTTATGTTAGAAAATCTCGCAAAACCAGTCATATTCACAGGTTCTCAATTACCGATTGGAGATTTGCGTACCGATGCAAAAGAAAATTTAATTACGTCAATCCAAATTGCTTCTTTACAAGATGAAGAAGGGAATCCAGAAATTACGGAAGTTGGTTTATACTTTGAATACAAACTGTACAGAGCAAACAGGACTACCAAAATAAATGCAGAACATTTTGAAGCGTTTGCCTCATTGAACTATCCTCCTTTGGCTGAATCAGGTGTGCATTTAAAAATATTTAAAGAAAACTTATGGCGTCCAGAGAAGGGAAAAGCATTCAAAGTTCACAAAGAAATAGATAATAATATAGCTTTAATCAAGTTATTTCCTGGAATAACAAGCGCAAGTTTAGAAGGTTTTTTAGCTTCTGATACGATAAAAGCCATCGTTTTAGAAACATACGGAGCAGGAAATGCGCCTACAGAAGCATGGTTTTTAGAATTTTTATACAAAATAAAGCGAAAAGGTATAATTATTGTGAATGTAACTCAGTGTTCTGGAGGTAAAGTGATCATGGGGCAATATCAAACTAGTGTTGCGCTGAAAAACCTAGAAATAGTAAGTGGTAACGACATCACAACAGAAGCTGCTATTGCAAAACTGATGTATCTTTTAGGTAGAAAAATGGACGAATCCATGTTCAAAACTGTCTTTGAAACACAAATTAGGGGCGAAATGTCCTAAAAATAACAGGATATATTTCAAAAAATAAAATATTTTTTGTTATTTGCTCGACGATAAAGAGAGGTGGCCGAGTGGTCGAAGGCGCACGCCTGGAAAGTGTGTATGCGGCACAACCGTATCGAGGGTTCGAATCCCTTCCTCTCTGCATAAAAATATCGTACATTATTACAAAATTTTTATATCTTTAACCCGATTAACTAACAAAATTTAAGTTCAAGAGAAATGAAAAAAGGATTTTCTATTATGGCTGTAGCCATGTTAACGATTTTAAATGTAGGTGTAGCATCAGCTCAAAATGATGCAGCAGCAGACGCTGGTCAAGGTATTCACCAAATATTAAAAGAATACTTCATCAAAGGTGGACCAGAGTTCATGGGAATTGTACTGTTGTGTTTGATCTTAGGATTGGCAATATGTATCGAAAGAATCATCTACTTAAATATGGCAACAACTAATAATAAAAAGTTATTAGCAAATGTTGAGAATGCATTAGCAAGTGGTGGTGTAGAAGCTGCTAAAGAAGTTGCTAGAAATACAAAAGGACCTGTTGCGTCTATTTTCTATCAAGGATTAGACCGTATGGACGAAGGAGTTGACAATGCTGAAAAAGCAGTTGTAGCTTACGGAGGTGTACAAATGGGACAGTTAGAAAAGAACGTATCTTGGATTTCTTTATTCATCGCAATTGCACCGATGTTAGGATTCATGGGAACGGTAATTGGTATGATTCAAGCCTTCTCTGATATCCAAGCAGCAGGAACAATGGATGCATCGTTAATTGCAGGTTCTATTCAGGTAGCATTATTAACAACAGTATTCGGTCTTATTGTTGGTATTATACTTCAAATTTTCTACAACTATATTATTGCTAAGATTGATAGTATTGTAAACGATATGGAAGATTCTTCTATTTCCTTAATAGATTTATTGGTTCGTTACAAGAAATAATACTATCAACTTTTTACAATACAATATATTATGAAACAATTAAAAATAATATTAACAGTTTTAATCGCTGTGATTGCACTTGTAGGAGTTATCCTATATATCACGATCCTTTCTGGTAAATCTACAGGAAATGGAATGATTGTTGCGGGAGAAGTATTAGTTCCTATAACAGCTGCTGTCGCATTATTCTTTGGGATTAAAAATTTGGCTACCAATCCACAAGCATTGAAGAAATCGTTAATCTCATTGGCAGTCTTTGCAATCATCGCAATATTATCATACGTTGCAGCTAATGACGCTACGACAGAAGTAGGTGATATAACAATTGATGCAACTAGATCAAAATTAGTAGGAACAGGTATTTACATGTTCTATTTCTTAGCAGCAGTTGCTATTCTGGCAATGGTGGGATTTGGAATCAAAAAAACACTTAATAAATAATTATGGGAAGAAGAAACATACCAGAAGTGAATGCAGGTTCAATGGCCGATATCGCATTCTTACTTCTTATCTTTTTCTTAGTAACCACTACTTTTGAGCAGGATGAAGGTATTACTAGAAAGTTACCGCCAATTCCGCCTGAAGGAGTAACGCCACCAATTATCAAGCAAAAGAACTTATTTACAGTACTAGTAAATAAAAACAATGATCTTTTGGTTGAAGAAGAAGTTATGGATTTGAAAGATTTGCGCCAAGCAGCAATCGATTTCTTAGATAACGGTGGAGGAACTAACGAAAAAGGAGAGCCATGCACATATTGCCAAGGAAAGAAAAATCCTGAATCATCGGATCATCCTAACAAAGCAATTATATCTGTGCGTAATGACAGAGAAACAGAATATGCAACATTCATTTCTGTTCAAAATGAGCTTGTAGGAGCTTATAATTTCCTTAGAGATAGAGAAGCTGTAAGATTGTTCGGTAAGGATCGTTCATTTACTAAAATGGATTCTATATTATCGCACCCGCAAACAACAGATGAAAACCTTATCGAGGATCTAAAGGATAAAATGAAGACAATAAAGGATATGTATCCTTTAAAGATATCTGAAGCAGAAACTAGTAATTAAAACGTAGCGATTATGTCTAAATTTAAAAAGAAAAAAAGTGGTGAACTGCCACCAGTATCTACAGCAGCTTTGCCTGATATTGTATTTATGTTATTATTCTTCTTCATGACGGTAACTACGTTTAAAAAGGATGATTACAAAGTAGCTCAGAAGTTTCCTTATGCAGATCAAATACAAAAGCTAGATAAAACAGATCCAGTTATTTATATTTATGCAGGGACACCAAGTAAAAATTATCAGAAGGATGTTGGATCGCAACCAAAAATTCAGTTGAATGATAAATTTGCGGATGTTTCTGAAATCAAAGATTATTGGTTCAATACGTTAAATACTGACTTAGGACCAGAATTTAGAAATGTTGCTATTACTGCTTTAAAAGTAGATGGTGAAACAAACATGGGACTTGTAGCTGATATTAAGCAGAATCTTCGCGAGATTAATGCGCTAAAAATTAACTATACTACCAGAAATGGTAATTCTAGTAAGAATTTTGAAAAATAGAAGATCTTAAATTTATAAAAAAAAGCACTCTGTACAGAGTGCTTTTTTTGTATTATCTTGCTATCTAATTAATACTATTATCTTGTTAAAATAGAATCGAATGAAGCATATTGTTATTGGAATTTTAGTGTTGCTAGGGATGCAATTTGGGTTTGCCCAAGAAGAAGCAATTCAAGATACAATTCCAGATGATAAGTATCGAGAAGATCAATTTTACATTGGATTTACCTATAATATTCTTCAAAATCGTCCCAGTGGTATTTCTCAGAACAATCTCTCTAACGGAATACATATAGGTGTTATCCGTGATTTTCCAATTAATAAGAAAAGAAATAAGGCAATTGGAGTAGGTTTAGGATATTCATACAATTCTTATTTTCACAACCTAAAAGCATTAGAAACTGCTAATGGAATTACATATCAGGAAATAGAAAGTAGTGAAAGCTTTAAGCGCAACAAATACCGAACACATGAAGTTGAGTTGCCAATTGAATTTCGTTGGCGTACCTCTACAGCTACCGATTATAAGTTTTGGCGTATTTATGGAGGATTGAAATTTGGCTATATCTTCTCAGGAGTTTCAAAGTTCATTAGCAATAGTGAAAAGATTAAGTTTCAAAACAAAGATATAAACCGTTTTCAATACGGACTTACGCTAAGTGCAGGATATAATACGTGGAATTTTCATTTGTATTATGGATTAAATAAACTCTTTAAAGATGGTACTATGACTGTAGACGGCGAGCAGTTTGAGATGAATACCATCAAAGTAGGTTTGATATTTTATATTTTATAACCAATCATACATCACTAATACTTGCGGAATAGCTCCAATAAAGAAACCAATAATTAATTCTATAAATGTATGCGCTTTTAAATACAATCGTGAAGTGCCTACAAGTCCAATCATAAAAATAAGTATGCTTAGGGCAAAGGTGATATTGAGTTGATACGTAATACTCAGTACAATAAAAAACAGTACCAAACCAGCCATTCCCATTATATGCATGCTCGCTTTTACACGAAACAATACAAGAATTAAACAAGCAATAGAGGAAATTAAAGTTGCTAGAAAGAAATCGTGCAACTCAGCAAATAAAGATTTTGAAATTACTTTTGTAATCATTAAAAACAAGAGTAACACATATAAATACAGTGGAATTCTCCGTTGTTTTACATCTTTCACAAAAATAGAATCAATCAGTCGAAAACGTCGTAACAGAATAAATGTTAAGATTGGGATAAAGATGGTGAAAATAGAAACGGTAACAGAAACATCAATTTTAAAATTAAAATCATACAAGCGCGGTGTGACTAAGAAAAAGCCAACTGTTGCCATCACAGGGATGAAAATGGGGTGAAATATGTAGGATATTACCTTGAGAAAAGTACGCATCTAAATTTTCTTTCGTAATCGTGCCACAGGAATATCTAACTGTTCTCTATATTTAGCTACAGTTCTACGCGCAATCGGATACCCTTTTTCTTTGAGAATAGTTGCTAACTTTTCATCGGTCAATGGTTTCTTCTTGTTTTCCTCTTCGATAACTGTTTCTAAAATCTTTTTAATTTCCCGAGTAGAAACATCTTCTCCTTGTTCATTTTTCATCGATTCAGAGAAAAATTCCTTAATTAATTTAGTTCCATACGGCGTATCTACATATTTGCTATTTGCTACACGTGATACGGTAGAAACATCCATATTGATCATATCGGCAATATCCTTTAAAATCATTGGTTTTAACTTGCGCTCATCGCCTGTAAGGAAATATTCTTCTTGATAATGTAAAATGGCATTCATTGTTACCAAAAGTGTCTGCTGACGTTGTTTAATGGCGTCTATAAACCATTTTGCGGCATCTAACTTCTGTTTAATGAACATCACAGCATCTTTTTGCGATTTTGTCTTTTGACGTGTATCCTTATAGCCTTTCAACATATCGTTGTATTCTTTAGATACATGTAGTTCTGGAGCATTTCGTCCGTTAAGCGTCAATTCTAATACGCCTTCAACGATACGAATGGTAAAATCAGGAACAATGTGTTCAATAATTTTTGTATTTCCAGCATAAGAACCACCAGGTTTTGGATTTAAACGTTCAATTTCTAAAATGGCATCGCGCAATTCTACTTCGGTAATATCAAACTTCTGTAAAAGCTTTTTGTAATGTTTCTTAGTAAAATGCTCAAATGATTTTTCTAAAATAGCAATTGCCATTTCAATAGAAGCTGTTGGTTCTTTTCTGCGTAATTGAATTAACAAGCATTCTTGCAAATTTCGCGCACCAACTCCAGCAGGATCTAACTCATGAACAATATGTAAAATCTTCTCAATGTTTTCATCTGTCGTAAAGATGTTTTGTGTAAATGCTAAATCATCTACAATATCTTCCAAAGGTCTGCGGATATAACCACTTTCGTCAACACTTCCAATCAAAAACTCAGCGACTTCACGATCTTCATCGGAAAGCCTGAAGGTATTTAATTGATTTTTTAAATGCTGATTAAAAGATGTTCCAGAGGCATACGGAACGCTCTTTTCTTCATCATCGACACTATAATTATTAGCTTGTAAACGGTAATTAGGAATTTCGTCATCGCTCAAATATTCATCTACATTGATATCTTCAGCAGAAATAGTTTCATTTCCGTAATCGTCATCATAATCATTTGACAAATCGGAATCAAACTCATCTACTTGCTCTTTTCCGCTATCTAATGCAGGATTTTCTTCCAGTTCTTGTTTCAGTCGTTGTTCAAAAGCTTGTGTAGGCAATTGAATCAATTTCATCAACTGAATTTGTTGTGGAGATAATTTTTGAGATAATCTAAAGTTTAATTGTTGTTTAAGCATAGTTTTTTGTGTAAAAACACGTGGTTGTCGTTGATTGATTATTTTCTTAGCAATATATCACTGCTCGTAAATTGAGTAGATGGCTTTTCCGCCACCAGTTTGCATATTCATAGTCCGTTTTCCTTTGATAAATCGTTTAGTTTTGCGGTCAATTTCATACGTTCCTTCTGCTTTATTCTTCTTTAGCATTCCTCCAAAACCATCAATATCCATGGTTACATCTATGAAAATTTTATCTTTCGTAATATCGTTTACGGTATAGGTAAATTTTATTTTTTGCGATGCTATCAATGGATTCGTTGTGTCATAACTCCATGTAACTCCTACTGCCAAATCTTCTTTAGGAAAACTCATTGTAGGTACAGTTGTGTATTGTTCTACAATTGCTGTATCAATAAATAAAGATGCATCCTTAAACGTTGCACTTTTAATCAAATTTCCATACTTATCTGGAGTAAAAGTAAATTCCTGATCTAAGTATTGCTTTATGTCATTATACATTTCCAATTCGGTATCGCTCATTTTTTTGGTATTGTTTAATGCTTTTACAACTTCGGTGTCTTCATTTTCTTTCTCTCCAAATAAGTCTGCTTTGTATTGCATACGTGTCACTTTTTCTGTAAACACAAAACTGCTATCACTTTTGATCTCATCCAATCGAAATTGTACTTCATTCTTATCTTCAAAGAATCCCATTTGTTGGCTTTTGTATTGGTTCCAAAAACCAAAGTTTGCATGAATCCTTTTTCAAATTTTAAAGTCGAACTGACCTTATCAGTACTTTTTGAAGTACAGCTTACCAAAAATGATACCATTATTAGGCTTAGAAGGAAACTTTTTGTCATAAATCGGTTTTAGTATTACACAAATATAACAAACTTCAATGGTAATGACAGGTGTGAACTAAAATAATAGGAGGGGAATTCCTGTCTTTAGAAAAAGTAGGAAAAGATCATTTTTGGGGAATAACACCCTTTTAAGAATCTTTAAAAATATAAATCTTTAAAAATTAAAACCGTTAAAGTGAGCTGATATGAATACTGTGCAAAAAATGAAAAGAGATTATCTTTCAAAACATATTGTTGTTAAACTTATACTTTTTACAAGCTGTTATTTGTTTTCTTTAGGAAATATGCACGCTCAAAAAAGAGATTTTTTAGTTGTAGAATATTTACAAAAAACCCGAAAGTTTGCTTACGAAAATAAACGCGATTCTACCATTTATTATATGCAGAAAGCTGAGAAGAAAGCTTTAGGGAATCCTGACGAACTTTTTAGAGTATATAGTCGTGCAGGTATGTATTTTTTTAGAGAAGACTTTAAACTGGATTCTGCACGTGTATACTTAAAGAAAATGCAAAAACTGCTCCCAAAGATACAAGATGATGTGCTCAAAGCTAAAGTATATAACAAAACCGGATATTTCTTTTTTATAGATGGTCAGTTGGGAAAGGCGTATGAAGCATTTCGTGAGGCATTAAAAATTAACTTTAGTGAAGGCACATTTTTAGATGCAGGAGTGTTGGCAACAACCTATATCCGTATGGCACGATTGTATGCGAAATTTTCATTGTATGCTGAAGTATTAGATTTTGCTGAAAAAAGTATCACGCTTACTAAAAATGAAAAAGGTGTAGATAGAGTTTCTGTGTATCGGCAAATTGGTTGGATTCAAAAAATGATGGGTAATTATTATGAAGCATTAAAATTTTTAAAAGATGCAGAACGTATCAATAAAAACAACCATAATAAAACAAAACGTGATAGGTATGGAATTATAATCAAACGAAATATTGCAGAAGTGTATTATGAAATAGGAGATAAAAGAAAGTCGCTAAAACTGATTTTAGAGAGTATAAAAGATGCAAAAAAAGCAAAAGTTAGAAACATTGATATGAGTCTTTATTTGCTATTGTCTAAACTGTATAACGACCAAGGAAATTTTAAGGAGGCTTTGAAAAACGGATTAAAAGCATACGATATTGCTGTGGTAAGAGATCTTCCCGGAAAACTAGCAGCAACGACCAAACAATTAGAAAATATATATGAAAATACGGGAGATAGTGATTTAGCATATTATTATGTAAAAAAATACAATGACGCGAAGTCACGAGTAGAAAAAGAAGAAGGGAAGTCTGCATATTTAAAAGAAGAACTTAAGATTGCGAAACGTGAATTTGAAGAAAAGATGCAAGCCATAGAGTCAAAAGCAGAAATGGCAGAATTGAACACACTTTTAATAACAGTGGCATTGATAATGTCTATTGGGTTTGGATTTCTTTTTTACCGAAGAAAAAAGATTGTTTTTTTACAGCAAATCGCTAAAAAGGAAAAAGTAAAGTATAAAATTCAACAACAGTTGAAAGAAGAAAAAGAAAAAGTCATAGCAAAAGAAGAGGAGTTAAAAGTGTATATGAAAATGCTTTCCGATGATTCAAATACAAGTGTAAAAAATCTCAAAGAAGTAAAAAGAATATTGAATGAATTACGTGATTTTAAAATTTTAACCGAAAACGATTGGACAGGTTTTAAATCTATATTTCAAAATGTATATCCTAACTTTTTTAAAAACTTTAAAATACGGTCCATTAATTATTCACAAGGCGATTTAAAGCTAGCAGCGCTTGTTCGGTTAAACTTTAACACTAAAGAAATTGCCGAAATTTTAGTCATATCGCCTGATAGTGTTCGTAAAAGTAAATACAGACTTCGCAAAAAAATGAATTTTACTTCCGAAGAAGAATTACAAAAATTTATTCACGACTTATAATATGTCCTGTTTTTGTCTCAGTATAGATATTGAGTAGGTTTTATAGTGTATTTGTCACGTTTATGTCTTGTTGTTTTTTCGTTTAAAAACGAGCACGATTCTAATTTTGAAGTGAGTAATTGAAAAATCGCTTTCAAAGTGTTCAATGTCGTTTCTTATGGCATATTCACAAACACAGGCTAGATTTGGGAATTTAGTTTTAGGTGTTTTAGAAAGCGGTTTTTTTAATCTTCAAAAATTAGTAACCGTTAAAATCATTTTAGCATGAAAAAACAAAAAGTAAATCTAAAACGCTTGACATTGCATAAGAAAACAGTGTCCAGCTTGCATCAAAACCAAGTTTCCGGAGGAGTGTCAAGATCATTAGGTTGTCCAGGAGGAATGAGTGTTATTTTAAACTGCACAACAACACAAGATCCTACACGTCCATTAATTACTATTGATCCTGAAAAGGAACTTTGTAGAACTATTCTCAATTCATGTAAATCGTACTGTCCATTTTGTTAAAAGGCAGCATTGTAAACTTTTAAATTATATTTTATGAAAAAAGAAAGATTCAAAGGAAGAAATTATCCTTGCATAAAAATGCAATTGCTGATGTGAACGCAAACGCGATTCAAGGAGGAACTATTGGAACAAATATCACATTGTTAGAAACGCGATTAGCTATCATTTGTACAACAACAACAACCGTTACAAATACGGTAACTTAAAGAAAAACAGTTTGTGAAATTACCTGTATAGAATGCCCGATATATAATATAATACTATGTCCAGGGACAATTGTCAAAACGACACTTTGTTTAGGCAATAAAAAAACCGTCAAGCTACACTTGACGGTTTTTAGTTTCCATTAAATTTTTATTTTTAAAACGCTGCGTTTTGTGGTGTTCTTGGGTAAGGAATTACGTCTCTAATATTGCTCATTCCTGTAACAAACATTACCAAACGCTCAAAACCAAGTCCGAAACCAGAGTGTACAGCTGTTCCGTATTTACGTAGCTCTAAATACCACCATAATTCTTCCTCAGATATATCTAAAGCTGCCATTTTTTCTTTTAAAACATCCAAACGTTCTTCACGTTGCGATCCGCCGACAATTTCTCCAATTCCTGGGAACAAAATGTCCATAGCACGAACTGTTTTTTCATCTTCGTTTAAACGCATGTAAAATGCTTTGATGTTTGCTGGATAATCAAATAAGATTACTGGACACTTAAAGTGTTTTTCTACCAAGAAACGCTCGTGTTCACTTTGTAAATCTGCGCCCCATTCATTGATTAAGTATTTAAACTTCTTCTTTTTGTTAGGTTTCGAGTTACGTAATATCTCAATCGCTTCCGTATAACTTACACGTTTAAAGTTGTTATCAATTACAAAACGCAATTTCTCTGTCAAGGTCATTTCATTACGTTCTGCTTGTGGCTTTGACTTATCTTCTTTGATTAAACGTTCTTCCAAGAATTTTAAATCATCTGGATTGTGTTCTAATACATAACTTAGTACAGACTTCATAAAATCTTCTGCTAAGTCCATATTTCCTGCCAAATCCATAAAAGCAACCTCTGGTTCAATCATCCAGAACTCAGACAAGTGACGTGATGTATTTGAGTTTTCAGCTCTGAATGTTGGTCCAAATGTATAGACTTTACCTAAAGACATCGCATACGATTCTGCTTCTAACTGTCCAGAAACAGTCAAATTTGCTTCCTTTCCAAAGAAATCCTGCGAATAATCTACATTTCCATCTTCATCTAATGGTGGATTCTTAGGGTCTAATGTTGTAACTCTAAATGTTTCTCCTGCACCTTCTGCATCACTTCCAGTAATAATTGGTGTATGCATATAATAAAATCCATTTTCGTTGAAATATTTGTGTATAGCAAACGATAATGACGAACGCAAGCGCATCACAGCGCTAAATGTATTGGTACGTGTGCGTAAATGTGCTTGTTCACGTAAAAATTCCAAACTATGTCTTTTAGGTTGCATGATCGTTTTTGAAACTTCTTCTGGATCAGCATCACCTAAAATTGTAATCTCTGTTACTTGTACTTCTACTTTTTGCCCTTTTCCTTGACTTTCTATCAATTCTCCTTTAATGGCAACAGAAGCACCAGTTCCGATACGTTTTAAAATATCTTCATTGGTATTTTCAAAATCAACAACACATTGAATATTATTTATAGTTGATCCATCATTTAAAGCAATAAAACGGTTTGCTCTAAACGTTCGTACCCAACCTTTTACAGTAACTTCCTGTAGCAATGTTTCTGAGTTTAGTAACTCAGCGACTGTGTATGATTTCATCTTTTAAATATTTTAGGCGACAAATATAATTCATTAGTGAAAACTTACGAAACGAGCTACAACAATTTTTTACGGCTAACTGATATGATTACTAGTAAATTCAAATTGAGAGAAGCACTAAAAATAAAAATGAACAGATGAAAAAGACATAGAGTAAAATTGCTTTTAAAAGATGGTATATTTTGTACGAAGAGTATGTTTTTCTTATAAGAGAATTCAGTAAAGCGTAAAAATACCTTAAAATAAAAGGGTATTACCCAGTAAAAAGGGGATTTTTCCCCTTGTCCAAACGCTCAATCTTGACATATATTTGTCATGGCTATTAATCAATTGTAATCTTAATTTGTCTTCAATGATTAAGAAAATTAAGGTAGGTTTGGGGGAACCGAATAGAGTCTGAATGCTGTAACAACAGCTTCAGGCTTTATTTTTTGTGACTATCTCACAAAAGTAAGTAATTATCTACATATGGAGAGGTGGTTCATCTAATTTAACGTGATTTTGTCGTAAATTTCAATCAAATATGGCTTTCAGAAGGCTAATCAAGTTAGAAAATACTCTTTTGTAGCTTATTGTTTTGAATGTACAAGTGAGCGAAATCCGCCATAAACCATTCTACTGGCATCAAAAATCAACCTGTTAGGATTTACTAAAGGCGCAACCAATGTTGCCATTCTTGGATCTTTAGGAACTTTTTCGTTAGCTATATCTCTAATTTCTTTTGAAGGAAATAAAACCCAACCAAATATGATTTCTTCATCATCTTTTATATCTACGTTTTCAATAAAAGATTTTGTGTCTTCTAATGATAATTTTTCGTCCACGAATTCAAATTAGGTAATTACGCCATGTTATTTCCAAATTACAGCTACCTTTTTCTTTTCATACAATTATATTTTAGGAATAGGGAGCATAAATCCGTCTATATAATTTTTACAAGCCAGCTTCTAGTATTACGTAAGTAATTACTGGTTATTCATTTCAGATTGTAATTTAGTCATTTTTTCATCGGTCATTGTTGCTGTTTTAGACATTCCATTGATGAGTTCAAATGTCATTGTCAATGCTACAGCAGGATCTAATGCCTTTTTAGTTTCAATGAGTATTTTACCAAGAGCTATAATCGCTATTTGCAATGTTTTTTCATTGCTTTCAAAGTGGATGTATTTGTCAACAAATTTTCTTGTTTCATAACCAACTCGTAATGGTAAAAGAAAAGGTTTATGATCTTCAGGAATAGATAAATTCAGATTTCCCCATTCAGTTTCGTCAATATTATTTATATAGCTTTCAAAAATTCCAGTCAAAGAAGGATAAGAAGTTTTACTAAAGTGTGCGTTAATTCTAGTTTTAATTCGTGCAAAAACAGCTGTTTTAGGTAATTGATTCCAATTTTCATTAGCAATTGGTCCAACAAGTGTATCGTTCATTTTTTCGGAGAAAACTGCAGTGCCTGGTTCAAATTCGTGGTTGTTTATTGAAAATTCATTCGTGACTTCAATACATCTTTCGGCAACAATAGTTGCGATGACGCAGATTGCATCTTCAACGCGAACTCCTTTTTCTGTCTCAACACTGTCGTAGACAAACTCTACTAATTTTTTCGCTAATTTTTCATCGGAAGGCTTAAAGTTTAAAAAGTCAAATATTCCCATAGTTTTGATTTTGTTACGTAATAACACGACAAGAATTTAAGGAGTAATAAATTACAATTTTAGTATTGAAATGGCAACATCATTTGAAGAATTCTAAATGTAAAATTCCTTTAAAGGTTTGGGAGTTTGAAAGCTAAACGGAATCGGTTTTAAATCTTACTCTATTGATTTAATCATCTCTTTTTCGACAACAATTCCGATAGATTCCGTCCTGCAAAGAATTTTATTTTTGTTGATATCTATAATCTCAATAATATATTTAGTTCCGATGATAGATTCCATTTTTGGAACATTAACCTCAATATATTCTATTTCATATGTACAAGCTGTCAACCATTTTACTCTGCTGGTTAGTTTCCAACCCATTTTGGAGTAATGATCTGTTTGAAGAGAATCGTTTCTTTCAGTTACTAAATCTGCATAATCTGGATCAGAATATGTGAATTTTCCAATTTTGAAATCAGAGCATTTTTCTCTTGTGAAAAAGAAATTAACGATATAAATAATGTTAGTATTGTTATGACTTGTTTCATGCTAAAACGATATATTTTGCATGTTTCGCTATTGCTAATAGCGTAAATATTATGAATAGGTTTACTCTTTTTTGTCTTTTCTTCGAGCTAAGTCCGATAGTTTCCTATTTGGTTTTTCAGGAAGAATGCGAAAGCTTGAATTTTTGATAACGCGTTTGTTAGCAATGCTTCTTTCTAACGAAAGTAATAAAGAAGGCAATAATAGTAAATTGGCCAACATGGCAAAAAGTAGCGTTGCAGAGACCAATCCGCCAAGAGCGACAGTTCCTCCAAAACTAGAAATCATAAATACCGAGAATCCAAAGAATAATACAATAGACGTGTAAAACATACTTACTCCAGTTTCGCGTAATGCTGCATATACGGATTTACGAATTTTCCAGTGATTGCTTTGTAATTCCTGTCTGTATTTTGCTAAGAAATGAATGGTATCATCTACAGAAATACCAAAAGCAATACTAAATACCAAAATGGTAGAAGGTTTGATAGGAACGCCTAAAAAGCCCATCATTCCTGCTGTAATTAGTAACGGTAATAAGTTAGGTACTAATGAAATCAAAATCATACGGAATGAACGGAATAAATACGCCATAAACAATGAAATCAAGAAAATCGCTAGTGATAAAGACATGATTAGATTGTTGACTAAATATTTGGTTCCTTTCAGGAAAACAAGCGCTTTTCCTGTCATTGTTACATCAAATTTATCTTTGAAAGTATTCTTTATTTTGTTTTGTAAATTTTCTTCGATACGTTCCATTTTATCGGTTCCGATATCTTTCATAAACGTTGTAATACGTGCATATCTTCCAGTAGAATCGACAAAACTTGCTAGTAAATTGGTTTCAGATTTTGACTTTCCAGCATACGCCATAATCCAATTGTTCTCGTTGGAAGTAGGTAAGGTGTAGTTTTTAGCCAATCCACCAAAATATGCTTGACGCGAATATTTTGCTAAACTTACTACAGACATTGGTTGTGACAACTCTGGAGTTTCAATGATCAGTTCTTCAAACTTGTTCATACGTTTTAGCGTAGACAGTTTAGTAACCCCATTTTTACGTTTGGTATCAACCAAAATTTCCAATGGCATAATACCGTCAAACTCTTTTTCAAAGAAGCGAATGTCTTTAAAGAAATCAGCGCGTTGTGGCATATCTTCAATCAAACTTCCTGAAATTCGAATTTGATAAATTCCAATAATGCTCAAGGCAAGTAATCCTACAGAAACGGCATATACAGAAAATCGATGGTGTCGTACCATTTTCTCCATCCAAGAAACAATCGTATTGATCCAACGCTTGCTTAAGTGATTTAAGTGTTTCTGTTTTGGCAATGCCATGAAACTATAAATGATCGGAATGATCAATAAAGAAAGTATAAAAATGGCGATGATATTGATAGAGGCCACAATACCAAACTCCTTCAATAGTTTACTTTCTGTGATGATAAACGTTGCAAAACCAGCTGCGGTTGTTATATTGGTCATCAAAGTTGCGTTTCCAATTTTTGAAATTACGCGTATTAACGATTTGGCTTGATTTCCATGTTTTTTTATTTCTTGCTGGTATTTATTGATGAAGAAAATACAGTTTGGAATTCCGATGACAATAATTAAAGGCGGAATCAATGCTGTTAAAACGGTAATTTCATAGTTTAATAAACCAATAAAACCAAAAGACCACATTACACCAATCATTACCACAATCATGGAGATGAAAGTCGCACGGAATGATCGGAAGAAGAAAAAGAAAATTAAACTTGTGATGAGCAATGCCGCACCAATGAACAATCCGATTTCATCGACAATGTTTTGTGAGTTTAATGTACGAATGTATGGCATTCCTGAAACGCGGAGATCTAATCCAGTTGCATTTTCAAACTCTTCAATCATTGGCAATACTTCTGCGTAAATAAAGTCTTTACGAACTGCAGTATTTACAATTTCTTTATCGAGATATACAGCCGTTCTAATGGTTCCTTCATCATTAAAAAGTAAGCTTTTGTAAAATGGTAAATTGTTGAAAAGTTGATCACGAATGGCTTCTGCTTCTTCTTGTGTTGCAATTTTTCCTTTGACTAGTTCATCAAGTGCAAAACGCTGATTTTCTTCGTCTTTTATAAGCTTTTTTAAATTTTCGGTAGAGATTACCGCACTTACTTCTGGCTTTGCGTTAAATCGTTTGCTAAGACGATTCCATGCATTAAATTTTTCTGGAGTAAAAAGCGAGCTGTCTTTTACAGCGAGAATAATTAAGTTTCCTTCTTCCCCAAAAATATCAAGGAATTTGTTGTATTCTATATTTACAGGATGATTGTCAGGTAATAAATTTGCTTCTGTATACGAGAAACGCATGTTTTTCCATTGGTAACCAAGAAATACAGTCATTCCAACTACAAGTGTTAAAATGATGATTCTATTTCTAAGAATCAAACGTGCAACACTTGCCCAGAAACGGGTATTTATCCATTTAATCATTGTCTCATTTTTAGCTCGTGCAAATTTAGCAAAAACGAATGAAGGCAGGCTTAAAAACCTAAACTAAAATAATAGGTAAACTTAAATGATAAATTATCTTCAAATTTTGGCAAATGATACGCACCATATCTGTACATAAAACTCAATCCAAAACCAGCAAATAGCTTATTGATTTCAAATCCAGATTCAGAAAATCCGTGCTTTAATGAATCGAAGTTTTGACCTAAATGGCGTTCAATGTCTTTAGCATCACCAATGGCAAATCGTGAAATTAATGTCAATTCTGGTCTAAAACTACGCGTAATTTTGAATGGTTTAAATTTATGTTTTGCCTGAACCATGGCATATTTATCTGAAAAGAATTCATTGAAATACATGGTTTCAAAACTATTTCTTCCTGCAATTGAAAAACGTTGTAAGAGTACATCTTTGTTTGGATTGTTTGGTGATGTATGGTATAAATGTGAAATCGGAATATCACCTAAACCTAAACCTCCCTTTACCAATAAAGTCGTAACACCTTTGTCAATAGGTCGAATTTCATGTACAATACGTGCATCAAACTTCGTATAGTTAAAATTACCACCAAAAAGACCATCAAAGCTTCTAGTAGCTTGGAACGCAAATTGAGGAAATCCTCTTTTGATTTCATTACGCCCATGACGGGTTTGCATATACTCACTAAATGGATTCCATTGCACAGATAATGTAGCTTCAGTGATTTCGTAAGAGTTGAAAATTTCACCGCCTTTTACAAAACCATAATCATACGTAGATTCTACATTACTTTTTGAAATCATCAAATTTGCATGCGTTTTTGCTGTGACTTGATGCTCAATATTTGCGGTTAAGCGTCTAGTTTCATAAAAGAGATCAATATTGAACAATCGCGGTTCAAACAGTGAAAAAGCACGTCTGTCTGTAATAAAACGTGAACTTCCTGTTTCTACCAAGTCATCGGTATATGACATTCCAAACCAGGTTTGTGTTCGTTTATCCAATCGCGCAGCAGCACCAACTCCAAATTTAAAATCTTTGTCGCGTGTTCCGTATACACCATATCCATTTAGACGATATTTGGTAGAAAAATTAGCATTGGTTACACCACCAAGTCCTAAACGGAAAGCTTCGTAATTGTTGTATTTTACCAAGTACCGTAAATCCAGATCTACATATTTTGTTGGATAATATCCTTTCAGCAATTTTCGTGCGAGATAAATATCTTTTTCTACGCCATCTTCTGCAATAATACTATCTAATACTACGTAAGTTTCTTTCCCGCGTTTGGTAATACTGTCTGTACGGAATTTATTCCAATACGCTTCATCTCTATTGTGTGCTTGATCTTCAATCTCAATCGCCAAGCCACGCCCACGAATTTTTACAGGTTCGTTGATCTTTAAGTCAAAATTTTTGGTTTTTGAACTTAAATACACAAAATTGTCAACATCTTGTTTGTTGGTTCTGACGGTTTTGGTACTGTCTTGTGGAGTACCACGAGATACACTAACTGCTTGTCCAAAAAGTGATACAGAATCATCTGTTTTTCCTTTTCGAATTTGAATTTCTTTATCGGTAGGAAACCAAACTTTAAATGTTGAATTATAATCAAAATTTTGTACGGCTTTGATATCGATTACACCTTTTATTTCAGCAATTCCCTTTTGTAGCGCATACGATTCACGGTCAATATATAAAATACCTTCTAGTCCAGAAGTTTTTCCTTTTTTCTGCGGACTGTAATAAATCATATACGATTCGCGATTATTGTTGCTTACCGTATCTAATATTTTATAATTGTATTTAGAAAGTGCATTGTTTGCCATTGGACCTGGATATTCGGTTCCAAAAAGCTCATATCTGTTATTGTAAAATGAGAATGACTGAATTTTAATTCCTAATATTTCATAAATAGGTTCTTTAAAACCTGCCATTCGTGTGGCTAAAATCTTTTCACGTTTTCCTTTGGACGAACTAAACGAAACTTCACTTACCTTTTCGGTCATGTAAATGTGACTTCGTATTAAGTCTTTTTTAAAACTATAGTTTGAGGAATCAACTTCTTTGAAGACTAATTTTCCATCTTTTTTAGTGTAAATAGAATCAATTTGCCCGTTGATAGAATCAGGATTCGCAGTTACTAATAGTTTGTTATACGCGTTTAATTTGAACGAATTTAATTTGCGCTCGGGATCATTGTCTTTCTTGCGATCAATAGCGTCGCGCATAATTTGTAAAGCAGGATTCTCTTTGTTATAAAGCACAACAGCATCCAAGGCTTCTTGTGTAGGTTGCAAACGTATTTTAAGATACGTAATGTTTTGCTCTACAGGAATTGTAACTGTTTTGTAGCCGATATAAGAAACCTTGATAGAGGTAATCTCTTTTTTAAGATTTAGGGTAAACTTTCCTTCTGCATCTGTGATGGTCCCTTTTGTTTTGGAGATATAGATATTTGCAAATGGTAGAGATTCTTTTGATTCTGCGTCAATGATAATTCCTGAAATGCTTTTTTGCGCAATGGCAGCAAAAGAACTAAGTAATACAATAAAAATCAGTATTGATTTTTTCATCTATTAGGGTATGTTTTAGTGGTCTAAATATAATTGGTCGTTTACAATCAATATATTTTATGGAGCGACCTTTTTCTTATAACGAAATATATGGTATAATGTTACAAAAAATAAAGCGACCACTGGTCGCTTTACAATTGGTTTATTATAAGTTTAACGTTTTTATACAGTCATGATTTCTTTCTCTTTCACGGTATAAATTTCGTCAATCTTTTTTACATAACTATCTGTTAATGCTTGAATGTCTATTTCTGCATTCTTTTTTGCATCATCAGAAATGTCAAGATTTTTTACTTCTTTATTTGCTTCTTGTCTTGCATTACGAATTCCAACTTTTGCATGATCGGCTTCAGATTTAGACTGTTTTGCCAATTCTTTACGACGTTCTTCTGTTAATGCTGGCACGTTGATAATTACGGATTCTCCATTGTTCATTGGGTTAAATCCAAGGTTTGCGACCATGATTCCTTTTTCAATTTCCTGAATCATACTTTTTTCCCAAGGTTGAATTGTAATGGTACGTGCATCTGTACTATTTACGTTTGCAACTTGTGATAAAGGTGTTTGTGAACCATAATAATCAACCATTACACTTGACAACATAGCAGGCGAAGCTTTTCCAGCTCTAATACCTAATAATTGCTTATTTAAATGCCCAATTGCATTATCCATGGATTCTTTTGTCGTATCTATAATAAATTTAACGTCTTCGTTCATACTATTCTTTTAATTATTGAATGTAGCGGTAACAACTACATAATTATTTAGCACTAATTTAAAATAATTTTTTGTTTTGCTCGAATAAAATCAAAAACCAAGCCAGTTTTACTCGATAATTGAGATTTAAATGCTTTACGCATGTGTGGAAATCCCATCTTAACGGTTTAGCATGTTGGTCTCGAAGCAGTTGATTATAGGTTTACCTTAGTTCCTATATTTTCTCCTGAAACTACTTTCATTAAATTCCCTTTGGTATTCATATCAAATACAATAATAGGCAATTCATTTTCTTGACTTAGCGTAAAAGCAGTGGTGTCCATTACTTTTAGTCCTTTTTTCAATACTTCATCAAAAGAAATATGATCAAACTTGATGGCTTCTGTATTTTTTTCAGGATCTTCATTGTAAATACCATCAACACGTGTTCCTTTTAAAATAACATCCGCATTGACTTCTATAGCACGTAATACTGCGGCAGAATCTGTTGTGAAGTATGGATTTCCGGTTCCAGCTCCAAAAATAACCACACGTCCTTTTTCTAAGTGACGAATAGCTTTTCTTTTAATATATGGTTCTGCTACTTCTTTTATTTCTAAAGCTGTTAATAAACGTGTGTAAATACCAGCATCTTCTAAAGCACTTTGTAAGGCAAGTCCATTAATTACGGTGGCTAGCATTCCCATGTGGTCTCCCTGAACCCTGTCCATGCCATTACTTGCTCCAGCAACACCTCTAAATATATTTCCACCACCAATTACAATGGCTACTTCTATTCCTAAATCAACTACTTTTTTAATTTCTTCAGCATATTCGGCTAAACGCTTCGGGTCAATTCCATATTGTCTTTCGCCCATAAGCGCTTCTCCCGATAATTTAAGTAAAATTCTTTTGTATTGCATTGTTTATTGTGATGAGTTTTGCAAATATAGCAAATAAAGAAGTCTACAAAAATGTTTTTGAGCAAGGAAGTTTTCTTTTCTAGCATCTTTAAGAATTATTCAGAAATTGACCGCATAAAATAGTGAATCTAAAACTTCCATTGATTAGAATTTAATATGAGATGTTTACAGTAGTTAAAGTTTTTAAGAGTAAGTTGTAGTTTTTCAAGATCATTAATCATAAAAAACGGGAACAATATGAAAAAGCGTAGTTTAAAATTTGGATTAACTAAATCAAAAGTTTCAAATTTAACTCGCCTGATTGCAATTAATGGAGGAGATTTAACATATAGTGAAGAAAATACCTGTATTGAATCGGTAACGTTTGCCATAGATCTCTGTTGTGATGCCAATAGAGGACTTTAAATTGTACATGGTTTAATGTGAGTGTGCCGTTTTTAGTCAGTATTTAGCATTAAAAGAATTTTAAAAATTATGTAATTCGAATAAGGAGATCGTTAATAGACGGTCTTTTTTCTTTTTTAAGAACGCTAAAAAATAAAGCCTTTAAAATGTAAAAAAAAATGAGTGCTTGGAATAATAATTGGTGCTATGATCATTCCCCCATTTAGAGGACAGTTTTTATGCTAAGTTAAGTTAATAAATCATATATCAAGCTACTTGTTTATTTTTCATCAAATACCTGTTAACAGGTATTTGATTTTCGATTCCTTGA
>Ga0189286_100218_pt1 | contig 25006 bp, 22 predicted proteins | sample UW69minimetaG_FD_130330 | JGI IMG/M metagenome (GOLD analysis project Ga0189286, IMG submission 130330) | Marine microbial communities from the Costa Rica Dome - UW69 mini metaG | ecosystem: Environmental > Aquatic > Marine > Oceanic > Photic zone | place: Costa Rica: the Eastern Pacific...
GCTGCTGTAGAAGAAGCGGCAGAGCCCCCTGTTTTCTATGACATGCCTGAGTTCCTGGTGAATATCAGCACCGATAGTGGCCCAACCCGCTACCTCAAAATGCGGGTGTCGCTTGAGGTTCCGAATTCAGAAATGCTTGATGAAATCGAATTGCTGATGCCGCGAATTGTTGACGGGTTTCAAGTTTATTTGCGCGAGCTGCGTCCTGAGGATCTGGATGGTTCCGCCGCAATTGTTCGGATGAAAGAAGAATTGCTTCGTCGGCTTAACCTGGCGGTTGAGCCACACGAGGTGCGCGACGTCTTGTTCAAAGAAGTCGTGGTGCAGTAATGCGCTTCGCTTCGGATATTGGAGACCGCCATGGCGGATGACGAAGATCTGGATCAGGACGACATGGCTGCTGCCTGGGAGGCAGAGGCTGGTGGTGACGATGATGCTGATGCTGACGGGGGTGGCGGCGATGATGACGCCATGGCCGAAGAGTGGGCTGCGATGGCCGACGACGACGATGGCGCGTCCGAATTGGAGTCAGACGGAGCTTCTGAGCGTGTTCTGAATCAGGATGAAATCGACAGCCTGCTGGGTTTTGAAGTCGATGAGAATGATGATGGGGAGCGGACGGGTATCCGCGCGATCATTAACTCCGCTTTGGTTTCCTATGAACGGCTGCCCATGCTCGAAATTGTTTTCGACCGTCTTGTGCGGTTGATGACGACGAGCTTGCGCAATTTTACGTCCGACAATGTGGAAGTCAGTCTGGATAATATTTCGTCCATTCGTTTTGGGGATTACCTCAACTCAATTCCTCTTCCTGCCATTCTCTCGGTTTTTCGGGCGAAGGAATGGGACAATTACGGCCTCTTCACCGTTGACTCCAATCTGATTTATTCGATTGTTGATGTTCTGCTTGGGGGGCGTCGCGGTACGGCTGCCATGCGTATCGAAGGTCGCCCCTATACAACGATTGAGCTCAATCTTGTCGAGCGGATGATCGAAGTAGTGCTGGATGATGCCAAAGCAGCATTTGAGCCGCTCTCGCCAGTGACGTTTGAACTTGATCGCATGGAGACCAATCCGCGCTTTGCGGCCATTGCCCGTCCTGCCAATGCGGCGATCCTGATCAAGCTCCGCATTGATATGGAGGATCGGGGTGGGCGCATCGAGATGCTCCTGCCATACGCGACGCTGGAACCTATTCGCGAACTTCTCTTGCAAATGTTCATGGGTGAGAAGTTCGGCCGTGACTCCATTTGGGAAGGCCACTTGGCGACGGAGCTCTGGTCAACAAAGGTCCAGATTGACGCCGTTCTTGACGAACAGCAGATGTCGCTTGGCGACGTTATGGGATTTGAAGTGGGGCAGACGCTGATGCTCAATGCATCGCCTGACTCCATTGTTGATATGCGGTGCGGCGATATTCCCCTGATGAAGGGCAAAATGGGACGCACTGGTGGCAATGTAGCTGTTCGGCTTACGCAAGGTGTGCCGGAGGTTCTGAATTCAGTTTTTGCTGAGCCCGAGTCTGAGGAGGCAGCTCCATGATGAACATTCCAACGGACCTCTTGCTCGACGGTTTGGTCGCCATTTTACTTGGCGCGACAATTTTCTACTGCGCCATGCTTGATCGGAAGCTCAAAGCGCTCCGCTCTGGTCAGGATGGTCTGAAGCAAACAATTGATCAGCTCAATACGGCAACTGCACGGGCCGAAATCAGTATCTCCCAGATGAAGCAGATGAGCGGTCAGCTTGATGATGGTCTGACCCAGCAGATGCGCGATGCACGCGCTCTGACAGATGAACTGTCCGTGATGGTGGCATCCGGGAACAAGGTCGCAGGGCAGCTCGGGACAGGGCGTCCACGCGTGTCGCAACCGGCACCAGTGCCTGCTGCCCTTAAGCCCCGCGACCGGGAAAAGCATGTGCCTATGCCACCAGCTGAGGTTGGAATGACGCCTGCAGACGCAGGTCGGCTTGAAGATGGCCTCAATCAAACCCTTCTTGATGCGCTCAAGCGGGCTCGGTAGTACCATATGACATCTCATGTTTCCAAAGTCCCAAAGGTTCGCTTGCTTCCATCCTTGATGGTCTGTGCGGCTGCGTTGTTAGGCCTTAAGTTGATTTCAATCGGTGTGGGGCTCGATGCGCTGTTGAGCGGCGTTCAACCGGCCTATGCTGAGGAGGACGCTGCAGCGAGCGCGGAAATGACTGAGGCGGTAGAGGATGCTGCTGATACGGGCGCAGACCCCGAATTGGCTGAGGTCGACCCGTCAGTGCGTCTGGCACCGGAAGATTTTGACCGTCCTTCCAATTCAGAACAGAGCGTTCTTCGCAGCTTGAGTCAGCGTCGGAAAGCTCTGGATAGCCGAGAGCGGGATATTCAGATGCAGGCGAGGTTGCTCGAAGCATCTGAGCGCCGAATCCAGGCACGCATTGGTGAACTCAAGGAGATAGAAGGGCGCATCGAGGCATTGTTTGGGGTGCAGGAAGAAGCGCAAGAGCAGCAATTGGCGTCACTGGTGACAATGTATTCCAATATGAAGCCAAAAGATGCGGCTCGAATTCTCGGGCAGCTCGACATGGATGTGTTGATCCAGGTTGTACGGCGTATGAGTGAGCGCAAAATGGCTCCTATTCTTGCGGCGATGGACCCAATTGCGGCACAGGAACTCACTGTAGAGCTGGCCACGGGTGGGGCAATTCCCACTGAACTGGATATGACATCTCTGCTGGAAGAAGCACCGGCTGTCCCCTGAACTGGTTGGGTAGCAAAAGCTACGCCTAGACCAGCTGAAACCCTCAGAAATCTGCCGAAAACCTGATCAGTCTTAACGGCACCTTTACTGGGCCTTGTCTAGGCTCTCGTAAGGTGTGGAGTGCGCGGTGTTGTTTCGCAAATCTCTCGGAATCCGGGCATTCTTAGTGCTTGGGCGGGAGTGATTCGCGATCGGGTCGCGAAACAAACGGCGCTTAAGAGCCGGGCAGGCAAACGTGGCAGCGAGTGATCAAGATCATATAGCCAGCGTCGCGCTGATCGATGGGCAGGGGCAGTGTGCTTCTGGGGGCTCGTCGACCAATGCTGACGGCACGCACACGTTGCAGCTTTCGCTATTTTTAATGCTGCTAACTTTTTTCTTCGTACTCACGTCAGGCTCTTCTTTTGATGAGCGGCGGGTTGGGCCCGTAATTGGCGGTATTCAGGATGCCTTTGGTGCGTTGAATGCTGGGGCCGTTGATCAAACCGGTCGTCTTGGCGGTGGTGCCTTGCCGGTTTTGCAAGATGGGTCGCAGCCAGCATCTGGTGATTTTTCAAGCGCGGTGGTTGCTGCGTTCTCAGAGGTTGGTGGGCAGAAGAGCGTCCGAAATGATGGGTCGCTGGACCTGGCCCTTGATGTCTCAGCGCTTTTTGTTGAGGGCGCCGCGGCCATTCGTGCTGACAAGCGCATTTTGTTTGCGGCTCTGGGCGCAGCGCTCGCCGAAGGTACGAATGAACGGCACGTGGTGATCCTTGTCCCCGCCGCATCCCAAAACAGATTGGATGTTCGCCGGGCAGCCTCTGTGGCTCGACTGTTGTCGGTCGCTGGCACGCCGGAAGGCCATCTTGCCGTCGGCGTTACCGATGCGCCGCGCGATTTTGTCAGCTTCCGGTTCTTCACACTTCCGGAGGCTGCGTCGTGAACGTCTCTGTTCAGACAGCTGTCGAGCCCCAAAGCGAAGGATCGCTTTGGCTTGTCACGTTTGCTGATCTGACAGCGATCCTGGTTGCCTTCTTTGTATTGATTTACGCCATGTCATCGCCGCTTAGCGGCAGCGGTGATGCGAGTGTCCTTGGCGGGCCGGGTGTTTCCGCCGTTGACCAGTCGTCGCATCAGCGCGATACCCGCAGCGGTCAAACCTCCTCGCTGCCGACTTTGACTGTCGACTATCTCGCTGCGGTGTTCTCCGATCGCGGTCTTGCCCCGCTTGGTGATGGTGGGCCTTTGTCTCAACAGGTAGACCGTGGGCGTCTCGTGATCCGCTTTGCGCCGGATTTTGCTTTTGCGTCTGACGGCCGCGCATTGAGACCTCTGGCCGGTGGCGTGGTTGCGGACCTCTCGCGCATTCTTTCAGGCGTTGCAAACCCAATCAGCGTCATGTCGTCGGTGCCATCGGAAGATTGGGCACTCGCCTTCGATCGCGCTGACAGTGTTGTTGCAGCCCTTCGACAAGCCGGGTATTCACGACCTATCGAACGGTTCGTCACACCTGGGCTCTCAGATGATGCCTTGCTATTGATTATCAGCGATCAACGGGGAGGGGGAGCCTGATGCGTTACGGTTTTCGGTCCCTCATCCGGCGGTCGGTCTTTGTCCTGGTTCTTGTTACCGGTGGCCTAATGGCTCCTGCAATGGCAGCTGATGATGTTCGATTGTCTGGTACGGAGGAAAATGGTTTTGGCCGACTTGTTTTTTCTTGGCCAGATACTGGATTGCCTGAAGACCCAACTGTGCCGGATACCAGGCTGCCTGGTTATGAGACTCTCGTTTCAGCCGGCGTGCTCGTTGTTACTTTCGAGCGGCCCCTAGAGATCGATATTGATGATTTGCTGCGCCGCATGCCGCGATATCTTGCTCTCGTCCGAATGGATGCCGACGACCGTACATTGCGCATGGCGATGAAAGCTGATTTCAAAATCCACTCTCGGGAAGCAGGACACGAGCTTTACATTGATTTGTTGGCACCTGGGTGGGCCGGTGATCCACCGCCATTGCCAGCGGATGTGGTTGCGCGTATTGCGCGAGAGGAACGAGAACGGCAAGCGCGTGCTGCTCAATTTGCGGAGCTTGGGCCACAGGCCTTGGAGATAATCGAGGATTTACCTCGCGTTACCCTTCGTGTGGGCGAACAGCCAAGCTTCACGCGGCTGGCGTTTGAGTGGGATCGTCCGGTTCTTTATTCGACCGCCTTCAGAGACAATCGGATCACAATTACATTCGATCAGATTGCTGATCTTCCGCTCGCCTCCCTCCGCGTTGACCCACCGGCATTTGTGAAGTCTGCGCGGGCAGAAAAATCGGGCGGTCGGCTTACGGTGTTTGTTGAGACGGAGCCGGGTGTCAAAGTCCGTGATTTCCGAGAGGATCTAAGCGTGGTGCTGGATGTCGCACCTGCGAGACCAGAAGATGTACGCCCTGTGGCGTCGGCAGGTCCAGCTCCTGCGCTGCCTGTTCCCAATAGGGCGCCAGCGGAATGGATTGAAGAGCCGGAGAGCCAGAGAGCGGTGGCGGCACAAGAAGCGGCAGCGGCTGAAATGGCTGGGGAAGAAGCACCAGCATTGGCGTCAGCTTCGCCAGAGCAATTGGTTCCCAGCCCACCCGCCACTGAGGAAACTGATGCTGAGCCGACGGTTGTTGACGCTGAGACCAGCGCACCGTCAACTGTCGCTGACGCAGAGCACAGCCTGTCCGAAGATAGCTCTGTTCTAGGTGACGCAGAGGAGCTTGTCTCCACATATCCCAATCCGGCTGAGGTTGATCAAGCAGCGCTTCCTGTTACCACTGATCTCACAGAGCGCAGCATTCGCCTGACATTCCCTTGGACGAAGCCGACCAAAGCGGCGATCTTCCAGCGTGATAATCGCGTTTGGATGGTTTTTGATCGAGAAACAGATTTCAACCTTTCTGACCTCGGACCGGTGGTTAGAGAACGTCTTGGTGATCCAGAAATTGTCGAGCTCGATGGAGCGAGCGCACTTCGATTTGCACCGCCGGACAGGGTGCTGATCACGGCAGGAGAGCGGGACAATCGCTGGGTCGTGACCCTTGGCGATATGATTGTTGAGCCGACCCGACCAGTTGGTATTGCCCGCGCCTGGAGCGCGACAGGTGAGCCGCAGGTGATTTTCGATGTGGAGAGCGTCGGAAGCATTTATTGGGTCCGTGATCCGGTGATCTACGACACAATCGCTATTGTCACAGCAAAGGGGCCGCCACAAGGGCTTCTTGCGCCGCGAAATTTTGTTGAGTTTGAGGCGCTGTCTACAGCGCAGGGCCTCGCATTGGTATCGCGCGCAGATGATCTCTATGTCAGTGAGACGACACGCGGCGTAACAGTGTCGCGCGGGTCCGGTCTAACGCTTTCTGCTGCAGACGGTCCGGACTATTCAGGTGGCGCACCCACTGCGTCACGTGTTGGCGACCCGTCGGCCCCAGGTCGTATGGATTTTGAGCGGTGGCGTTATTCACCGGGCAGAAACTTCATTGAGCGCAAACAGTTCCACCAGCGTACTGTGGCGCTTGCTGACGATGCCGACATTGCTGAAGCGCGCATAAAATACGCCAAATTCCTGCTGAGTTATCGCTTGGGAACTGAAGCCTACACCATGTTGCAGGGCGCGGTCCTGGCATCTGAAACGCTGGAAAATGACCCCGGCTTCCGCGCGCTTCGCGGTGTTGCGCAGATCATGATGGCGCGGCCTGAAGAGGCGATTGCCGATCTTGCCTTTCCTGCCCTGGACGATGATCCACATTCCTCACTCTGGCGGGGTGTGGCCTACGCTGAGTTGGCTCAGTGGGCGGATGCACGCTTCGCGTTCGAACAGGCAGAGAAAGCTTTTGAGATTTATGGGCCGGATCTGCAAGCCCTGTTCAGGATGAAGGCCGCTGAGGCATCGCTGGCGACGGGTGATCTTGGCAGTGTCGAATTCAATCTGGACCGAATTCCTGCTGGCGCAGACAATGGCCGATGGACAGAACAAGCCGCGCTCACACGCGCCCAACTTTTCGAGGCACTAGGACGGGTTGATGAAGCTCTTGAAATTTATGACCAACTCCTAACTTCGGATCACAGAGCGATACTTGCTCGCGCGCGTTTTGCCCATGCCAAACTCCGGTACGAACTTGGTGCACTGAGTGACGAAGAGTTGACCAATGAGCTGCATGCCCTGCGCCTGGTTTGGCGGGGAGATGACCTTGAACTGGCGGTTCTTGAACGGTTAGGCGAGTTGCTGATCGCTAAAGGCGAGGTTGCGGAGGGACTGGAAATCTGGCGAATGGCCGTTGGCACCTTCCCGGAAACCGAACGGGCGCGGCGTGTTGCGTCCAGTATGACGGAGACTTTTACTGATCTTTACCTGGACGGTGGTGCCGACGAAATGGATCCGGTTGAGGCACTCTCCATCTATTACGAGTTCCGGGAGCTGACGCCGATCGGCCGGAGAGGGGATGCACTTATTCGCAATCTAGCGGACAGGATGGTTGACGTTGATCTGTTAGATAAGGCCGCAACGCTGCTTCGGCACCAGGTCGAAAACCGCCTTCGTGGTACTGCGCAGGCACAGGTTGCCGCCAAGCTTGCTCTGATCGAGCTCATGAACAGGCAACCGACGGCGGCGCTTCAGGCCATTCGTTCGACCAAGCAGGTGCGGCTACCGAAAGACCTGACACACAAACGTCGTTTGCTCGAAGCTCGGGCTCTGACAGATCTCGGATTGTATGATCACGCCTTAGACCTTCTCTCTGAAACAGAAGGAGAGGGGGTGGCCGATCTGGTCGCGAATATTCATTGGGAGTCGCAGCAATGGGCGGTCGCCGCCGCCAATTTTGAAACCGCGCTTGGGGAGCGCTGGCGCGACCCGCTTCCTCTTAGCGAAGATGAACGTTTTCAGGTCCTGCGAGCTGCCATTAGCTTCTCATTGGATGATGATGCCACCGGACTTGAGCGCATGCGGGCAAAGTTCGGAGATCTGATGAGTGCAAGCCCGGATGCTTCAGCCTTTGCTGTGGTCACAGATCCCATTCAAACCAATGGTGTGGCCTTTAGAGACCTTGCGCGCAGCGTCGCGTCCATCGATACATTGGACAGTTTTGTGCAGAGTATGGAAGGTAGTTTCTCAGAGCCTTTGGACGGCCCGGGCACAGCCATCAACTAACGAAGCAGTATTGCTGGTTCCGGTCAGTACAGATGGCTAACCAAGGCGCCCGCTAGTTTCGCCGCGATACCTTGGCGGCTGATGGCAGCTAAGTCCCGAAGCTCTGAACCAGTGATCCCGTGATCAAGTGCCAGCCGTCAACAAGTACAAAGAAGATGAGCTTGAAGGGTAGCGAAATAATGATGGGTGGCAGCATCATCATGCCCATGGACATGAGAACAGAGGCGACAATCATGTCGATGACAATGAAAGGGACAAAAATAAGAAACCCAATCTCAAAAGCGCGTTTCAATTCACTGATCATGAAGGCTGGGACAATGACCTGAAAAGGAATATCTTCCTGTTCTTCAACAGCCGGTGTTTTTGAAAGGTCCATGAAGAGCTGAAGATCTTTGTCTCGTACCTGTGTCAGCATGAACTCCTGAAATGGCTTTGAGGAAACACTTAGGGCTTCACCCATTTCGATTTCTTCATTGATGAGCGGCTTGATGCCGGTCTCATAGGCGGCTTCAAACGCAGGTGCCATGATGAACGCAGTGAGGAACAGGGCAAGGCTGATGATGACGGAGTTTGGTGGTGATTGTTGTACGCCCAAAGCCGTTCTAAGCAGTGATAAAACCACCACGATGCGTACGAAGGAGGTGATCATGATCAGGATCGACGGCGCGAGACTGAGCACCGTGACGAGCGCGATGATCTGAACAATTCGCTCGGTGAGGCCAAAGCCTTCTGAGAAGTCCACGTTGATGGTTTCCGCGGCAGCGGGAAGGGCTGAGAGCAGGAAGACCACCATGCCTGTGAGGGCCGCAAGCAGCAGATGCTTTTGGCTTGGAGAGAAAATCACGCGCGGCGCTCCTTCAGGAGAGAGACAACCTTTTGCATCTGATCTGCTACTGGGCCGGTGAGAGCTGATGCGTTGAGAGGTTTGACCTCAGTTGACGCGTCTATCATCGGCTCTTCTTTGGCGGGAAGACCTGCTTCCAGAATAGTGTCCTGATCTCCGAGGAGGAGGAGATGTTCGCGATCATCATGTCGCACAATCACAAGCTTGCGTTTGGGATCAATTGCGAGTGTTTCGGTGACCGCGAGGCGCTTGTTCATAGATGTTTGGCGGCCTGTCGGTACCAGGCCAAAGCGCTTTGCGCCCCAGGCGCAGGCGACAATGAGGCCGACAACAAAGATGAGCGCTGATGCGAAGCGGAGTATTTCGCTGAGTTCCATGAACTTTCCCCAAAAGACCTTGGCACTTGATGTGACGAAACTGGTTAACAAGCCCCGCCAACTCTGTGCCGTAACTGGGCAGATGTTGCCGGGTTTATGCTTAAGAACGGGTTAAGCCCTTCAGAATGTCGTTTAGATACAGTGGTCGGGAGATTCCGGGTCTTGAGCCTGTGGGAAACCAATTAAGGCAAAATTTACCTAGTGGCGCGAAACTGCTCTTAACGAACAATGCAAGGATTGCATCTGTTCGCGATTTCTCACTCGCGTGATCCCAGAAAGGGTTGCACCACGCGGCAACCCGCACCTTATGGTGCATGATCAGGACGCGCGCCCATGTTTCTTGGTGACTCCCCCATCTTTTCGATGATGAAGGAACGCATGTATTGGCTGTCGGACCGGCAGCGGGTGATTGCAGAGAATGTCGCGAATGCAGATACCCCCAATTATATCGCCAAGGACCTGTCGGAGCCTGACTTTGGTGCGATGCTGCGGACACGCACGTCACGCCCGGTGCTGACGGCAACTCGGACAGACGGCAATCATCTGAGCGCGAATGGCAGCAGCGGCGGCAGCTCATCGGCCTATGTCAGAAGCCCAGATTTTGAAACCACACCGACCGGCAATGCGGTGGTGTTGGAAGAACAGATGATTAAAGCCGCAGAGAACCAGATGGATTACCAGACGGTGACAGGTCTCTACGCCAAGAGCGTCAACATGTTGAAAATTGCCCTGGGTAAGGGCTGAGCATATTTGAGGAGAGCAGGCTATGGATCTCGTGAAATCAATGATGATTGCCGCTTCGGGTATGCGGGCCCAAAGTGGGCGTATGCGAGTGCTGGCGGAGAATATCGCTAACTCGCAGTCGGCGGCGACGACACCGGGCGCAGAACCCTACCGTCGACAGATTGTGACATTTGAGAGCGAACTTGATCGGGAGCTTAATGCTCGCGTTGTGAAGGTTGGCAAGCCAATTGCCGATAAATCCGATTTTGAGCTGAAATATATGCCCGGCCACCCAGGGGCTGATGACAATGGCTATGTGCAGATGCCAAACGTCAATGGACTGGTTGAGTCCATGGATATGAAAGAGGCGCAGCGTTCTTATGAAGCGAACCTCAATATGATCCAGGCATCCAGGCGCATGATGTCTCAGACACTCGAATTGCTTCGTCGTTGAACCCAGGATCTTTTAGAGGAAACACGTCATGACTGTTCCTGCTTCTGTTGCACTTAATGCCTACACCAACGCTCTCAAACAGGTGACTGACCTGGACGGTGCCAATGATGTCGCGGCCAGCACCGGGTCCGCCCAAGGTGGCTTTGGCGATATGCTTAAAGGCGTTGTGGAAAACATGGCTGCAACTGGCATCAACGCAGAGCAGCAGACAGCGTCTGCGGTTGCCGGCACCGCGGATGTGGTTGATGTGGTGACAGCGGTTTCCGAAGCCGAAACGACCTTACAGACAGTTGTTGCGATCCGCGACAATGTGATTACGGCCTATCAGGAAATTATGAAGATGCCGATTTAATGGAATTTATTGAGGAGTGCAGGGGATGACTGGAGCGGAAGTTTTGGATGTTGGACGAGAGGGCATTGTTGTCCTGCTCAAAGTCTCGTCTCCTCTTATGCTTGTTGGGCTAGGTGTCGGCTTGATCATTGCGCTCTTCCAGGCGCTGACGCATATCCAAGAAATGACCCTGGTTTTCGTGCCAAAAATTCTCGCGATCTTCATAGGCCTCATCGTGATGCTGCCTTTCATGGGCAGCACGTTGGGGGCTTACATGACCTATATTGCTGATAGAATTGTCTCTGGTTGATGTGTACCACCCTGTTTCCGAAACCCCAGATGGTGCTCGCCTATGAGTTTTGAGCTTGCACCCACAACAGCCTATGTGTTCATGCTGGTTTTTTCCCGCATCGGCACCATGGTGATGTTAATGCCGGCGCTTGGTGAGTTCAGTGTCTCTAGCCGTGTACGGCTGACGCTCGCCGTTCTGATTTCAATGGTTTTGATGCCGGTTGTGGCGGATACCTACGGACCGGTACCGGCGACCGTGTCTGGGATCGCCTGGGGCGTTATTTCAGAAATTGCCGTTGGGTTTCTGATCGGGTCGGTTGCACGCCTTATAATGAGTGCGTTGCAGGTTGCTGGTACAATTATTGCCTTTCAGACAGGTCTTGCCTTTGCTCAGAATGTTGATCCGACGCAAGGAATTCAGAGTGCGCTCGTGGGGTCTTTTCTTTCCATACTCGCGGTAACAATGATTTTTGCGACGGACCTGCATTTTCTCCTGATCGCAGCCATGCGGGACAGTTATGTGCTTTTTGAGCCAGGCGCGCGCCTGCCAATTGGGGATTTTGCTCAGACAGCAACCGGTGTCGTTGCCGGGTCCTTCAAGTTAGGGGTTCAGATTGCCGCGCCATTTATCGTCTTTGGGCTAGTCTTCTATTTGGCGGTAGGCATCCTTTCCAAGCTGATGCCCCAGGTGCAGATTTTTTTCGTGGCGATGCCTGCAAATATCTTGCTGGGGTTTGCATTGTTTGCCGTGCTTATGGGCGCGATGATGATGTGGTTTCTCGCCTTTTTCGAAAAGAGCATGAGTTTGTTCCTGGCCTGACGTGCTAGGGGCTTCGTGCGAGAGGGTCTATGGCGGATCAAGCCGACGATTCAGACAAAACCGAAGAGGCGACCTCCAAAAAACTGGAGGACGCCCGGAAAAAAGGTGACGTGCCGAAGAGCCATGAGGTCAACACCTGGTTCATCATGATTGCGACAACGTTGGTGATCGGAATTTTGTCTACAAGCGCATCCGGTGACTTCGCGCGCGCCTTTACGGTTTTTCTCTCTGACGCGCATGACATTTCTGTTGATCAGAACAATCTTATGTTCGTGTATGAACAGATCGGCCTTACGATTCTGAAGCTTCTTGCTGCCCCATTGCTGCTGCTCATCGGTGCAGGGGTTGCTGGAAACTTGGTGCAGAACATGCCGATTATCTCAGCCGAAAATATGAAACCGAAGCTCTCAAAGATTTCACCGAAGGAAGGTCTAAAGCGCCTTTTTTCCCCGAAAAGTTTGATGAATTTCACTAAAGGCCTGGTGAAACTGATCTTGGTGTCGGTGGCGACTTTTCTCATCGTCTGGCCCATGCGCGATCAATTGCTCGTCCTCATGACCATGGATGTGGGGATGTTGCTTCCCTTTGTTCAGTCAATTGCGATCAAAATTCTGGCAATGGTGATTGCCATCATGACCGTGCTTGCGGCGGCGGACTATGTGTTTGAAGTGGCCCAGTGGAACAAGAAACAGCGCATGACCGTGCAAGAGGTGAAAGACGAGTATAAGCAGACGGAGGGCGACCCAACAGTCAAAGCGAAACTGCGTGCCCTTCGAATGGAACGGGGACGTCAGCGTATGATGTCTCGCGTGCCCGATGCTGCGGTCATTATTACCAACCCGACCCACTATGCGGTCGCACTAGAGTACCAACAGGGCATGGCTGCGCCGATCTGTGTGGCGAAGGGTATGGATGCAATCGCCCTTAAAATTAGGGAAATTGGTGCAGAGCATGATGTGCCCATTGTTGAGAGCCCGCCTTTGGCCCGTGCACTTTATGCCGCAGTGGAGCTGGAAGAGTCGATTCCGCCAGAGCATTATAAAGCGGTTGCGGAGGTTATTGGCTACGTGATGCGTCTTAAGAGTAAGATGTCCCGTAACTAGCGCACGCGATGATTCGGGTGTGCCGGTGTGGTGATCGTGGCCGGACCTGGAAGAATGTCTGGTCTCTTGGGATTTTGACCTCGGCAGATAAGATCTGGATAGATGAGCGATACACTGATGGATGGGACCGGAGGCAATGAGGCTGGGGGCGAGGGACCAGCTTCCGATCCGAAGGCGACAATCAGTGAGCCCGCACGCGCTCTTTCAGACAAAGTCGGATTTTCTGATCAGAACCGTTGGCGCAGGTCGCTGGGGATGGCGGGCTTGATCGGACTTTTTCTGGCTGGCGCTGCGGGTGGATTTGTTTTTCTCAATCTTAGTGCTGCTGGGCCTTTGGGCTACTTGATGATTGGCGGTCTGGTTGCGGTCGGGTTTTTCTCAACGGTGGCGCTGATTGCCGGGCGTCCCTCTAGCCCAATTGTGGGCCGTGGCAAAGTCACCGGTGTTGCGGGCCACGCGTTGGAAAGCCTGCCTGATCCCTGTCTCGTGACCGACCGTCGGGGGTCTGTTCTGTTTGCAAACCAGGCTTACAGACATCTTGGGCTTGATGCCCATGATCGTCCAATGCCGCTCGAGCGGCTTCTGGCGGGTCAACCAGGTGTTGATGAGCAGCTCTATCAATTGGCGCAGGCCGCGCGCCTGGGGCTTGCGGATGAAGAAGAACTTCGGTTTGTGCCTCCCGCAGGTCAAGGTCAGGAACGCGTTTTTAAGGCAGCTGTTCAGCCGCTGACAGGTGCCGCAGCCAAGACCGGTGCCAGTATCTGGCTCTTAAGAGACATGACCGCGGAGAGGCTTGCGGCAGCACAAGCCCAAGTGGGGCGCGACAAATATCTGGCCTATCTGGATAACGCGCCATTCGGCTTTTTCTCTTCGCAGGACTCCGGGCAGCTTGACTATGTGAACCAGATGTTTGCGACCATGGTGGGACGGTCAGCGGAAGAATTGGTGTCCGGGAGCACCAGGTTTGGTGATCTTGTTGCGGGTGACGTGAACGCCTTTGTTCAGGAAAAAGACGGAGAGGCTGGAACTCAGGTCATCGATGTAGATCTGGTGGGGCCTGACGGCCCGGTCCAGGTGCGTATTGTGCAAAACTTTGCACCGACGCAAAATGGGACGCCTGGTGCGTCGCGCTCTGTTGTGATGTTCCGCGAAGAAGAAGACGATACGGAAGCGCATTTGCGCGACGCTGAAATGCGGTTTGCGCGCTTCTTTAACAATGCCCCCATTGGTGTTGCGACACTTGATAGGGGTGGTGTGCTTGGCAGTTCGAACGCAGCCTTTGTGACACTTGTTGGCGGGACGCCGGATGCCGGCAGTCGATTTGCCGACCTGGTTGTTCCTGAGGATCGGGCGGCTCTTACAGAGTTCCTGGACGGCGCTGTGTCATCTGGTGGCTCTCGTGGGCCGATTGATCTTCGGTTCCTGCAGAAACAAGGCGAGGAGATAGAGAAGACAGCGCAGCTCTTTGCCAGTTATTCCAATGAGACGGGTGGGCAGCCCTCCATGATTGCCTATCTGATCGATACGAGTGAACAGAAGTCGCTCGAGATGCAGTTTGCTCAGTCGCAGAAAATGCAGGCTGTGGGTCAGCTGGCAGGTGGTGTGGCGCATGACTTCAATAATCTGCTCACCGCGATTATCGGCTTTTGTGATCTGCTTCTCGCGCGCCACCAGGCAGGCGATCCGAGCTTTGCTGATGTTATGCAGATCAAGCAGAATGCCAACCGGGCCGCGAATCTGGTGCGACAGCTGCTCGCCTTCTCGCGCCGTCAAACCTTGCGTCCGAAGGTCCTGAACCTCACCGATGAGCTGGCGGAGCTGTCAAACTTGCTGAGCCGTCTTCTGGGTGAAACGGTGGAGCTCAAGATCACCCATGAGCGGGACCTGGGCCTTGTGAAGGTGGATCAGAACCAGCTCGAGCAGGTGGTGATCAACCTGGCTGTGAATGCGCGCGATGCCATGGAAGATGGCGGACGGCTCACCATTCGTACGGCCAATGTCTCTGCTGAAGATGCGAAGGCGCTCGATCATGCACTGATGCCACCTGCTGAATATATCCTGATCGAAGTGACGGACACAGGCTGCGGTATTCCGAAAGAACATTTGGGTAAGATCTTCGAACCGTTCTTCACTACCAAAGATGTGAGTAAGGGGACGGGTCTTGGCCTTTCCACGGTCTATGGGATCGTCAAGCAGACCGGCGGCTATATTTTTGCCTTCTCGACTGTCGATAAAGGCACGACCTTCCGCATCTATCTGCCGCGCTATTTCGAAACAGAGGAAGAAGCGGCGGCAAAGGTTCAGGCTCAAGTTGAAGAAACCGCGGCGCCTGACCTCACCGGCAAGGGCACGATCCTGCTCGTGGAAGATGAAGATGCCGTGCGGACCTTTGCTGTCCGGGCGCTCGGCACGCGGGGCTACACGGTCCTTGAAGCTGAGAGTGGGGATGTGGCGCTGGAGATTGTTGATAGCCATGACGGCACGATTGATCTGGTGGTGAGCGACGTGGTGATGCCCAATATGGATGGGCCGACCATGGTGAAACAGCTGCAGGAGAAGCGACCGGGCACCAAGATCATCTTCATCTCTGGCTATGCAGAAGACGCCTTTGCGAAGAGCCTCGACCCGTCCGTCGACTTCCGCTTTTTGCCAAAGCCCTTTAGCCTCAAGCAGCTCGCCGCAGCGGTGAAAGAGGCGATGGAGTAGCCATGGTGTCTTCCCGGGCGATTCTGCTTAACAGAGCGTCCGCCTGTGCATAAACGTGTGGAACAAGTTTAGAACACGACACCAATACTCCAATAAATTCAGTGATTTAAACTTTTTCTTGCCCACGAGAACAAAAAAGGTACATTTACCTCAATTGCTTCCGCAGAGCCGGTATGAAATAAGGGGATGACGCTTATGGCGCGAGAACAGAAAGAAAACGTAGTCAGCTTGCTTGGCAAGGACAGTATGGATAAGCAAAAAGCTCTGGATGCTGCGCTCAGTCAGATTGAGCGCTCTTTTGGTAAAGGTTCGATCATGCGGCTCGGGAAAAACGAGCAGGTGGTCGAGATTGAGGCGATCCCAACCGGGTCTTTGAGCCTTGATATTGCGCTGGGGATTGGCGGTCTGCCAAAGGGCCGGGTGGTTGAGGTCTACGGTCCTGAATCAAGCGGTAAAACCACTCTTGCACTCCACACGGTCGCTGAAGCTCAGAAGAAAGACGGTATTTGCGCCTTTGTTGATGCGGAGCATGCGCTTGACCCGGTCTATGCACGCAAGCTTGGCGTTAATCTGGATGATCTTTTGATCTCGCAGCCTGATACGGGCGAGCAGGCGCTGGAAATTGTCGACACGCTGGTGCGCTCTGGAGCTGTGGACGTGATCGTTGTGGACTCTGTTGCTGCTCTCACCCCACGGGCCGAGCTTGACGGGGATATGGGCGACAGCCTGCCGGGTCTCCAGGCGCGGCTGATGAGCCAGGCGCTCCGGAAACTGACGGGCTCCATTTCCAAATCAAATTGCATGGTCATTTTTATCAACCAGATCCGTATGAAGATCGGGGTGATGTTTGGCAGCCCGGAGACGACAACAGGCGGGAATGCACTGAAGTTCTACTCCTCTGTCCGTCTTGATATTCGCCGGATTGGGGCGATTAAGGACCGGGACGAAGTGGTGGGCAACCAGACCCGCGTTAAAGTGGTGAAGAACAAGGTGGCGCCGCCGTTCAAACAGGTTGAGTTCGACATCATGTATGGGCAAGGGATCTCCAAGATGGGGGAGGTCGTCGATCTGGGGGTCAAAGCCGGGGTCGTTGAGAAATCTGGCTCCTGGTATTCCTATGACAGTCAGCGGATCGGACAAGGGCGTGAGAACGCCAAGACCTTCCTGAAGGAAAACCCTGACATGGCGCTTGCCATTGAAACCGCGATCCGGGCGGACGCGGGACTGGCGGCAGCTCTTGACGTTGGTCCCGATGCGGACGACGACGATGATGGCATGCCGGAGGAAATTGCAGGTTAGGTCTGAAACGCCATATTCGACCTGAAAGCGGCGCGCATTTCGGTGGGCGCCGCTTTTTCGTGGCAAATCGGGCGCTGAACCCTATGGATGGGGCGTTTAACAAACCGGGTGAGTAGATTCACTCAGGGCATTACCAGGCGGTTTCTTTGCCAGACAGACGCCTTAGGGCAGCTCATCGTTTGTCGCATTTTCGGGCGGATAACCGTTTCCACTTGTCCTGAAAATGCTCTAGAAAAAGAGACCAAATTCCAAGGGTTTGGCGTCATTTTGTGGGCGCTGGACCGCGAGTAGTAAGACGAATGTGAGACCGCAATGACCGGCGTTAATCAGATCCGCGAGACCTTTCTCGACTTTTTTGAGAAACAAGGGCACGCCCGTGTGCCCTCAGCGTCGCTGGTTCCACAAAACGATCCCACATTGCTCTTTACCAATGCGGGCATGGTACCGTTCAAGAATGTCTTTACCGGTGTCGAGACGCGGGACTACACCCGCGCGACGTCGTCTCAGAAATGTGTGCGGGCAGGCGGCAAGCATAATGACCTCGACAATGTCGGCTACACCGCACGGCATCACACATTCTTCGAGATGTTGGGGAACTTCTCCTTTGGTGACTATTTCAAAGATGAGGCGATTGCGTTTGCCTGGGATTTAATCACCAAAGAGTATGATATCTCTGCAGACCGGCTTCTGGTCACCGTCTATTCTGAAGATGAGGATGCAGCTGATATCTGGAAGAAAGTCGCTGGTCTCTCTGATGATAAAATCATCCGGATTTCAACGTCAGACAATTTCTGGTCTATGGGCGATACCGGCCCTTGCGGCCCGTGCTCGGAAATCTTCTTTGATCATGGGGACAAAGTACCCGGTGGACCTCCTGGCAGCCCGGATGAAGATGGCGACCGGTTCATCGAGATCTGGAACCTGGTATTCATGCAGTTCGATCAGCAGACGGGCGGCGAACGGATCAACCTTCCCAAACCCTCCATTGATACGGGCATGGGACTAGAACGCATTGCTGCATTGCTGCAGGGCAGTCACGACAATTATGATACGGACCTGTTCCGTACGTTGATCGAGGCGTCAGCGCATAGCTCCAATACAGATCCGGACGGGTCCCACAGTGTCAGTCATCGGGTGATTTCCGATCATCTGCGTTCCTGTTCGTTCCTTCTTGCCGATGGCGTGATGCCGTCCAATGAAGGCCGCGGATATGTGCTGCGCAGAATCATGAGGCGCGCCATGCGCCATGCTCAGTTGCTGGGCGTTGCTGAGCCGTTGATGTGGCGGTTGGTACCTGCCCTTATTCATCAGATGGGAGATGCATACCCTGAGTTGCGACGGGCAGAGGCACTCATCACCGAGACCTTCAAGCTTGAAGAGACACGCTTCCGGGAAACGTTGGCGCGTGGACTAAAGCTGCTTGATGAAGCTGTCGGTGAGCAAGGGGGAAAAGGCGAGCTTCCAGGCGATGTGGCTTTCAAGCTCTATGACACTTACGGCTTTCCCTTGGACCTCACAGAGGATGCGCTCAGAGAGCGCAACATGAGCGTTGATCAGGCAGGGTTCGACGCTGCAATGGACAAGCAACGTGCGGCCGCGCGCGCCAACTGGTCAGGTTCCGGCGAGGCAGCGACGGAGACACTCTGGTTTGATCTCAAGGAAGAAACTGGCGCGACAGAGTTTCTTGGCTACACGACGGAAGCAGCTGAAGGGAAGATTATTGCCCTCGTAAAAGATGGCGAGCGGGTGGAGAGTATCACTGCCGGTGACGAGGCTGTGGTGATCGCTAACCAAACGTCCTTCTACGGAGAGTCCGGCGGGCAGGTCGGCGATACTGGCGGATTGTTTACAGGCAGCGGTGCCGAATTCACGGTCACAGATACCCAGAAGAAGCTGGGTGATCTCATCGTTCATATAGGTACGCTCACCAAGGGCAAACTCGCCGTTGGTGAAATTGCGGACTTCCGCGTAGACGGTCATTTGCGGACGTCCACCCGCGCCAACCATTCCGCAACTCATCTGGCCCACGAAGCGCTTCGACGAGTATTGGGGGATCATGTCAGCCAAAAAGGCTCGCAGGTGGGACCGGATAGGTTGCGCTTTGACTTTTCTCATCCAAAAGCGATGACGTCAGAGCAGATCGCGGAGGTGGAGAAAATCGTCAATGAAGAGATCCAGCGCAACAATGAGGTCGTCACGCGGGTGATGACACCTGATGACGCGATTGAAGCAGGGGCGCTTGCACTCTTTGGCGAGAAATATGGCGATGAAGTTCGCGTGCTGTCCATGGGCTCGCCCCGGGAAGATGGCAATAGCTTTTCTGTTGAGCTGTGTGGTGGGACCCATGTTGGTCGCGTCGGCGATATCGCGTTGTTCAAGATTGTGAGCGAAGGGGCTGTTGGGTCGGGTGTTCGACGGATCGAAGCTCTGACGGCTGAGGGTGCACGGGCCTACCTCAATGATCAGGAGCGGATTGCGCTGAATGCTGCTGCCTTGTTGAAGGTCACGCCTGAACAGCTGAGCGACCGGGTCGCGACGCTGGTCAATGAGCGGAAACGTCTTGAACGCGAACTTGCCGAAGCCAAAAAGAAACTTGCCATGGGTGGAGGCGCTTCTGCTGGCGGCAGCGCGTCGGAAGTTGAAGAGCTTGGCGGTGTCAAATTTATCGCGCGCGCCATGGCAGGGATCAGCCCTAAGGACCTGCGCGGTATGGTTGATGACGCTAAAAAGAGCGTGGGCTCTGGCATTGTTGCTCTGATTGCCCTTGGTGATGATGGGAAAGCGGGCATAGCCGTTGGGGTGACGGATGATCTGACAGACCGTCTTTCTGCCGTTGACCTTGTACGAACGGGCGCAGAGGCCCTTGGCGGTAAAGGGGGCGGTGGTCGGCCTGACATGGCGCAGGCCGGGGGGCCTGACGGAAGCAAGGCAGATGCCGCCTTGGCCGCCATCAAAGAAACTGTAGGTGGTCTTGCCGGAGCAGCTTGATAGAGCGGTGCCAGCCGACAGCAACACCTCTGGAACCAGGTTTTCTGAGGTGCGGCGCTGGCTCTATATTCTGCTTGAAGCGGGAAAAACAGGCGATAAGCCGAGCGCCATTTTCGATACATTTATGGTCACGCTTATTCTGGCCAATGTGGTTGCCTTTGCCGCTGAAACGGATGTGCGCGTCGCAGCGGTCTGGGGAGAAGAGCTGCGCCTGTTTAACGCCGTCTCCATTGCCATCTTCACTGTGGAATATGCGCTCCGCCTTTGGGTCGCGGTAGATCACCCAGCACTTAAAGCTCTGCCCAAATGGCGGGTACGGCTAGGGTACGCGTGCAACCCGCAGATGTTGATCGACCTGCTTGTCATCCTGCCCTTCTATTTGAGTTTTCTTGTCGCGATTGATCTGCGGGTCTTGCGCATCTTTCGCTTGTTCCGGTTTCTCATGCTCGCGCGCTATTCACCTGCGCTCTATACGATGGGACAGGTGGTGAAGTCGGAGCGACGGGCTATTCTTGCCGCAGTGATTGCGATGTTGGGCATGTTGGTTTTCTCCGCATCTGGCATCTATCTGTTGGAACACAAGGTGCAGCCAGAAGCGTTTGGCTCGGTAATGAAGTCCATGTGGTGGGCGCTGGCAACGCTTACGACAGTGGGGTATGGGGACGTCGTTCCGATCACCACGGTTGGGCGTTTCTTTGGTGGTTTGGTGATGATTTTTGGTCTTGGCATGTTCGCCATGCCTGTCGCGATTATCTCCAGCGGGTTCGCCCGAGAAATTCATCGGCGTGACTTTGTCGTTTCCTGGGGCATGGTTGCACGGGTTCCGCTATTTCAGGAGTTGAAGCCCGCGCTTATCGTCGATCTTGTCGAGCTGCTTGAAGCCCAGGTGATCGATTCAGACGTTGTGATCGCGCATCAGGGGGATGTGGCCGATGCCATGTATTTCATCGTGATCGGTGCGGTCCGCCTGGATTTTGATGAAAGAACTGTCCAGTTAGGCGAGGGGGATTTTTTCGGTGAGATGGCGCTTCTCGACAATCGCCGCCGCTCTGCCGACATTGTTGCGCTCACCCAATGCCATGTTCTGAAGCTGGATGCACATAGTTTCCGACAATTCATCAACCGTCATCCTGAGGCGCGCGCCAAGATTTTTGATGCCATCCGAGTGCGGGACATGTCGTTCGGCGGGACCGACGAGCTTGAGCGTGAAATCGAGGAAGAAAAGAAGGACCTATAGGGTCGTTTTCGTGCCGCCTCAGAGGCCTTTGGACATGGCCTTGTCGAGATTTTCGGCGATTTTATCGAGGAAGCCGGTTGTTGAGAGCCATTTCTGCTCCGCCCCAACCAGCAGTGCCAGGTCCTTGGTCATATAGCCGCTTTCCACCGTGGAAACGCAAACCTGTTCGATCAGGGCGGCGAACTTGCCAAGTTTCTCATTGCCATCAAGTTTCGCGCGGTGCTTCAGGCCTCGGCTCCAGGCAAAGATCGACGCAATGGAATTGGTGGAGGTTTCTTCGCCCTTTTGGTGGTTTCTATAGTGGCGGGTCACGGTGCCGTGGGCGGCTTCCGCTTCCATTGTCTTGCCATCTGGGGTCATCAGCACACTTGTCATGAGACCGAGGGAGCCAAAGCCCTGTGCCACAGTGTCTGACTGCACGTCGCCGTCATAATTTTTGCAAGCCCAGACATAACCGCCGCTCCATTTCATGGCGGATGCCACCATGTCGTCGATCAGGCGGTGCTCATAGGTGAGGCCCTTCTTGTCGAATTCCTTTTTGAATTCTTTTTCGAAGACTTCCTGGAACAAATCTTTGAACTGCCCGTCATAGGCTTTCATGATCGTGTTCTTGGTGGACAGATAGACCGGATAGCCGCGATCAAAGCCATACTTCATGCAGGCGCGGGCAAAGTCCCGAATGCTGTCATCCAGGTTGTACATGGCCATACCGACACCAGACGAGGGATAGTCAAAAATTTCGTGCTCAAAGGAGTCGGAGCCGTCCGACGCCTCCCATTTGATGGTGAGCTTGCCGGCACCGGGTACGCGGAAGTCGGTGGCGCGATATTGGTCACCAAAGGCATGACGGCCAATAACAATCGGTTCGGTCCAACCGGGTACAAGGCGGGGGATGTTGCGGCAGATGATTGGCTCGCGAAAAACGGTGCCGCCAAGAATATTCCGTATCGTGCCGTTGGGCGATTTCCACATTTTCTTGAGGCCGAACTCTTCGACGCGGGCTTCATCAGGGGTAATGGTCGCGCATTTGACGCCCACACCGTATTTTTTGATCGCTTCAGCGGAATCGATGGTGACCTGATCATCGGTCGCATCGCGGTATTCCATGCCCAAATCGTAATATTTGAGGTCGATGTCCAAATAGGGGTGGATCAGCTTATCCTTGATGAACGCCCAGATGATGCGGGTCATTTCATCGCCGTCGAGTTCAACGACGGGGTTTTCCACCTTAATTTTGGACATGCGTACGGACCTCTTGTGCCATTGCGATATCAGCAGATGCCCGAACGGCAGGACGGGCGCCGCTTTCCGTTCCTGATGAACGGGGTGGGAGACGCCAGCACTCGCAGAATCGGGGGCAAAAGGGCGTCTCACCTTGAGCTCTCGTATAACATCTGCGCCACGTTGATAAAAGCACGCCAATCTCTTATCACCCCTTAATATCCCTCAATTCTTCTTGTCTTTGGGGGGAACATGAAGGTGATGTGACATGGCAGGAACGGACCGTTCCAAGGCGAACGCTACGGCAGGGCTTCCCCCGGCGCCGACGATTATACTGGTGCGCCCGCAACTGGGTGCCAACATTGGTGCGTCGGCGCGTGCCATGCTGAATTTTGGCATTACGGAGCTGCGTTTGGTGGCGCCGCGTGACGGCTGGCCGAACGAGCATGCGCTCAAAGCGGCCTCTGGTGCTGTAGAGCTTATCGAGAAGGCGCAACTCTTTCAGACTGTGCCTGAGGCGATCGCTGACCTGGACTATGTGCTGGCGACGACCGCGCGGCCACGGGACATGGTCAAGGAGGTTTATACGCCCGAAGAGGGCGCGGGACGGCTCAAAAAAGCAATGCTGGCTGGGGGACGGCCGGGCGTGATGTTCGGGGCGGAGCGTGCCGGACTTCATAATGATGATGTGGCGCTGGCGGATGCGGTGATCACAGCGGCGCTTAATCCGGGCTTTTCCTCTCTTAATCTTGGTCAGGCGGTACTGTTGCTCGCCTATGAGTGGAGCCAGTTCAGCGATGAGACACCTTCTGAGGACATGCCGATGAACGGCACGCGGCCTGCCCGCAAGCAGGAGCTTCAGGGGTTTTTTGAGCATCTGGAAGTGGAACTCGACGATACCGGTTTTCTGCTGCCGTTAGACAAACGCCCGGCCATGGTTCGGAACCTTCGCAATATGTTCCAGCGAGCCGCGCTCACTGAGCAGGAGATCCGTACACTCAGAGGGATCGTTTCTGCCCTCACCAAGCATGCGCAGCGTCGGGCGATAGAGAAGATGAAGGGCGATAAGTGAGTTGAACCTAATTCTGAGGTTTCTCTGGTATTTCGTCAGGGAATCAACGATTTAGCAGCTTTGGCTGAGAGGTTGATTCCGGCCAATAGCGGGTTTGACTTTGGCACAAGCGTAAGTATAGTGCGCCCAGTTCGCGGGTCCTTTTGGGCCCGCGACTTTTTTGACGCACCCGTGGGAAGATCCAAGCGCATTGGTCTCTTTCCTGTCGGTGGGGTCCGGATTTCGGACCTCGCAGAGGAGGGCGCGTTTCCTACAATTGATACAAGGAAACAGCGATGACAAAGCGCATCCAAGCGAAATACAAAATTGACCGTCGTCTCGGCGAGAACATTTGGGGTCGCCCAAAGAGCCCAGTGAACCGTCGGGAATATGGTCCAGGTGAACATGGTCAGCGCCGCCGCGGCAAGCTCTCGGACTTCGGTCTGCAGCTTCGCGCGAAGCAGAAGCTGAAAGGCCATTACGGCAACATCACCGAAAAGCAGTTCAAACGCACTTATCACGAAGCGTCACGGATCAAAGGCGACACGGGTGAAAACCTGGTGGGTCTTCTTGAGCGCCGTCTCGACGCGGTGGTTTACCGCGCGAAATTCGTCCCCACCGTCTTCTCTGCTCGTCAGGCAGTAGGCCATGGCCACATTCTGGTCAATGGCAAGCGCGTCAACATCCCATCCTACCGGGTGAAGGAAGGTGACACGATCGAAGTTATCGAGAAAATGCGGACGAATGGCAAGATGCTCGAAGCTGCGGGCAGCCCAGAGCGCGATACGCCGGATTATCTCGACGTTGATCTGGAGAAGTTCAAAGCGACGTTTGTTCGGACCCCGGTTCTGGCGGATATTCCCTATCCGGTTCAGATGGAACCAAATCTCGTGATTGAGTTCTATTCTCGCTGAGTCCCGCTGACGATCACGTTTATGAATTTGGACCATTTCAGTCCAAATTCATCGTGATCTCTTCAGCGCCGAACACAGAGTTTCAAAGGGGTCCGGTTTCGGGCCCTTTTTTTGTTGGAGGGTTTTATGACGGTTCGTCTGGCAGGACCCGGCGACATTCCTGCGATGCAGGAGATTGCCGTAAGGGCATACGCGCCTTACATCGCGCGGATGGGGCAGGAACCTGCGCCCATGCGACCAGATTTTGCAGGTCATACCGCCAACGATACCGTCTTTGTGTGGGATGAAGGTGAGGTCCAGGCGTATGCGGTGATCATAATCGGTGATGGTGAGCCTCTTCTCGACAACATCGCAGTTGATCCACGTGCACAAGGACAGAGACTAGGGTCAAAATTGCTGTCCCATATTGAGCTGTATTTGCGTGACGAGGGTTTCAGCGCTTATACGCTCTATACGAATGTGCATATGACCGAAAACATTGCATGGTACATCCGTGCTGGTTTCACGGAAACCAGCTGCGGCATGCAAGATGGCTTTGAACGGGTATTCTTCCGGAAAGCGCTTTAGGCGGTTTCGAGCGCGATGTCCTTGGAACTGAAATATTCGCGCAGTTCGCCGCTCTCAAACATTTCGCGGATAATGTCGCAGCCGCCGACGAACTCACCCTTCACATAAAGCTGTGGAATGGTTGGCCAGTCTGAGAATTCTTTGATGCCATGGCGGATCTCATCGTCTTCGAGA
>Ga0189286_100219_pt1 | contig 24988 bp, 26 predicted proteins | sample UW69minimetaG_FD_130330 | JGI IMG/M metagenome (GOLD analysis project Ga0189286, IMG submission 130330) | Marine microbial communities from the Costa Rica Dome - UW69 mini metaG | ecosystem: Environmental > Aquatic > Marine > Oceanic > Photic zone | place: Costa Rica: the Eastern Pacific...
AACCAATCCACAATTGGGGATTAATATTAAATCAATTTTTAACTATATTTGAAAAAAGGGTTCAACTCTAAATAGAGCTAAACCCGTCTATATCATTTACACAAAATTTTGGACAGTGTCTAGAAATGCTTTTATTCTAAATAAGTCTCTATTTTTTTCATCTCAATTACAATTCGATGATTTTTTGGCAAACAGTTAATTAACTCAACAGGAACAGCTCTATCAATTTCAGGAACTTTTTTGTACCATTCTAAAACTTCTTCGAAGTATTGTTCTCCCATTTTTTTATTTCCGAGTTTGTATTCGCAATAGCCAATTTGCTCAATCAGTTTTATGTACCTCCAAATTTGAAATTCCTTTAACTTCTCTTTGTCAACTTTTTGATAATTTTCTAATGCTAACTCTAGTTGGTTTAAGTCATGATAACAATGCGCTAAATACAATTGTGGTAGCACATTAGTTGAGTCTAATTCAATAGCTTTTTTAAAATTCTGAATAGATTTTCCAAGAAGCTCTTTCCAGTCGTCAGATTCATAATCTAAAAGCCCGAGTAAATGATAACAATTAGAATCTTTTTCTGGATACTCATTCAGTAGTGATTGAATTTCAGAACGTAATTTATTCTTTTTAGATTTTTCTTCTGCTAAATAGAATTCGTCAAATTTTTCAAATGCTTTTTCTCGAATATTCATGTTCTTAAATATTTATTAATAGTTTTTAAAACCAAACATCATTTTCTGAATTTCAGCTTTTACACGTTCGTGAATCCAGCGCTGTTCTTCAGTAGTTAACTCTTCGAGTAAATTGTCATTATTTTCATTAAAATCAACCAATGTATCTCTAAAGAATTCTGTTTCAATGTCTGCTATTCGTTCTGAATTGGTCATATCTAAAGCGCCAACTTTGGAAATCGCACTTTCCAATCGATTTGTAGTGATGTAGTTTCGAAGCTCATCCAGAATAAACGATAAGTCTTCCGATTTTGAAGATAACTTCAAAACATAACTCCATTTTTCCGCTTGGTGAAACTTTTCTTCTTCAAACTCTTTGTTTTTCAATTTGACAATAGGTCGCGAAGAAATGGCTGCATTTTCAAGTTTATTGTATGGTTTTATCACAACACCTTCAATCAAATTCCCAGTCAATTCAGGTAATTGTAATTGCTTTGGAATCGTAGAATTGATTCGGGTATTAAAGTTGACAGCTTCTCCAAATTTTCCAATCAATAAAGGTTTTGCATACAATATTCCATGCTTTTCAAAATAGGAAATCGCGGTTTCATAGTCCAAATAAGTTTTTGACGATACACTTTCCGTTTCTATGGCAATGTCAAACGCACAAAAACAAATCGTAGGTGAATAATACACACCGGTTTGTACTGCATGTACAGTAGTGTCCACTTCCACAGATGGATGCGGATATTTTCCACCAAACAGTTCTCCATACAGGATAAATTTTGTTCCAGAAATTTGTGTACTGAGGTCTTCAAATAAGCGAATGATATTTGTTTCCAGTTGATTCACGACAATTTGGAAACCAAAAAAATCATCTTCCCAAGATAGATATGCTTTGCGTTTGGCGAACTTTAAAGAACCATTTTCATATACAAAGCTAAAATTTGCGCCATGCACTTTTTCTGTTACAACCCACGATACTTTTTCTAAAGCAGTAAAATCATGCTCATTTAAACCAAGCTTTTTTAAACTACTTGGCATTTTCTCATATCCTGAAAATTCGCTCATTGTTCTATAAGATGTTTGTAAATTAATTTGCTTGATTTTTTATTACTTCTACTGATGGTAAAATAGTTGCTAGCATTTAAAATGAGCTTTAAAAGCTGATTGGTATCAGAATCTTTTAGTATGACATTTAGGTTGTAATTCTGCTTTCTCTTTTTAAATAGATGATCATCCCAACCTTTAAAATCAGATATGGAGATATAACTAATTACTTCATATTGATTTTTGCTAAAATTTCGTTTAGGTATTAACGCTAAGTCACTTTCAAATGCTTCTTTCGCATACAATTCGTACTTGAAATCTAATTTAAGCCCTTTTTTTATTTCTTTTTTGAACCTTTTTTTTAGATGGCTTTCTAAATCTAAAAAGAAAGAAACCAAATGTGTATGTCCTTCAAAAACAAAAAGGATGGACGCAGGTTTTTGATAACCTTCTACTTTTTCTAGAGTAATGACTTTAACGCCAGGTTTAAATTTTTCTTTGCTTTGCGAAAAAGTTTGAAACGTAATAAATAGACTTATAAGGATGAGTGTTTTTTGCATTTTGCAATATGGAATATATGCTAAGATAAAGTTTGAAATATATAGTCTGCTATGAAAACCTATTTTTTAAACACTTTTGGATATGTAATGATAAATTTGGTGCCCAATTTTCCATCAGATTCTACACGAATAGTTCCGTTATGCTTTTTAATAATTTTTTTGACAATAGAAAGTCCTAAGCCTGTACTTTCATAAATGACTTTTTCTTGCAATGTTTGAAATACTTCGAATATTTTTTTGTGATATTTTGGAGCAATGCCTGAACCATTGCCTTCAAATATCAATTCACAAGAATTTGATTTTTCAACGCTCGAAATTGTAATTTCACAAACTTCTTTATCGTTATATTTTACAGCATTGCTAATCAAATTAGAAACTACCTGCGAGATTTGCATTTTATCTCCTGTAATTTCTGGTAATATTCCTTTGGTGGTAAAAACAGTTGTGGAGTCTTGGTAGTTTTTGCGTCGGCTTTAATCATGGAATTTAGATCAACAGTTTCTGGCATGATTTTCCCAATTTTAGAATAACGCAAAATATCATTAATCAAGTTTTCAAGGCGTTTTACACGTCCTTGCATGGTGTCTAAATGATCGTAAACATCTTCAGTTTCACCAGCTTCTAAATCTTCCTTAATGAAATCTGCCAAACTTGAGATTTCTCGAATTGGTGTTCATAAATCATGTGAAGTGATATAAGCAAACTTTTCTAATTCTTTGTTTTTTAATTCAGTATCGTCTACATTTTGATTCAATTCTTTTAGCTTTCGAAAACTATCTAATCCAGTTAGTACTACTAAAAACACAAATAAAGATCCCATAAAAAAGATAAGGCCAGAAACTATGGCCAATAGTTCCGTTTGTTCTAAAGTAATAACAGTAGCTGCGGCTAAATATCCTGCTAAAAATATGAACATCAACAGGCGTAATTTTTTCCAATTACCTCTCAATTCACTGTTTGGAAGTGTATCAAAAATCTTTTTGGTATTACCTGCACTTAATAGCATAATAAATGCTCCTAAAAGAATTAGGGCTGCTATGAGATAGTCAGAAAAGTACATAAGATTTCTAAAAAGTTAATATCATATTCGTGTATATTCATAAATTTAACAATGTGATTTAGAGGATTTTTGTTTGAAAACCACATAAATGTAGTATGAACTGAACAGAAATACAATTTGAAAGTCTATGCTTTCATTAAAATTTACGGTAAATACCAATTTTCTATGGACAATCTGCCGAATAGAGGAACGTATTCCTGTAACGTTTTATGTGTAAATATGTAGAGCTGAAAATTAGGTTGTTAGTTGCGTATTGGAATTGGATGAATTTGTAGCAATTTTGCCAAGTCCAATACTTTTTGTGGTGTGTATAATGTTTTTTCTAAATCATTTACTTCTAAAGTTCCTGCTTTTGCTTTGAACACAAATGATTTATAAGGTAATTTGGCAACTTCTTGGTTGAAATTAACACCGTGTTTTTTAATGAGCGTTTTGGTAACTATTTCTATTTCTGTTTGAATTGTAGTCCGTAACTCCTCAATTTCTCGAATCCAAGTACGTTGTTTGGTTAAGAATTCTTGAATTTCTGGTTCTTTCTTATAATCGAGTTTGTCTAATTGTCGATATACCTGATCAATCTTCATTTGTTCCCAATCTTTGGCTTCTAGGACAGGAATTTGCCAATCTGATTGTTGTTGTTTCCAGTGATCAGTCTGTACTTGTACTTGATGGACTTTGAAACTAGGTAATTCAATCGCTGTTAACTTTCCTGCATGACAAGCGCCTGTGTCAATTCCGTAAGTATTGTTTTTGACTTTTGGAATTTCGCCAACCACATGATGTCCGTAAATAATGGGTTTTTCTCCTGAATAATAGTCAGACCAATAGGTTCCTTCTACATAATTACTTTCCAAATAACGACTTCCTGAAGTAGTTCCTGCAAGGACTTCTTCTTTCTGTTTGTACAAACTTTTATCATGTTCAAAAAAAGCATGTATTATAATAGCTTCTGGTGTTTCATAATAATACGGAAGCGTTTCTAACCATTTACAAAAATCGTCATATTCATCCCTAAATTGCACTTTCACAATTTCTTGCGAATAGCTTAAAACTCCATTCAAATGTTTGCGTTCATGATTGCCCATTAATACAATGGAATTCTTTCTATTCTTAAAATAATGATATAGTTCTACTGATTTATTTCCACGATCTACAATATCACCAAGAGAAATGACCAAATCATCGTCTGTCACACCAATTTGCGCTATAAGTCCAATAAATTCATCGTAGCAACCGTGAATATCGCCAATTATGTATGTTTTGCTCATCGTATTTTGATGATTTTTAAGAAATCGAATCAAAAGTAAGCATTGATTCAATTTGCTGTTTAGAAATGCCCTTTGTTTTTGTGACTTTCCAAACCTCTTTTTTTTCAATACCAATATGCCAACTTTTTACTTCGCCATTTTTAATTTCATATACCATCAAACTCCCTTGATGATTTATGGTAGAGTTTGAAGAAATCCAAAAACAAAGACCGTTTTGAAGGCGCCTAGAAATTACATTTTTTTTATTTTCTATTGATGGTTGTAGTTGATGAAATGGTACTAAAAAACGAGTGTTGTTTATATCCTTTTTTCTAAATTTTGTTTCTGATAATACACGATTTGGATGAAAAGGCGGAATTGTAATTTCAGTATTCCAATATGGTTCCAATACAAAAGGAATTTCAGGATTTGATTTGCTATCATATTCCAAAAGTTGTTTTCCTGAGTAATTCAACCATTTATGATCAAACCAATTCTTGATTCGAATTATAGAAACTTCACTAGGATCAAAATAGGTAACAAGATAATGAATAATTGTTTCTACTATTACTTGAAAATCTTTAGCGTCAGTTGTATCAAAAGGGATTTGTAGTTGACTCATAATAAAGAGAGAAATTCACAATTGTTATTCTCCAAGAACGATCATGAAAGGAACTTTTTCTCGTACTTCAAGTTGTTTATGATAATCTAAGTTGTCATATGCTTTTCCATACAAGTTTATACTTTCTTTATTTCGAATGGTTTTTAATGTAGTTAATAGGTGCGCAATTGGTGTTACTACATCTTGGTATGTAGCACTTTTAGTTGGTTCTAAAATATATGCAACTTTCTTTTTAGAATTCCATTGCATAAATTTTTCAGTAAGTTGCGATGCTGACATTTCTTCATTGTTAATACTAAATGATTGATGATTGACCACAATTACCTTTGACTCTGTTTTTTCAGGGTTAGCCTTTATATATTCACGTGAAATGCTCGGCGGCGGTGGCGGTGGCGGAGGAATCATTCCTGCTTCTTCCGTGTCATTTGATTTGTTTTTCTTCTCTGATTCAATCTTTTTAAAAACTGTTTCAACAACAGATACTGCATTTTCATCACTAGGAAGTTTGTATTGAAATCCTGTTGTCTTTCTTCTTGGAATTCTTTGGTGTGTATCAGATTTACATGCAAAAAGAACAGGTAAGGCATTCATTTTCCGAAGTTCACTTAGAACAGAAGCTAATTTTGTATATGGAAGATCTTTGTCAACAACCAATTCTGTCATAAATAATGGTTGTAGACCAATGTTATGCTTTATTCCATCATACAACAATTCAAATATTTTTGCTCTCAGTGCACTCAATTTAATTTTTTCCCGCTCAAGTGTCATTTGTCCTTTTTTATCAATAGTAATGGTAATGTAGTCATGTGGATTTGTGTCGACTTGAACAGTTTCAAAAGTAGGAACCTCTATGTTTTTTTGTGCAATGGTACAACTCACAAGGAATAATGCGGCAATAGTAATGTATATTTTCATAAATGTGATATCGTGTTTTAATGATTAAATATACAGAAACATTCCAGTTTTAGTAATAAAAGGAAGAATCAAAAGTATTTTAAGCGTATTTATTTAGTTGGGAAAATGTATTTTTTCATAAAGAAAATCACCAATGAGCTCATGCGCTTTTGGGTTAATGTGCAAATCTACATCCCAAAACAGTTTTTCTGAAGTATTTTGCAAAATAGGGAATAAATCATAGTGTTCAACTTGTTGTTCTTGTAGAAACTTTTTCAATAGTTGTGTCATTTCCAAATTGTTGTTCGTCGTTTTAGCATCGAGATCAAATAAAGTTTGTATGTGCTCACGAAATATTGGTTTTACTTCCAGTTTTGACGGCAACAACGTCACAATTAATCGAATGTTTTTTTGTTTACAGAGTTCAATAATTTGTAACAAGTATTTTTTAGCAATTTCCATAGAACGCTCTTTTTCTTCAGGAAACGACTCGTAAAATAATAGTTGTTCTATTCCTTGAATATATGGAAATGCTTGTTGTTCGGCTGATTGAAACTTTCTGCGGAAGCGCATAGACCAACTTTTATAGATATTAGAAATACTTGTTCGGTCGTCTTCAAACTTTACAGTTTCTCGAAAATCATTTCCCGTAAATACATTAATTAAAAAGACATCAGGTTTTAGATGCGAGAACTTTTTTAAAAAACCATGGTAATTGCGAAATGTATAATAGCCGACACCACCATTCATACAATTATAATACGTTGTTGTATCTGTAGCGTTTAGTTTTTTTTCCCAAATATTGACAAAAGATTGTGTATTGTAACGTAAAACACCATCGGTATGTGAATCACCAGTAACCAATACGCGAAATTCGTTGGGTGTTTTATCCGCTACATCATTATCATCTCGAAACCCAAGATTGTTAGTGCGTCTTTCAGTAGACATCTTTTGTTGCGGCGTTCCCCAATCATCATACAGGTGAATATTAGGTTTATGCAAAAACATTGCAGTGTCATCAGGAATAAAATATTCTGATTGCTTTTCGCTTGTAAATGAAAAAAATGTTTGAATGCGATGTACTTCCATAAAATACATAATAATTGCTAAGATTAATAACAATGCGCATAGCACTAATAGATTGATCTTAACAAGTCGAACATATTTCATACAAAATCGTTTCGAACAAAGAAACTAAAAATATACAACAAACAAAAAGCAGTCAATGACAATTTTTGGTAAAGAGTTTTTTAGAAAAAGCATGACAAAAAGCTAGCTTAAAATAGTATATTTTTCAGTACATTTAGCACACCAATACGAAACAGCATTTATGATTTTTGATTATTCAAAATGGAAACCAAGATTAACCACTGATACTGAGAATTATCAAAAAGCGTTGCCGTATCCGCATATTGTTGTAGATGATTTTTTAGAAGTCGCTGCGGCGGAAAAAGCACTGGAAGTTTTTCCAAAAATTAAGGATGAAGGCTGGATTCATTACATTCATGTAAATGAAAAAAAGCATGGATTGAACAAGTTAGAGTTGATTCCGGAATTTATTCGTGATGGTATTATCAAAGAACTGAATTCACCTGAATTTACAAGTTATCTTGAAACGCTTACAGGAATTCCAAATTTGTTGCCAGATACTACGATTGAAGGTGGTGGAATCCACCAAAGTGAAAACGGAGGTTTTTTAAATATTCATGCGGATTTTACCGTACATCCACATAAAAAAACATGGCGACGTCGTGTTAACGTGTTGGTTTATCTAAACAAAGATTGGGACAAATCGTATGGTGGTGCTTTGGAACTTTGGAAAAAAGACATGTCTAAATGTGCCATTAAAATTGAACCAATTTTCAATAGAATTGTCATTTTTAATACGGATGAAGATTCGTATCATGGTTTTCCTGATCCAATTACCTGTCCAGATGATGTCACTCGAAAATCAATAGCATTGTATTACTTCACAGAAGAAAAAGTAGGTTCGTTCAAACGAAGATCCACCAATTATAGAGCGCGTCCAGGAGATGGTTTTAGAGCTGTTTGGATTTGGCTTGATAAAAAAATGATTGCAGCCTATACTTGGGTCAAAGGAACCTTTGGAATCAATGATGATTTTATAAGTAAAGTATTGAATTTATTTCGGAAGAAGAAATAGGTTTTGGACATATTAAACACGTCTTTGCGAGAAGCATAGCGACGCGGGCAATCCGTTTCTTTAGTAAACGGAATTTATTATATTGCTTGAGATTTTAAGTACTTTTTTAAATTTACTTTTTAATTAGTTCATGTAAGTCATTTTTGTATTGATCCAAATTTTCGATGTAATTTAAACGTCAATAATACAAGCCATTGGGTAATAGAAACACTCAACAAAACACCAAAAATTTCATAAGTTTCAATGAGTAATACAATCAAGCTCACACTTATAAAAAAAGCAAAAAAGCTAATGTAGATAATGGTGCGTTCTTGGTGATTTTTCATAAGTTCCATCACGTTTAACGTATAAAAATAACAAGGCAAAGCAATGGATGTTCCTACAATATAATATTCATAACTAAAGCCTAACTTCACAAAATATTCCATCACAAACCAAATGACAAATCCTCCAATAATAGTTAAGGGAATTGAAACAGCATAGAGTTTATATTTTATCTTTTGAACGACTTCATTTGATAAACGATATATGTGTTTTGTAAATGGAATGGTGATATATGCAGCCAAAGCTTGTAGCATTAAAAAAGCGGTAATGAGTAATTGATATTCGGCTAATTGTGATTTTTTTAAATAGAAATCAACCATATAAATATCTGTTTTAGAAACTAGCCAGCCACTTAAACCAAGAATGAAAAATGGCAATCCTAGTTTGAATTCTTGGAATGAAATCTTAACAGAGAACGATTCTTTCCAGAAATTTAGTTGTAAACTTAATACAAGCAACTTACAAAAAGTTGCGACCACGTAAATTTGTAAAAAAGATGATAGATCAAACGTTTCAATGTAAAAGATACTTCCGAAAATAATTCCAAAACCAATAACTTCTGCCAGTAATTGCGCGCCAAAATTCTGATGATAAACGACCAAGGTGCTTAATGAATTATATAGAAATAACAAGTAAATCAATACAATTGCCCAAGCCGCAATAGTTGTTGGGAAAAAGAAAAAGAAAACTGTAGCAAAAGGAAGAAGCATACAGCGTGATAGCAAATTGCTAAAGAATGCATGATACATTTTACTTGGGTTTTCACTGTAAGTTCGTAACAAGTGATCGCGATTTCCCCAACCAAAAACGAATGAGATAAAAAATACCCAAATCATGACATTGATTAGTTCTGCCCAAGCTTCTTTTCCAAAGATTTTTATACCAAAAACGACAATCAAAAAATTGAAAGCAGGATTGGCATATCCTTGAATGGTGTTAATTCCTATGGTGATTAATCTACGCATTGTATGCAGATAAATAAGCGTTGATGGTTTCCATTTCAGGACTTAGTGTAACACGTTCTTTTTTTGAGTTTTCAGTAGCAAGCAGTTTTTCGCAAGCTTTAATCAAGTCTATTTTGTGTTCACAAACGAGCCAATTTTCAGAAGTTTTTGCCAATCCGACATTGTGCGAAACGATCTTCATTCCAGCATACAATGCTTCTAAAAACACAAAGCCAAACGATTCGTACATGCTTGTATGTAACAGTATTTTCGATTGTGACATTTTTGTAAAAACTTCTGTTCGTGGTAGATGTCCAAGTAAAGTAATGGTATCTTCTAATTGCAGATTTTTAATTTTTGTTTCCACTTCACTTCGCATGCCGCCATCACCAATAATAGAAACCTTGAGGTTTGTATGTGTTTTTGTTAGAGCAGAAATGATATCGATAAAATCACCATAATTTTTAATCGTATTTAAAGAGCCAACTCCTAAAATATCAATCGTGTTTTTTTGCAAAGCTGGAAATTCAGAAACATCCAAATGCCAGGGAATAATGGAAGAATCTAAACCGTAATTGACTTTCAGTTCTTTTTTATGATTTTTAGAAAGTGTCACTATTTTTGCATTCGAACCAATCAGAACCTTTCCATACGAATTTTTAATCGCCGCATCTTGTCCCATCACAGTTACAACATGATGTATGTTTTGTTTTTTAGCGAATTTTTCTCCAATTCGAGCACATTCGCCAATCCAAAAACTATGAATGGTATCAATTTTTTGTGTTTTATGGAGTTTTTTAAGTGCTTTTGAAGCTTTTCGCCATGTTTGCAATTTTTTCAGACGTTTATTTTGTCCATTTAGCGGAATCACTTGAATACCATACCAATCATATATTTCTCTTGTAAATGGAAACTGAAACGTCAGTAAGGTCAACTTCGCATATGGCAACGCTTTTCGCATACTTTTTAGAAATACTTGTAACGCAGGAATTGTGGTAGAGTCGCTTTCAGATTCCGCAAAACCTGGTGTTAAAAATACGATATGTTGGTTCGTGTTGTTCAAGTTTTTTTCTTTTAGATTCCTGCCTTCTCAGGAATGATATTCAGTTTCGTTTTGTCACTCTGCACTTTTATGGGATCTACTTTTTAATTCCGCTTTGCTACATAAAAAATCACTCGAACTGACTTTTTTATTTTCATTCCGAAGGAAAGCTGAGCTGAGTCGAAGCATCCCATTCCACATTCGTAAATACTAAATCTGTTGATTTAATCATTTCGGGGTTACGTTGCAAATCTTCAAATGTAATTCGTGTGCCATCACTTTTATAAATGTATGTATAAGCTTTTACATCTTTGAATAAATGTTGAATTTCTTTGCGAATTTTTTTCTTAAATATGGAAAAGCCAAACGTATTTTCTAATCGCATAAAAACCTTATTTAAGAATTTTGAAGGAATGTATTTGTGATACATATTTTCATTCAAAAAACTATAATGAAATGAAACGTATAATGTTGGGAACTTTACTTTTTCTATAGCTTTTCCAATTGTTGGTAGAATTCGAAATTCAGCACCTTCTACATCCATTTTGATGAAATCTACCGTTTGAATATTTTCGTTTCCCAGAAATTCAGCTAGTGAAACGGTATTCAGTTCTAGTGAATTTTCAGTATCGCGTTTGCGTTCCAAAATACTACTTGAAGAGGCTCCATATTGATTGCGAGCAGACAAACGAACGGTTTCTTTTTTATCTGAAATTGCCGTTTGATAGATTTTTATTTTATCCGCAATAGCTGGATTCAATTCAACATTTCTATTCAACTCGCTAAAACACACAGGATCAGGATCGAGTGCATGCACTTCTTTAGCCGTTTTTGCAGCGTATAATGTTAAAACGCCACTCCAAGAACCGATATCCAATACCACAGAATTTGAAGTTACGAAATGATCAAAAATGGCAAAGGTGTGCGGTTCCCAATCAATGGAATTTATATAACTCCAGTAGTGTTTATTTTGTCCAGGATCTACCTGAAATATTTGATTTTTAAGCTGGATTTGCATGCTAAAAGGTATCTAAATCTGAGTAGGTAAATATAAACTCTTTTAAATCGATTTCTGGATCAAAATCTAAATAACCTACCAACCACGATTCTTTTGGTTTGGTAATAGTTTGTAATAGTTTCGCCATTGCAGAGTGTTCGTCTACTTGAAACAAAAATTCTGTAATCCCTAAGAAAAATGCTTTTCGTTTCAGTTTTTTCAAGGCTTTTTGTAATGCTTCTGAAGATGGTGCATAAAACATTCCTACATGAATAATTGCCTGAATCTTTAACCAAAACACACAATCGTCGATTTCTACACAGTAATGACTTTTGAAACTATTTTTATAATTAATGAAATTTGCATCAAACTTTAATCGGAACTTTTCTTTGTGCTCCGAAGTCAATTTTTCAATGGTATTTTGAGAAACATGCTGCTTAAAAAAAAGATCGTAGAGGTTGGTCCAGCGTAACTTATTCAATACTTTTCCAATGGGAAGCGTGTTGACTTTTACATGAAAACGTTGTAAATGTTCGTGTTCTTTCCAGCCCAATTTTTTAGTACTGTAATAGGTGTTTTCGCTATGAAAAGCATATACATATTTTATGTCATGTTCTTTCATAATTTCATAGGCGAGTCTGGCCAATTCGTAGTGCAAACCTTTCCGTTGATGGTTTGGTAGTGTATATGAATCACAGGCATGTGCTACATAAATTTCACGATTGTTATTTATAAATTTTTGCGGAACAGCACCATAAAAAGCTACTGGAATATCGTCGCAATACGCGATGCTACATATATAATTAACACCAACATACGATGTATTGTATTTGTTTTGTAGGTACTTAAGCGTGACTTTCTTTTTAAAGACTTTCCAGAAGAGTTCTTTGATCGCAGGAAAATCATTGTTGTCCACACGTTTGAGGCGATATATTTCTTTGTATACGATCATTTTCTAAAAATAAGTACCTTTTAACAAACAGGCTAATTGTTGCTCTAAAGAAATGTACGGATTCATGACAAAACGATTTTTCCATACTTCATTTCCCATATCTTTTTTAGTATTGTAATCTACCAATAATAGTTTTTCAAAACCTATTTCTGTGCAATATTCAGCTACTTCTTGATTGTAATATCCAAACGGAAACGCAAATTCAGTAATCGGTTGTTTACAGATCGCTTCTAACTGTGTTTTACTGTTTAAGATTTCTTGTTTGGCTTCTTCAAGTGGAATATCTACTAAACTTGCATGCGTTTCTCCATGTGCACCAATGGTAAACAAAGGATTGTCCGCAATTTCTTTAATTTGTTGTGCATTCATCAACATCCAATAATCTTCATATTTCTTTGGCGGTAGTGCTTCCCAATCGTCTTTAAAAACTTCATAAATCATTTTCAAAACCTCATACGGCAAGGCTTTGGCAACATTTTTCATGGAAACGCCATTCCAGATAAATTCGTTCTTATCATTTTTTTGATAGTGATTTCGTTCTAGAACGACTTCTTCTTTATTGGTGTGATACGAAACTACATCAAGAAAATCGGCCCATAAATATGGAGCTTTTTCATGAATCGTAGTAATATAAAAACATGCAGGAACGTTGTATTTTTCTAAAATCGGAACTGCGTATTTGTAATTGTTCAGATATCCATCATCAAATGTTAATGCAATATTCAGTGTGTCTTTTTTGAATTTTTTTTGATAGAAATCGTCTAGCGAAATTACATTGTAATGAGTGGTAATGTATTTGATGAATTCTTCAAAAAACATCTTTGAGATGAATCGGCTGTTGTATTTAGTTTCGCCAACTTGGTCAATTCCGTGATACACTAGAATACGTTCGCCATAGCGATTTTTCAAAAGTAACTTTCCAAAGCCGAGTTTGAATAACATCGTTTTGTAGAGTAAACTTAGCCGATATTTGATACGCATCCAGAGCATATTATTGAATTTGATATAATTTCCATCCTTCCGAATGAGTTTCTAACACTTTAAATTGATAATTCTGTTCTATAAATTCCCAGTTCAACATAGGATTTTTATCGTTCCATTGTACTTTGTAACGCGCAGGATCAAACAAAATTAAATCGTTTTTTTGAAACTTCTCATAGCGTTCTAAAAACATGTTTTTATATTCAAAATCCAGTCCACGACCTTCCAATGCCAAATCTACATCAAAACTATATAAAGTTTTACCTTCATACGGTTGTATCATAGTAGCCAATTCCTTTTCTATGATGGTTCTTTCAAAAATCAATTTAAAAGTCATCGCAAAAAATACCAACTGTAACACTAAAGAAACTGCAGCAATGGTTTTTAAATACTGTTTGATGAATTTGATTTCTGTAAGTTTTACAAATGCAGGAAAAAGTAATAGTAGTATAAGTGGAAATACCAAGCCAATGATTCGTGGATTTTGGAATGGAATTCCAGCCAAAAACAGAATGTATATACCACTACAAATAATCAATACTTTCTGGTGAAATGTGAATAATGATCTGTAGTTTTTGATCGTAATGATACTTAAAATGCTTCCTAAAAAGATAAATCCAGGATGAAAAAATACATACAGCGCATACATTAAATTTGGAAATAAATAACTTGTAGTGCCATCTCCTGTAGTAAAACTTGATTTGAAATAGTTTCCAAACGACCAAGTCTGAAAAAACGGGTTTGCAGAGGCTTCAAACAATGCGCCCCATTGAAAAATTAAGAACGGAATTGAAACGATAATACTTATGATTCCAGCGATGAATAATTGTGCAAACTTTTTTCGTTCCCAAACCAAGTACAAACTATAAACGATGATTGGAAATGTGATACATAATGATGCATAACGTGTCATTAAAGCACAAGTCGCAAAAATGAAAATAGGAGCTAAGCTTGTTTTTTGAAGATATGATTTAAAGAAAAAGTAAAACGACAATACTACAAAAGCCAACGTCAATGCATCCGACATTACTATAAGTCCCATCTTTAATAAAAACGGGCAGAATATTCCAAAAATCAATACGTAAAAAAAGCTGTGTTTTGATGTTGGATATAAAAGTTGAATGGTTTTTAAAATGTACACGCAAGCAACTCCTAAACTGACACAACTTATAAATTGCAAGGCAAAAGCAGTACATCCAAACACAAAGCCTAGTAAACTTCCCAATGTTGGGTATAGTACTGGCCAAAAGTAGTTTCCTGGATGCACACCATCAGTTATATATTCTTGAATAGCATTTGCATAACGAAGATATTCATAGGAATCTTGTCCGTACAAACCGTCAAAACCAACAATACGTAATGCGAATACTAAGAGAAGCGGAATGGAAAAAAGCGTCAAGTACTTGTAAAAAAAAGCAGTTAATTTAGACAATTTCAATGTTAGTTTTGTTTTGCGTATCTAAATATAGTTGTTAAATTGTCGATCGTAAAAAATTACCAATATTTTTTGTGTTTTATGCGCAAATAAGTCAAAATTCATGATCAATTCCAAAAAAGTAATTATTGTACTTCCGGCATACAATGCTTCGGAAACGTTGCAAAAAACCTATAATGAAATTCCGTTTGATATTGTGGATGAAGTCGTGTTGGTAGACGATCATAGTACGGATGAAACATTACATGTTGCCAAAGAACTAGGAATTCGACACTTGGTAAAGCATGATCAAAATAAGGGATATGGAGCAAATCAAAAAAGCTGTTATAAAAAAGCATTATCGTTAAATGCCGATATTATAGTAATGTTGCATCCAGATTATCAGTACACGCCAAAGTTGATACATTCTATGGCGTATTTGATTGCGAATGATGTGTATCCTGTTGTGATGGGATCGCGAATTTTAGGGAAAGGCGCGTTGCGTGGAGGCATGCCGATGTATAAATACATTGCAAATCGATTTTTAACTTTATTTCAAAACATTGTGATCAATCAGAAATTATCTGAATACCATACTGGATTTCGCGCATTTTCAAAAGAAGTATTGAATTCATTGGAATTGGAGCACAATTCAGATGATTTTATTTTTGACAATCAAATGCTGTGTCAAATTTTTAATAAAGGTTTTGAAATTGCTGAAATTACCTGTCCAACAACCTATTCTAGCGAAAGTTCATCTATCAACTTTCAACGTAGTGTTACGTATGGTTTGGGTGTTTTGAAAGTATCTATTCAATATTTTTTACACAAAAACAAAATAAAGTCATTTCAAATATTCAAATAGTCAGTATATTTATGAAAAATAATTGCCCATTTTGAAAAAAAATAAAATCTTACTTTATAACCCAATTGCAGTCTTCTTTGATATGCCACTTGCCCTATTGGCGATTGGTTCTGTGTTAGATCCTGAAAAATACGAAGTTATTATTGTAGATGGTCGTATAGATGAAAACCCTTTAGATACTATAGGAAAGCATATTGATGAAGCTTTGTGTTTTGGGACAACTGTATTGACCGGAAGACCAATAAAAGATGCGTTAAAAGTAACGCAAGCAGTTAAAAAAATGCGCCAGAACATTCCTGTAATTTGGGGCGGATGGCATACTTCTTTATTTCCAAAACAAACACTGAAAGACGAAATTTGTATTGATGTCACTGCACAAGGACAAGGAGAAGATACGTTTAGAGAACTAGTCGAAGTATATGCGACAAATGGCGATATTTCCAAAGTAAAAGGAATTTGCTACCGAAATGAGGAAGGTGAAATTATTAAGAATCCCCCACGTGTTATTGTCGCGATGGATACTTTTGCCGATATCAATTATGAATTGATTGATGTCGAAAAATATTTTGAAAAGAAAGGAAGAAGACAATTAGATTATATTTCTTCAACAGGTTGCTATTTTAGATGTACATTTTGTGCCGATCCTTTTGTATATAATAGAAAATGGACTGCAATTTCACCTGAAATTATGGTGAATAAATTGGCTGAATTGCATGAAAAATATCAGTTTACCGATTTGAATCTTCAAGATGAAACCTATTTCACATACAGAGATCGTGTGATTGAAATCTCGGAACGTATGATTGAAAAAGGCTTGAATATAACATGGGCTGCTACAATGCGTGCTGATCAAGGTTCACGTATGTCTGTGGAAGATTTTAAAATCTGTGCCAAGTCAGGATTACGACGTTTATTGATTGGAGTAGAATCTGGTTCCCAAGAAATGATGAACTGGTTGAAAAAAGACATCAAAGTAGAGCAAGTATATATGTGTGCAGAACGTTGCAAAGATTTAGGAATTGCAGTACAATTCCCATTCATTGTAGGTTTCCCAGAAGAAACAGATCAAAGTATCCGAGAAACGGTCAAAGTTGCACTCGATTTAAATAGTATGCACCCTAATTTTCATACACCAATTTTCTATTTTAAACCCTATCCAGGAACGACCATTACTGATAATGTTGTAAAACAAGGATATAAGCTTCCTGAGACGGTTCATGAATGGTCTGATTTTGATTTTGTAGGTTCGTCAGGTCCGTGGGTAAGTGAAGAAAAGTATGATTTTTTTGAGAAGTTTAAATTCTATTTGAAATTTGCATATTCGAATCAAAAATTGATTTATAAACCTTTACAATTGCTAGCAAGATGGCGTTGCAAGCACAAATACTTTAATGTGCCTGTAGAAAAGAAAATTGTGGATACTTTCTTTAAGAAACAGCAATTGGCGTAGTTGGTTTTTAGATCGCTTTCGCTTTTAGATTATTAGCTCGCTTCGCTATTAGAACGCGCTTTAGCGCTTTTAGACTTTTCTTACTGTTGCGAAATTCATTATGAAACTAGCAATTTTCTAAGAAAATATAATGAATCCTGACTCCAACAATCTTGACTCTTTTTAGTCACTAATTCACGAATGTTTTCTTTTGCTCGGAATTTTTGTTAGAAATTAATTAACACATTGGTACATTTTCAAATTTTCAAATTGAAAAAAATTAATTTAGAATTTTTTTAAGATCATTTGTTATCTGTTCTGCGGTTAATTCAGCACCAGATTCATTGAAGTGAAAATCATCGTAGAAAGACTCCGTTGTTTTAGGGAGTTCTAAGTCGATGTAAGGAATGTTTTCTTGCGCGCATACCATTCGTAAGCGTTCATTAAACTTGTTCATTCCTCCGTATAAAGCCATTGTACTGTAAAAAGCATCGTTGTTTTGAAAACCACTAGTCAACATTAATTCTTCGTATTGTGGTTCTAATCCAGGTTTCCACATAGTTGCTTGCGAAACAAATACCAAACGTATATTTTTTTCTTTTGCTTGCTGAATTAAGTTTCTGATATTTTCTTCATAGCGTGTTAAACCTGTTGTCAAATCTGGTAATTCGTCAAGAATTTTAGACTTTTTTCGCAAGGCTCTGATATCTAAAACTGTTTGGGTTAAATGATTTTTATGGTTGAAATAGAATTTAATATTCTTCTTCGCTCTAGAAGCTAATTTGTATAACGTTAATTTTTTGTACCAAGGCAAATAATCATCTGGAATGTGTTGAAATGCAAATTTTTTGAGCTTTAATTCAGGTAGATTTAAATAGAGATCAGAAGAAATTAAATAGGCTACTAAATCATTCACACCTTGCATGATGATCACTGTTTTTGTGTCCGCTAATTCAGGTTTTTTTAGCATTTCTTCTAATTGAAATACATGATGATTGCTATTATTTCCTGGTCTCCCAAAATTTCCAACCCAATATTGATTTCCTAACTTTTTCTCAATCAAAGCAGCCCAAGTTTTTTCTTGTGTCAATGCAAAACATGCAGCGGTACTTCCTCCAAAAACCATGATTTTGTGTGCAGCATTTTTATAATCTGAAATAGAACGCGCGCCTAATTCGTCAAAAGAAACTTCTGAATCTTGGTGAATTCCAATGATTTCGTCTGTATTAATTTCCCAAACAAATCCAGAGTTTGGTGTGTTGACATAATAATCGGTTGGGAAAACTTGAATAAGCGAAAGTATAATTTCAACAATAATCAATAATACAAGTGTGACTATTCCTGAAAAGGCTAATTTTTTAAGAAATCGTTTTGATAAAAGTTTCATGTATTACAAATTTTTTAAAATATTTTAGAAAGATACTAATGTAAAATGACTTTTAAATTATTTAATCAAAATCAATGTCCCAATGATTTCTTAGTGAGTGCAGTTTTGGGACAACGCATGACTTTTTATCATCTTCTGGCGATATAAAAATTGGAATTAAATCTCCTTTTTTATGATCACTTTGAATCGGGAATTTAGAGGTGAGCGACTCTCCAATAATTTTGTTTCCTTTTTGAGTTTCGTATTCATAATGGACTATGGTTCCTTGTCCTATTTTGGTTACAGGTAATCCAGATTTAGGAATCATGGAAACTATTTTTCCTTTTGAAACATTCCCAAATTTATACAGTTCAAGTTCCTTTTTTAACTTCAAAATCGCATATATTAAAAAAGGCAATCCTATCAGTAAAAGAGGTAGTGGAATAAGTAAGAAGAGCCAAATGGGAAAATTATAAGGCTTTAAATCTTTTATGATGGAACTTCCGTTAAATGTTTTAATCGCAATACTTTTTCCGATATGTAATTTTGCGATTCTTCTTTCTTCTAAAACTTTATATTTTGCTGTAGTTTTTGTGCCATTTATATCATATTTATAGCTTATAATAGTTGGATGTATACCATTAATAGTAATGTTGTGTTGTGTTTCAATGGCAACAATCATGGCGGTATGTTCTTTCCCTTTTTCATTAATTAAATCATAATCAACTTTGGGAACATCATTGTCAAACGAAGAAAATACTATTGATAAAATAATTGTAATAAATAGTGGCAATATTGTAAACATAAAGCCAAAAAACATGGAAAGTGGCCTCTTTTTTATGATAGAAAAAATCGTTGAAAATTTTACTTTTCTTGGTAAACTATTCATTGTGTTTAATATGTTTTATTTAACTCTTTAAGACATACCAAGAAAAAGGCGAATCTTTTTTACCTAAAATTTTATGGATGATGTTCTTTTTGTATGCATACCAAACCTCAAAATCACGCACAGTTTTTTCGTCATGATGATGATAGTGTGGCGTCATTTCTGGAACACCAAGCTCGGTATAATAGTTTTTTGTACGTTCTTTCGCAGCAGCAATTTCTTCCATTTTATAAAATGGACTATCAATGATATGGATCTCTCCATTTTCCGTTAAAAATGTCTTTAAAAGCGAAAGTAAACCTTCAAAATCCTGAAAATATTGAATGGCGCCATTAAGTGTGATGATATCAAACAAGGTTTCACATTTCTTAGAAATTTTAAAAATATCTGCATACACAAAGTGTAGATTTTTCTTTTTGAAGATACGTGCTGCTTGTTCTAGTTCTTCACGATTTACATCCAAACCAACTACTTGATTCTCTGTTGAAACTTCTGCAATTTTATTAGAAAACCAACCATTTCCACAACCAATTGTTAATATATGTTGCGGATGCTTCTTCTTTGCAACATGTGTCAAAAAACGTTCTGTGGATTTAATCCGATATGGCCACTCATCTTTGGGTAAATAGGGTAGCTTACGGACTTCTGTATCCGATAGAACTCGATTTTCTTTTTCACGTATAGCAAGATAATGTTTAGAAAAGCTAGGATCTTCAGGAGTTAAATAATATACATTTTGTTGTTGGGTAATACGACTAAAATCTAATTTCATTTATAAAGTTTCATGGCAGTTTGCGCTAGTAAGGATTTCGTTTTTAACTTCACAGAAGTGAGTAAACTTCGATTTTTTCCTTTTAGCTGTTCTTTATTATAATTGACTTCATTTACGATTCGGCGAACGGCAAAATCGTAAAATTTTCGTGAATATGTACGTTTAAAATCTATTTGTCTGTCGGTAGATGTATTCCATTCAGGTTGAACAGTTATTTTATCTTCAATTTCATTATATAGCGATGTTCCTTTAATAGGATATGCAACCGTAATGGTAAAATGTGTTGGATTGGCAGCTTTTAAGTAATCAATTGTTTCATTAATGTCTTGTTCATCTTCGCCAGGATATCCAACCATGATAAATGTTCCTGTTTCCATGCCAAGTGCGTTGGTTTTTTGAATAGCAGTTTTTACCACATCCACATCCACACGACGATCCATAGCATCTATAATTTTTTGGGAACCACTTTCGGCACCAATCCAAATGCGAAAACAACCAGCTTCTTTAAGTAATTGTAAAATATGATCGTTCAAACGTTCTGCACGCGTAATACATTCAAAAGGAATAATTGCGTCCTGTTTTATAACTTCTTCATGGAATTTTTCAATCCATTTGTGACTTACGCTAAATACATCATCTACAAACCAAATACTATCGGGTTGATATGTTTCTTTCAATATTTTCAATTCAGTAGCTACCATATCTGCAGGTCTTCTGCGATAACTCTGCCCATAAACCGCAGTACTACACCATTTACAGGTATACGGACAACCACGTTGTGTACTCACAGTCATAGAACTTTGTCCATGATGTGTTTTCCAAGCATTTAAATATTTTTCTACAGGAATTGCAGCTCTGTTAGGCAATGGTAATTCCTTTAAACTCTTCATACGCATACGCGCAGGCGTTTTTACAACTTCATCATTTTCTATGTATGCAATTCCATGAATTTCACTATAATCAGCATCTGAAATTATAGCTTGATATAGTTCTAAAGTTGTTTGCTCACCTTCACCGATAATTAAAAAATCAGCGCCAGTTTTGAGGTAATTTTCACAATTATAGGTAATATCTGGACCGCCTAAAATAATTTTTGGAAAACCATAGCTAGCATCATTTTTTAAGAGTTGTACCAAAGAAATTACATTAATTTTTGTCATTAAGTTGGTGTAAATGGCAATGACTTTTGGTTGCTTTTCTTCGATAAACTTTAATTGTTCTTCTTTAGAATAAAACGTAGAATCATACACATGATTTTCTACCTTGTTTTCATTCAAATACGAAGAAATATACAACAAACCCAACGGAGCATACGGACGCATGATACTTTGCTCTTTCTCATCTTCAAAAAGATAATATGTGTGTGTGAGAATGATACTCATTTTAGTGGGCTGCTGGTTGTTATTTGTCCAATCGTATAAATACAATACTGTAAATATAAAGATGTTTTATTGACTTCTAAAATGAGAAGTACAGTATATGCTTATTTAGAAAAGATAATAACAAGTTAACTTTTCTTTTCTAGGATAATTAAAAAATGATCGGCATATTTTGCTAAAGAAGCTCCTGTCAATAAAGCATCTAGACCTTTGAAAATGTTGATCATTGGAAACTTTGCTACAAATGATTGTTCTAAATACGAAGGAGGAATAGTTACGCCTATAGGTTTTACTTTTGTGGTGTTGTAAAAATCGTTTGCTGCCGCAGAAATGTCTTGCGGATTGTAATACCAAGTTGGAACACCAACACCATCCACATTGGCAACAATGCTTTCAGTTGTATTTCTACGAGTTGCTTTGGTTTTATCGCCTTTTAAAGTAAAATATAAACGTTCCCAAAGACAATTTTTAGGCATTAATACAATTGCCATTTTTCCATTTGGAACTAATAAATCTTCGGAAGTTTTAAAAAAAGTTTTGAGTTGTTCGTGTGACAAACAATTAATTCCACCAAAATCAGAAAAGATAAAATCGAATTTTTGATCAAAGGTATTTTTAGTAATGGCATTGATATCCTGAACTCGAAATTCTACATTTTTGGGATGCTGTTTTGCTTTGGCTACTTCAATCATTCCTTCCGAAATATCTGTAGCAATAACATCGTGGTCTAACTTCGCAAATTCAATCGCATCTGCTCCAGTTCCACAATTCAATTCTAAAATAGACAGTTTTTTATCTTGTTGAATGATGGATTTGATATGTTTGAAAACTAACTTTCGTTGTGCTTTCCCTATGTTTGAATAGGTGAAAATATCATCATATTGTGGTGCGGCTATATCAAAATCGCTATGCATTGGTATTCTCCATATTTTTAAGTTGCATCTTATCAATAAAAGCAGAAGGCACATAATAGCCTAATAAAATCATTGAACGAAACTCTGATTTAGAAATTGAAAAAGGATTTTTAAAGAACTTTTTAAAGTTTTGATTGGCTTGACTTTTACGAAATTCCTTGTGAACGTAACGCTGTAATTTTCTATAGAATTGTGTATTATACGTTCCTTTAAACATCATGGCTAAGTCATCAGAATCTGTCCAGTTTGCTTTTAACTTTAAATCATCTTTGACTTTATCGTAAAATTTAGTTCCTGGAAGCGGGTATGAAACTGAAACTCCAATATTGTCAGGAACCAATTCTTTAATCATGTCAATTGTCTTTTGAATATCTTCTTTGGTTTCTTCCAAATATCCAAATTGAATAAAGAAGGCAACACGTACATTTTTCTCTTTCAGTAAACGCGTAGCTTCATAAATTTGTTCTACTTTGGTTTCTTTGTCCATAGCATCCAAAATAGCTTGCGAACCACTTTCAGCACCAACCCAAACTTCTTCTAATCCGCTTTCTGCTAAAGCTTCAATTGTATCTTCTTTTAATAACAAGTCAACGCGACTTTGGATGTAATACGAAATGCAAAGTTTTTCTTTTTTAAGTTCTGTATTAAAATTTTGAACCCAATTCGGCTTTAAGCCAAAAATATCATCACACATCCAAAAACGATTCACTCCATAAGTCTCACTCAAATATTTAATGTGTTTGGTAATGTATTCAGGAGAATGTGAGTTGTAACGATTTCCATAAATTGGTTTAGCACACCAATTGCACTTAAACGGACAACCACGTGTCGTTGCCATATTTAATGTAAATTCATTTCCGCCAGCTTCCCAAATTTTTCGGTAAGGTTCTATATCAATTAAATCCCAAGCAGGTATTGGTAATTCGTCTAAATTACGCAATACAGGATGTTTTGGATTTTTGATAATTTCATCATCTTTTTCGAAAACCAATCCTTTGATTTGTGAGGTATCTTTTTCATTGGTCAATGCGTCAATCAATTCTTTTAAAGAAATTTCACCTTCACCTTGAATCACAAAATCAGCTCCTGCATTCAAATATTTTTCATAATGGTCGGTAGAGTCAGAACTGCAAACAACAATTTTACAATCTAAGTTTTTCGCAATTTTAATCATTTCAAAAGCGGCTTCACGCATCGTAGTTAAGCACATTTTTGTCAAATAATTAAACCCATCATCATACAATACAAATACCTTAGGCTTGTTTGCTTCCAAATACGGTCGTATGGTTTTAGGATCGTCTAATAAATTCGCATCAAATACGCCAACAGTATATCCGTTTTCTCGTAAATAAGAGGCAGCATATAAGGTTCCTAAAGGCGGATACGGAGTTTGATTTTTCCATTGCTTGGCATCAAACTTATAGTAATAGGAATGTGAAAAAACAACATCAAGCATGTTTTTCGGAATATTTTGGGTATTGTAAATCGTATTCTTCTATAACTTGGTTGTAGCGTTCTTTTAAACGCGTTGTAACTTTGTTCTGGTAGTTTTGTGGATGGTGTTTTGATACATGTCTGGTAGACTTCATGGCTACATTAAAGTCTTCTTGTGCCAAATGGGTAAATTTTCGCTGCCACTTTTTGATTGTCAATTTTTGCAAATAACGATCTAACTTTAATCCAACAGACCCATCAAATACTTTTTGAATGAGTTTGGAAAACCAAGTTTTTTCAGTTTCTCTAATCGAGCTTGTTTTTGGAGTTGGTTTATTCGGAAAATAAGGTTTTGCCCAAGGATTTGCAGCTAAGAAATCTACAAATGTATCTTTTCCGTATAAAGGAATAAGTGTAGCAATTTCGGTAGCTGTAAACAAATTTTGCTCAGCAATTTCTAATTGATCTGAGCTAATAAAATAGTTGACACAAAAATATTTTTTAGAATTGAACAAGAATATCTTTTTGTACAAGACAAGTATTGTTCTAGCGATCCACAAACGGTTGGGTTTTGTAATGATAAAAAAGTCAAAATCACCATCGTCATCATAATATCCTTTGGATAAAGCACCTGATAAACACACGCCTTTTACATAAGGGAATTTGGCTATTTTTCTAGAAACTTTAATCGCTTTTGGCATAATGTTTCTTGCCATTTCATTTCCTTTCAACCTGCGTTCTACACGATCAGGATTGTTGACATCAATATAAAAACCATCAAAATTAAAAATGATGCCTTTTTTCAATAGCAAATCAATTTCGCTATCAACTTCTTTTTGATCCGTATTTTCTGAAAATTGGAAAATTTCAGTTCTTGTCAACGGATATTTAAAGAGGGAACCCGTTGTGCATTTTAAATAATGCTAATTTTAATATTGTTAATATTTCTTTTGAAAATAAACCTGTTAATGTATTGAATGGTTGTTAATGCTGTTATTTTAGATAGTATTCTGGTCTTAAA
>Ga0189286_100220_pt1 | contig 24969 bp, 22 predicted proteins | sample UW69minimetaG_FD_130330 | JGI IMG/M metagenome (GOLD analysis project Ga0189286, IMG submission 130330) | Marine microbial communities from the Costa Rica Dome - UW69 mini metaG | ecosystem: Environmental > Aquatic > Marine > Oceanic > Photic zone | place: Costa Rica: the Eastern Pacific...
AAGCTGACACTGGTCACCGGAACCGAAGCCCCTACCAGCGTTGATATACAGACGTATGATCCATCGAATGAACCAAATCCGCCCACATATCTCTTCAAGTTATATCAATGTCAAATAACGTGAAAAACAGCAAAAAACAGAACCCATCGCCAAATCTCTTCGGCGACAAACCCGCTCAACTGCCTCTCTAGATCTACCAACAACACCTCAGCGCCGCCGGTGAAGGGGGTTCTACGGCTAAGCGCAGAGCTCCGCAAGCGATTCTTTCCCCCTTTTTCCACTTTCTCAAAACTTTCTTGCAGACATCAAAACCAAATCAACAACACTCAACACACTATATATACACCCAATGAAAACGCCGCAGCCCACGCCCTCTTGAGGCAGCCTACCGACGCACGCCTTTCATCTTTAAAATCGGAAATATATATGCCATGCGCTGACCTGCCGGCTTCTCCAAGATGCTGCCAGAGACGTGATAAGATACCGAGAATAGACGTATAATGACCACCTCCGCTTCGAACTACACTGCTGCATCGCAACGTTTGGTGCAGGACGCCCTCCTATCCGCCTGTGCCACAACACAACACTACGCTTTGGTCGATTTTCCAGATCACTCCAACGTAGGAGACAGCGCCATCTATCTCGGAGAGATGAAATTGCTACGGGACCTCTATCAAAGAGGCCCCTCCTTTGTTTCGAAATCAAAAACCCATGTCGACGACATTGACCGCTTTGGTGAGATCGACGTTATTTTTCTACATGGTGGCGGGAATTTTGGTGATGTCTGGCCAAAGCATCAGCTGTTTCGTGAACACATTCTTTCCCGCTACCCGGATAAGAAAATTGTTCAGTTGCCCCAGACCCTGCATTTTTCATCGCCCGAAGCGCAAAACCGCAGTGCGATGGCCTTTAACGCCCATCCCGATGTGACGGTGATGGTGCGCGACAAACGCAGCTATGATCTGGCACAAGAGATGTTCACCGGTCGTGTGATACTCAGCCCCGACTGCGCACTTGCGCTTGGCCCCCAGCACCGAGAGACGCCCGCAACCCAACCGTATCTTGCCATGCTTCGAGAGGATAAAGAATCGCAGCTACCGCAAGATGAGGGCACGCTATTCGCGTCCTATCCCGTAGATGATTGGCTGACCGAACCCCGGTTCAAGTCGCTTGGAGCCAGATTGCGGGATAAGACCCTGCCCTTTTGGGGACCGCTCCGCCCCTTTGGGATGACCGCGCTGCTCCACATTTATGAGTCGTGGGCACACACACGTGTCAAACGGGGACTCACACAGCTCTCCTCCGCAGAGTTTATCGTGACGGACCGACTGCACGTGCACATTCTATCCTCTCTTCTGAACATTCCACATGTGGTACTGGACAATAATTACGGCAAAATCTCTGGCTATATCGCGCAATGGGGCCTGCCTGAAAACGCAACATTGGCCTCGTCTGTTGACGAGCTCCAGCAAATTTGCACCACGCGTGCTCTCCCTAGATTGTCACAGGCAAGTTAGAAGGCCCCGCACCGGTTTATGTACGAGCGTAGACATCGTCGTATCGGATGATGTCGTCTTCTCCGACGTAGGAGCCGGTCTGCACTTCGATCAGAACCATAGGCACTTTGCCCGGGTTCTCCATCCGGTGCACCGCCCCCAGCGGGATATAGACCGACTGGTTTTCCGTCACCAGGCGCACCTCGTCGTCGATGGTCACCCGTGCTGTGCCCTCGACCACAATCCAATGTTCCGACCGGTGCACATGGCTTTGCAAGGACAGTGCAGCGCCTGGATGCACCAGAATGCGTTTGACCTGAAACCGCCCGCCCACAACCAGACTTTCAAACCAGCCCCAGGGCCGGTGATCTTTGGGGAACTGTGTGGCCTGCCCCGCCGCTTTCTCTTTGAGCGCCGCAACCGCCAGTTTCACATCCTGCGCCCGGGACATATCCGCCACCAAGACCGCGTCATTCATGGCCACGGCCATAATGTTCTCAAGCCCGATGCCCACAACCTCAAGCCCGGCACTGTCCGCCCGCAGCAGCGTGTTGCGGCAGTCGATCGCCGTGGCGCCTGCGCTGGTGACAACCCCCGCCGCATCCGGGGCGCTTTCCCGCCAGACCGCATCCCAGCCCCCCAGATCAGACCAGCCCGCCGCAAAGGGCACCACCGACAGATTGTCCGCGTGCTCCATCACCGCATAATCGATCGAGATATCCGCCGCCTCGGACCAGGGCGCAGGCGCGAGGCGTAGAAACCCAAGATCGGGTTGCGCCTCGGCCAGAGCCGCCTGCACCGGGGGCACCACCCCTGCCGCGTGGCGCTCAAAGGCGGCGATGATATCCGCAGCCCGGAACAGAAAGATCCCCGCGTTCCACATGTACTGGCCCGCCGCCAACATCTCAGCCGCCCGCGCCGCATCCGGCTTTTCGACGAAGCGCGACAGCTTGACCGCGCCATCCGCCTCGGGCGGGCCTGCCAGCTCAAGATAGCCATAGGCGGTTTCCGCATGGGTGGGCTGAATGCCGAAGGTCACCAGATCCCCTTCGGCCACTGGGGCCAGCCCGGTGGCCACCGCCCGGTGAAAGGCCGCGCGGTCAGGGACCACGTGATCCGAGGGCGCCACCAGAAGCACCGCCTCGGGATCCTCCTGATGGGCATAAAGCGCCGCCGCCAGAATGGCCGGTGCGGTGTTGCGCCCCTCGGGCTCAATCAGGATTGCCCCCGGATCAATCCCCACCGCCTGCAGCTGTTCGGTGACAATGAAGCGAAAGTCAGAGTTGGTCAGCACCAAAGGCGCGCGAAACCTGAGCCCGGCCCCGTCGCCAGACAGCCGCAGCGCAGAGGCCTGAAACAGCGTCTCATCCCCCACAAGATCGACAAATTGCTTGGGATAGCTCTTGCGCGACAACGGCCACAACCGCGTCCCAGAGCCTCCACATAATATCACGGGCGTGATCACCGTCATGGTCCAGTCCCTCTCTCAAATCCAGCCTGCGGACCACACCGCCTGCATCCCGGGGGGTCACCCTATCGCAGGCCCATCTCAATAAGATGGCAAAACCGCGGCCTTTCTTCGTCTTAGGCTCGCAAACCTTATGTTCCTAATCCTGGGCCACGCGCTGTTTCACCCAGCCCAGAAAAGCCCGGTCAGCGTGGCTCAGACGCGGGCGACCGCTCTCAACCCAAAAATGCCGCCACTCGGCCTCAAGCGCATAGACATCCGCCCCCGGCGCCAACATCCGCGCAGCGTCATGGGTGTCCAGCGCCAGCACCGGCCCCCGATCTGCCCCGGGCTCCAGCACCACATCCCGGCGGCTGACACAGAGCTTGTCCCCCGGAAGCTCGGCCAGGGCATAATCGGGCAGACCATTGGCCAAGATCATTTTGCGCACCGCAGCCCGAAACACCCGTAGCGGCGCCGCGCTGCCGGCCTTTTTATGCAGGGTGGCGATGCTGATGGTCCATTCGGGCTGGCGACCACAATGTTTGCGTGCCAGTTCATAAATCCGCCGCTCCAGCGGTTTGCGCAGGCGGAAATATTCGCGGCTGAGGGTGAGCACCGATTTCGACAGCACCGCCCGATAGAGCCACTCAGACAGGGTCACGGTGACCGAGATCATCCGCCCGCCTTTGGAATGGCGCAGGATTTCCCAGCTTTCGATCAGGCCAAAACCCCGTGTGCTCTCAATGCCGCCGGTGGTCATATTGGTGGTGATCCGGGTGCCCGCCAGCCGCTCAAAAGCATCGCGCAGCCGCTGATAGCCATCCCCTGAGGTGTCGCGATTGGTGGCCACCAGCAGATCATGGGCCCGAAGGGTCAGGGTGCGCGAGAGATCCCGACCTGCGTTCATCGCCGCCATCAGCTGGCTGATGCAATAGATCAGAATATCCTTGTCGTGGATGGTAGCACGGCCTTTGACACTGGGGGTGATTTCGATCTCGCTGCCATTGTGCTCATAAGACAGCACACGCCGGTCCGGCCGGGTGCTGAGCGAAAAGATCGGATGTTCCATCGAGGCCAGATCATCTTTCGGCGCGGCATCAAAGATGTCGCATACAAAAAAATCCGCTGTTGGGTGGCGATCGGGTAACAATCCGCCCGTGCCCGTCACTGCACTGCTCATCACTGCTCTGCCTGTGTGTTCCGAGATCATTGCGCCTCGGTGTCCTGCCATGCCTGATCCCGATTCTGTCTTCGGGGTTTCAGTGACACCCACCCTAAAGTTATCCACAGCCCGCGTCCATTCGGAACCGAAATCGCATCGGAGGTTCAGAGTCACCTGCTCGGGGGTTCAGAGTCACCCTGTCGTGGGATCAGAGTCGCTTACCCAATCAGAAATACAAAATCGACGTTTAAAATCAGTATCTTAAAAGAACGAACAGAACCCTTAACAAATATACTAACCTAAAAATAACAGGGTCTAGAGGATTTCATCAAACTGCCTCACCCGATGGTCTCCATCGCCAGGCCTTTGAATTTGCTTAGAAAAGTAAGTTATGTAAGCATCCCCCTTCCATGTGTGATGTTTTTGAGTATTCTGCAAGAAAAGGCGAACATATTCGGAGAGCGAGCAGATGAAATCCGAAACCGGCACCACATTGCCCCCCTATCTGAGTATTGATCCCGATCAGGCCCTGGCGCAATTAGGCCAGCCCTCGGGCACCGAAGATTTTGCCGCCATGGCCCGGGCCTGTGCTGCGGGGCGTCAGGATCTCGAAAGCCGGGGATTGGAAGGCGGCGCAGGTCGGCAGCTGCGGCAGTTTTCAACCTGGGAAATCACCCGCTATCTGATCCCTGTGGCCACCGGCCATTTCCGCCGCGTGCTCAAACAAAACCCGGATCTGCCACAGGGGCGCTCGGAAACCGAAGGCGGGGCCAAATGGTTTACCCTCGATGAGGTGCTGCGGTTGCGGGCGCATTTTGCCGCCGAAGGATCCAAGGCCAAAAACTATCTTCCTTATCGCCCGAAAGATCAGCCCGCCAAACTGGTGGCGGTGGCCAATTTCAAAGGCGGGGTGGGCAAGACCTCAACTGCGGCACATCTGGCGATGTCGGCGGCTTTGGATGGCTACAAGGTGCTGGTGATTGACCTCGACAGCCAGGGCTCGATGACCTCGATCTTTGGCGGCAAGGTACAGGATGAATGGCAGACGGTCTTTCCTCTGCTGGCCCGCCATTACGCGCGGCACATGCAGGGCGAAAACCAGCGCCGTCTGGATCGGGGGGACGCGCCCCAGCCCTTGGAAGACACGCTGTCGGATGCTCTGGATGTGAAAACTCAGGATCTGATCCAATCGACCCACTGGCCCAATATCGATCTCATCGGCGCCCAGCTCAATCTCTATTGGGCTGAGTTTCAGATCCCGGTCTGGCGCATGGCCGGACGGGGCTGGAAGCTTTGGGATGCGCTGACCGACAGTCTTGAGGCAGATGGGATTCTCGATGACTACGATGTGGTCTTCCTCGATACCCCCCCGGCCCTGGGCTATCTGACCATCAATGGTCTGGCGGCCTCGGATATTCTGATGGTGCCGCTTGGGGCCTCGTTCCTCGAGTTCGACAGCACGGGGCGGTTTTTTGACATGCTGCATTCGACCTTTGGCAGCATTGAAGAGGCGGAAAACATGGCGGCCCGGGCGCTGGGACGTGAGGGGCTGGCCTTTCAATGGGATGCGGTGCGCGCGGTGGTCACGCGGTTTGACGGCACGCAACAGGCGGAACTGGCGGCACTGATGCAAAGTTATCTGGGCACCACGCTTTCGCCGCACCGACAGGATTTCACCGCGCTGATTGGGCAGGCGGGTGAACAGGTTCAGGGCATTTACGAGGCGGATTACCGCGATTTCAACCGCGAGACCTATGTGCGCGGGCGGGAAACCTTTGATGCCACCTATGCCGCCTTCAAAGCGCTGCTGGTTGGCAGCTGGCGTCGGGATGAGCTTGAGGCGCAGGAGGCTGCAGAATGAGAGAAAAATCAAAAATAGGTATCAATCCGGACCTATTGTTTCGCGTGCGAAACATCTGTGATGTGTCCCAGTTTCGGTCAGGAGAGAGATAAATGGCAAAACGCAAACGTCTGACCCCGGCCAATCCGGTGTTTCTGGATCCTGCACCTGAGACAAAATCGGCTCTGGCCCCGATGCGCAGCGCCCCCATCGCCGATGTTGCCCGCGAGGCCAGCGCCACAGCCGCAGCCGAGGAAATGGCCCGCACCCTGTCCGAGGCGCGCAGTCAAGGCCGCATGGTGGTGACGGTGCCGCTGGAGCAAATTCAGCTGGATTATCTCGTGCGCGATCGGATTGCGGTGGACGATGCAGAGATGCAGGCGCTGAAAGACAGCCTGCGCGCCCGTGGTCAGCAAACACCGGTGGAATTGGTGGATCTGGGGGAGGGGCGCTATGGTCTGATCTCAGGCTGGCGGCGCTGTGCGGCGCTGCGGGATCTGTTTGAGGCGAGCAAAGATCCCAAGTTTGCCGCCGTACAGGGGTTGTTGCGCCAACCGGAAGATGCGCAAGAGGCCTATCTGGCCATGGTGGAAGAGAACGAAATCCGGGTTGGATTGAGCTATTTCGAACGGGCCCGGATTGTCGCGAAATCGGTGGAAGCCGGGGTGTTTGAGACGGATCGCGCCGCTTTGCAAGAGCTGTTCATGTCAGCCAGCCGGGCCAAGCGGTCGAAGATTGGCAGCTTTCTCGGGGTGGTTCGGGCTTTGGATGGGGTGTTGCGTTTCCCCGAGGCTCTGGCCGAACGGCTGGGACTGGCCCTGGCGCGTGGGTTGGGGGACGATCCGGATCTGGCTGGGCGCCTGCGCGACAGTCTGGCTCTGACCAAACCCGAGACGGCCGAGGCAGAACTGGCCCTGATCGAGGCTGCGCTCCAGCCCGCCGAGCCCCCTGCCCCGGTGCCCCCCAAAACATCGCCCCCCGCTGAGCGCGCCACGCGGCCTCAGGTGGATGTGGTTTCGGGCATTCGTCTTGAGCAAGGCGCGGATGGGGCGCTGCATCTGGCGGGCGCCCGGGTGGATGACGCCCTTAAAGAACGGCTGATCGATTGGTTGCGTGACAACTACTAAGGCGGCCTCCCCTTTGCGAGGAGGCATAACAGACCCTGTTTAGACCTCAAACGGACCCCAGAGCCTGTGCTTTTGGGGTCCGTTTTTTTTGGATCACAATCGCCCGATCAAAGCTGCGAGATAAAGCGCGGCCGTGCCGGTTTTCCCCTGACGCCAGACCCCGGCCCGATACAACCGCAGCACGCGTCCAATGGGGGTGCGACAGCGCCGGGCCAGAACAAACCGGGCGATAAGCTGCTGTGCCTCGGGGGTGAAACGATGAGACGACTGCTGAAGCGCGCGCAGATTGACATCCATCGCCTGACGAAACCGTCCATCCAGAAGCTGGGCCAGCCTGCGGATCTGGGCCCGGGGCGAGCGGTTCTCGCCCACCAGATTATGCGCGTGCTGGCGGTAGTGGAGCGTGGGCTTGGGGTCATAGATCACCTGCCCTCCCGTGGCGGTCAGGATCTGGGTGATCCACCAGTCATGTGAGACAATCTCGGTTACCTCCGAGGCCGCCGCGCGGACCAGGCGCAGGGCGGCCCGGTTGAGCACCATGGTATTGCCCCCTCCGATGCTTTGAACCAATGCATTGCAAAAGGCGGGGTCTTTCTCAAACAGCGGTGAAGGGCGCAGCTCGGTCAGGTCCTCTGCGCAATACAGGGTCCGCCCACAATAGACCGCGGGCATCTCGGCGGGCATCTCTGTCAGCTGGTCAATCGCACGGGTGAGTTTGTCGGGGTACCAGACATCATCCTGATCCGAGAGTGCGAACCAATCCGGCCCCTCGGCACACAGCGGGGCCTGTTGCAGCAGATGCAGGAAATTGTCGGTGAAGGCCCCGGTGCGGGTGCCGGGGATCAGAGTCACCTGGCCGGGTGCATGGGTGTCGCCAAAGGCGCGGATCAGCTCAGAACCACCATCCTGATCCCCATCAATTGAGGCCAGAAGACACCAGTCGCGGCGGCTCTGGGCCAAATAGCTGTCCAGCTGTTCGGGCAGAAACCGGCTGCCTTCATGAACCGCGAGCAGGATGCAGATCTTAGGCGGTGTCGAGGTCATCTCAGCCTGCCTTTTGCATCTGGTTCAGAAGATCGAGCCAGAACATATTGCCGATCTGGTCGCGCCAAAGCAGATCCTCCGGCGGGGTGAGATCGAGATGATACTGATTTGAGGGTTGATATGGGCCGTGGCGTTGGACCAATGCGGCGTTGAGTGGCGCGAAGGTTTCCTGCACGGCCTGATATTCTGCGCGGGTATACAGGGTCGGGCGCCCCTGTGGCAGATGGATCAGAGCCTGATGGGCCCGCCGCATCAGGGCCTCTCCGGGGTGATCCGGGGACGAAATGGCGTAGGCCGCATAGCTCGCCAGCGGGTCGGGGGAATGGTTGGCCTGCGTGTCGGGCAGGGGTGGAAATTCTCGGGCCGACATCGACACCTGCAGCAGATCAAGGACCGCCTGTAGGATGCCGCCCGGGTGATGTCGGATCTGATCGTAATCCCACAGGAGGATATCTCCGGCCGGGACCCCCTGCCCCACCGCCTCATAGACCCGGGTGTGATCCAGCCAGAGCCCCGAGGCGAGATGGGTCTGCAGCGCGTGAGAGAGGAAGCGGTCAAAGGGCGGCGGTGTGCCCGATTTCAACACCTGCAGCCAGATGGATTGCAACAATTCGGGCTGACGGCGCAGGACATAGAGCACCTTGACGCTGTCGAACCCGGCAAGGCGCGCGCGCAGATCCCCAAAATCAACCGCCTGCGGCCGGGCCCGTGAAAAGACCTCGGCAGAGAGGAACAAAGTCCCGGGTTTGTGCGCATAGGTTTGGGCCAGAGTCTCCCAGAGACCGTCCGGTCCGCTGGGTCCATAATATTCGGAGCCGATCTCGGGGAGAGAGATCCAGGGGGTGGCGAGAATATGATGGGCCGGATTGGGGCCCAGATCCGGATAATACACCCCATGTCGCCGGAGCGCCGCGCGGTTAAAAAACATCTGGCGTTGGACAAAACTCGTTGCGGTTTTATGCGCGCCGATATGCAGGATCACATGGGCCAATCGGTCTCTTTCCTTGCCTTATCTTTGGGCCGAGCGCAGGGCGCGGGCCAGATCAATCCAATAAGTTTCGGTGAGTTCGCCGCGAAACATTAGCTCGTGTTCGGGGGCCTCCGACCCCAGCATAGGGCCAATGCGGAACCCGGGCTGAACCGAGGCGCGGCTGTTTTCCAGCGCGCGGTTCAACGGATCAAACAGGGCGCGGATCTGGGCCAGCTCGGGACGGGAAAACAACGTGGTGCGGTTTGGTCGGGGCAGGTGGCGCGCGGCAAGGTGCACCAGACCGGCCTCGGCACGGGCGGGCAGGGCGATGCCATTGGCGGCAAAACTGGCCAGAGGGGGCGGTGAGATGTTGGATGTCCCATGCGGCGAGGCGCTCAGATCCGCTGCGGTCAGGGGGCAGTTGATTGCCGCCAACACCGCGCCAAGAATGCCACCGGGGGTGCGAATGGCGTGGTCATACGACAGCAGTGTGATCTCATCAGGGGCAAACCCGGTCTCAATATGTGACACCAATCTGGCGTAATTCAGCGCCAGCCCGTCCACCATCCGGCTGCGCAGCGCGGCCTGCAGATAGGGCACCCAATGGCCGGGCTGCCGCTCGTCCGAGACCTGCTGATAGACGGATTGCAGAAAGCTGGCCTGATTGCGCAGGCAGCAGAGAATGCGGATCTCGTCAAACCCCTGCAGCCAGTCCCGCAGCTGGGCCATGTTCACCCGATGAGGCCTCAGGCGGGACAGCTCTTCTGAAGAGACAACCACTGTGTGCTCACCCGGCCCATAGACCCGGGCCAGCCGTTTCCAGCTGCGTTCGGCATCGGTCAGGCTGTAGGGCATCGGCAGTTTGATCCAGGCGCTGGCCAACCCATGCTGGCCGCGGGTTTGGCCAATGTGCGGAAAGATCACCCCATGTTGTTTCAGCCGTTTGCGGTTGGCGTGGAGGCTGTCCTGAATATGGGTGGTGGCGGTCTTATGGGTGCCGATGTGCAGAATGATCCGGGCCAAGGCTACACCTCCTCCGTAAGAGGATGACAGAGCCGCTCGAGCACGCGCAGATTGGCAGCCCCATAGCGGGCGCTGGGTTCCAGCATGGCCTTCTCGGCCCATTCGTTCCAGGCGTTGATCATGATTTCCTGCTGGTATGAGCTGGCGAGGCGCTGTTGGATCAGCGTGTCTAACCAGGCCGAAAACCGGGCCGGTGTGGCCCCATAGGCGATATGGGCTTGGCGCCCGCGGCGGGCTGTGTTGTCCCAGCTGGGCATGATCCCAGCGATGGTGTTGCGCGGCAGCTGATGGAGATATGCGGGGCTGACAGCGCGCGCCGCCACGGCGGCATAGTCATAGATCAGCCCGCGAAACGCCGGGTCCACAGAGGGATCAAGCCGGTTGCCCGCAGGCCCGCCCAGCAGATAGTCCTCAGGGGTCACCAACCCATGTGGCGGCATCTCGATCCAGAAATCCACCAGATCTTCGGGCAAGGGATGGGGGCCAGACAGGTGGAACCGCACCGCGCCAATTTCCACCTCACCCAGCCCGAGCTCGTGCCAGACCGCGCGCATCTCTGCGATGGCGGCGCCGGGATCGGGCAGGTCTTCGGGGCGATAGATGACAAAACGCAACCGGTAGCCATCAGGCCGGGCATAGCGGGGATCGCGCATAAACCGAGCCACATCCCGCGCCAGTTTCGCCGCGAACCCGGGGGTGTAGGATTGTTCGATCAGGGTTTCGCCGGACAGGCCATCCCAATTGCGCCGCCAGCTTTCATTGGCCCAGCAGAGATAAAACGGGAAATCCACCTCGGTGCGCGCGAGCAGGGTCTCCATCGGCTGCTCCAGCATTCGGGTGCCCCCAAACCAATAGTGATAGACGCAAAAGGCATTGACCCCGGCGCTACGCGCCAGTTGGCTTTGCTGGGCCATCACCTCGGGAAGGCGCAGATCGTAAAACCCAAGCGTTCCGGGCAGGGCAGGATGGGCGTGGCCATCGTATTGCGGCCGGGCTGCGACCACGCCGCGCCATTCGGTGAACCCCGTGCCCCACCAACGGTCATTTTCGGGCGTGGGATGGAACTGGGGCAGGTAGAAGGCTGAGACAAATCCGGGGCGGGGGCGGGCTGTCGCAGGCGGGGGCGCATCCAGTTCGGAGCTTTGCAGCATGCGCTGTTTTGCGGTGGCGGGCAGATGACCAATGACCCGTTCAATGGCATGGGCGGTGGTGCCATCCACCTGAGCCTGTTCAGGCTCGAAATCACTGGCATCGAGCCCAAGGCCCCGCAGCATGTCAATCATCACCGGTTTGAGCCAATACATCGATCCGGCGGGAAATCGGAGCAGGCTTGGATCACAGGGGATGTCCACCCGCTGCAGCAGTTCGCGGCATCGGGTGAGGTTAGATCCCCACCATTCGGCCCCGGAATAGATCTGCCCATCGGCCACCCAAAGCGCACAATCAGGGGTTTTGAGAAAGTGATTGAGCCGAATCCGGGTCTGATGTGGCGCCCCCAGCACCCCCTCAATCAGATGTTCCCGCCACTGATCCCCATCGGCGCGATGCGGCGATTTCTTGGTGTGGATTTTGCAGACGGCGCGGTACGGATCCAGCAGCCCTGCATTGATCAGATGCAGAAAGGGAAAGATATCGCGCCCATGGTTGGGCATGTCATAGACCTTGGCCCCAGAAAAATCGCGGGTGATCTGATCGGGCAGCTCCTCGGCGCCCTCTTGTTTGACAAGGGAGACAAAGAGATCAAAGCGAAACTGCTGTTGATGCAGCACTTTGGCGATCTCGGGCCAGAGCGCTGGATAATAGAGATGCACCACCACGGCCACGGGGGCCTGGGGGGCGTGATCGCTTTGGCGCAGCACCGGCGGGGCGATGTCCGGGCAGAGGGCCGTGCCGGGCAATTCCGTGGTGATCCGATCTTCGCGGTGCCCAAATTGCAGGTAATGCAGGAAGGGCCGCGCCAGTCCGCGGGGCAAATCGGGGTTGTGATGCAGATAGGCCCGGGGCGAAAAGGCGGCGTTGGGACAGAGCCCCGCCGGTTCGCCGCGCTGAATATAATGCATTTCAGGACGCAGGCGGGCCAGCCAATGCAGGCCGGGGTTGCTGGTGCGATAGAACTGGCGGTCAAATAGCTGGTGACGGCGCATCAGGTGACGATACCGACGCTCGCCCCATGTGGGCACAACCAGCCGCAACGCCCGATAGGCGCGTGAAAAAATAGCGGAACTCATAACACGAATAACTAATAACTTGCTTGCCTTAAACGGTAACAGAGCCGGGGCATTATCGCAATGGCGGAACCCCGAGAACAGGATCTAGTTGGACAGGATAAATTTGTGATGACGCTGCAGCAAAAGCAGCCCCGGCACACTCAACCCCAGCGCCACACCAAACACATAGAGCGGCTGTACCAGAGGTGCGTCATAGGTGGCGTAAAACCCGCGGCGCATCTGGGCGGTGACATGGGCCAGTGGGTTCAACATCAGCCAGTCACGATAGGGTTGCGGCACGGTTTCGGGCAGAAACAGAATACAGGACAACACAAACATGGGTCGGTTGAACACCGCCCAGACCCGTTCCCAGACCTGAAACAGGGAAAACAGCAGGCAATTGACCACCCCAACGGCCAGAGCCAGGGCCAGCCCCATGGAGAGCGCCAGCAAAATGGCGGGCCAGTCGAGAATGGGGCGGATGTCATAGGTAAAGATGATGCCGCCCATGGTCAGCGCAAAGACAAGAAGATGGGTCAGTGCATTGAGCGCAAAGCGGGCCAGCAATGCGTCCAGAAAGGTGACGGCGGGATATTCGAGCAGCTGGCGGGAAAAACGGATCGAGGTGGCCACATGCTGGCTGACATGCAGATACATGGCAAAGGGCAAAAACCCGGTGGCATAAAAATAGGGGAAATTGGTGCCTAGCCCTGGCGCGCGCAGCACCAGCGCAAAGATCACGCTCATCACCGCGATGGCGGCTAGGGGCTCGGCCACGGCCCAGAGATACCCCCCCGGGGAACGCCCATAGGTGGCTTCCATTTCACGCAAGACCAGCGCCGAGAAGGATCGGAAAAACCGAAAGCGGCGCGGGCGTGTGGGCACGAGGGTGGGGGGAGCGGCAGGGGGCATCAAACAGGACACAACATCTAAAACTGGTACTGGGCTTCAATCGCATATAGGCTGTGACCTGTCCAGTTGGACGGTGTGATTGAGTGAATGGTGAGTGTGTGACGCAGGTAAAACAGGCCCCCCCGCCTGCTCGAGGAGGGCAGGATCAGGCCGGGCATATTCAGGCTGATCAGGGTCAGCCGGAGCAAGGGTCTGGCCCAAGGCCAACCCCCAAAACAGAGCCTATTTCCCCCAAATCCGCGCAGGTCCCACAGGGAGCCTCGGCGCCAAACAAAGCCCCGGGACAGCCGCGCGCCGCACAGGCCACGGCCGGTGGACCGTCGCCTGCTCACCAAAGACGTGGCCCGCAGGGACAGCAGGGATCGGCCCGCCGGGGTCCGGTGCGGGTGGTCGAAGTGGCCCCTGTCGCGCAACGTGCCGGCATGCGCGGGCGGCATTGGTTTTTGCTCCTCAGTTTTCTGACCATGACCCTGCTGCCTCTGGGCGGTGCCGGGGTCTATCTGTATGGGCATGCGGCCGATCAATATGCCTCGCGTGTGGGGTTTACCGTGCGCCGGGAAGAGGCGGGGTCTGCGCTGGATCTTTTGGGAGGGATCAGCAATCTCAGCACCGCCAGCTCGTCAGATACCGATATCCTCTATGAGTTCATTTCAAGCCAGGAGATGCTGCGCGCAGTGGGGGCGGATCTTGATCTGCAGGCGATCTTTACCCGCCCGGACTGGGATCCGGTGTTTACCCTGATGCCAGAGGCCTCAATCGAAGATCTTCTGGCCTATTGGCAGCGTATGGTGCGGGTGTTTTATGATCCGGGCACCGGGTTGATTGAGGTGGAGGTGCGCGCCTTTGATCCGCAGGAGGCGCAGCAGATTTCGCAGCGCCTGTTTGAGGTTTCAGCCGAAATGATCAACCAGCTCTCGGATGTGGCCAGTGCCGATTCCACCCGTTATGCGGCGCAGGAGCTGGAGACCGCAGCGCTGCGGCTCAAAGAGGCGCGGCTGGCGCTGACCCGGTTTCGCAACGAACAACAGATTGTGGATCCTCAGGCGGATCTACAGGGGCAGATGGGGTTGCTGTCGAACCTGCAGGGTCAGCTGGCGGCAGCGCTGATCGAGCTGGATCTTCTGGAGGACACCACTCGTGCGGGCGACCCCCGTCGCGACACGGCACAGCGCCGGATTGAGGTGATTGAGAGCCGTATTGCCGATGAGCGCGCCAAGCTGGGCGTGGGTGGACAGGGGGCTGCGGGCACCGCCTATGCCGATGTGGTGGGCCAGTTCGAAAGCCTGCAGGTCGACCGCGAATTTGCCGAACAGGCCTATCTGTCAGCCCGGGCCGCCCATGATGGCGCGCTGGCCGAGGCGCGGCGGCGCAGCCGTTATCTGGCGGCCTATGTGCAGCCCACACTGGCAGAGAGCCCCGAATACCCCCGGCGGATCACCCTTCTGGCGGTGCTGGCGCTGGGGCTGTTCGGGATCTGGTGCCTGATGGTGCTGATCCTCTATAGCCTGAAAGACCGGCGATGATCCGGCTGGAGAACCTAAGCAAGACCTATGTCCTGCAGGGCGCCAGCAAAGTGATGGCGGATCAGATCACTATGGAATTCACCAGCGGCGCCTCGGTGGCGCTTCTGGGGCGCAATGGGGCGGGGAAATCCACGCTGATGCGGATGATTGCCGGGGGGCTGTCGCCTGATCGCGGGCGGATTGTGCTGCGCGGCAGTGTCTCTTGGCCCGTGGGATTTCAGGGCAGCTTTCACCCCGACCTGACCGGGGCGCAGAACAGCCGTTTTGTGGCGCGGATCTATGGCGTGGACACCGGCGAGCTGCTGTATTTTGTCGAAGATTTTGCCGGGCTCGGGGCGCATTTTCACCAACCGGTGCGGCGCTATTCGGCGGGGATGAAGGCGCGTCTGGCCTTTGCTTTGTCGATGGGCATTCACTTTGACACCTATCTGATCGACGAGGTCACCTCGGTTGGGGATGGCGCCTTTCGCCAGAAAAGCCAGGCGGTGCTGCGCACCCGGTTGCAACAGTCGGGGGCTTTGATTGTCAGCCATTCGATGGAGATGATCCGGGCGCTTTGCCAATCGGGTGTTGTGCTGGAACAGGGTCGATTGGAGTATTTTGATGACATCGAGGCGGCCATACACCAGCATAATCTGAATATGGGGGTGGGGTGAGCGCCCTTTTTTATCCTTGACTTCAGCCTTGGTTGCCGTGTTGGAAAGGCAAATTGAAGGAGATTTGTCTTGGCTGAATTACAACGGTTCTTAACACAGGAATTTGTGCGTACATTGGCAAAGCGCCAAGCTGGCGTGTATCCGCAATTGGCGTGCTTTTCACAAGATACAGTTGGGAACCGCATCATCGTTTCGGGTTTCTTTGAAGAACCTGTTTTGGACTGCCTCGCCAAAGAGCTTTTTCCGGCAATGCCAGAAGGGGCCATTGCGGTTGATATTGGTGCAAATGTTGGAAACCACTCGGTGTATTTCAGCAAATACTTTGATCAGGTACACTCGTTTGAACCTAATCAACGGACGTATTATCTGCTTCAGGCCAATGCGATGATCTCGCCCAAAATCATCCCGTATAACATTGGCTGTTCAGACACCGCATTTGTACAGGATGTTGTCTATGACACCCGCAATGTCGGAGCTGCTCGCTTGATGCCGACGGACAATGGGGACGCGCGCGCCAGCCAAGAAGCAGGGCTGCCCCAAGGGGTGTTACAGGCTCAGTTCTCGTTGGACCGTTTGGACAAGGTGTTACCAAAAGAGCTGCACAATCGGGTGGGGTTTATCAAAATTGATGTCGAAGGTCATGAAGCACAGGCGGTAAAAGGTGCTGCTGAGGTTATTGCCACCAGCAACCCGGTGATTGGGTTTGAAGTGGGGGCCTCGGAGGTGCGCAATGGAACAACCGCAGCAAAAGAGGCGCTGATTGAATTGGGATATGACCATTACTATTATCTGCAGGATACAGCGCCATTTTATGAGAGATCAGAGACATTGGCGAAACTTCTGAATGCGTTCAGCGTCTTGTTCACAAGTCGAAAGCTTTTGGAGCATATGACGATCCGACCGTTGTTGAATGGCTTTGATGGCAAGACCAGCCACAATATGGTTCTGGCGTCTCGGGGGCCATTGTCGCTTGCACAATCGGATTGAGCCGGGCGTGTCTTACGCAAGCTTATAGCCATGGAAGGCGGAGAACAGTGCCTCGGCCGCGCCGGCTTGGCCTGCCGTCAACGCATAGGGGCGGACGGTATCTCCGGTTTCCAGCTCAAGCAAAACCGATGTTTTTACCGCGGTTTCCTGAGACACCAGCGTGGCATCGCCCTGGGTCATCTGATCAGGACCACTGGGGGAGGCGCCATTGACGCCAATCCCGGCTCGGATCTGACTGGGCAGGGCCCCGGTGGCTTTGAACCGCCAGACTAGCGTAAACACATAAAGCCCGGCCAGAGGGGCGGTGAACGCGCCTGTGATGTCGTCGAGCGCATCCCCACGATCCAGCATCTGGGTGAATCCGGTCAGCGGCACCCAGGCGCCCGGCGCAAGGGGCAAATCTGCGGTCAGATAGGCTTTGAAGGCCGGGGTCTGCGGGTGAGAGACAATGCCACTGGCCGCATCGATATGTTGGGCCACCTGCCAGCTCGTGCCATCTCCGCTGGTCTTCACCGACAGATCATCGCTGCCCGCGAGGCCAAGTTCGGCGCGCCCCTGCCAGTTGCTTTGCATCAGCAGACTGGCGGTGTCATCTGATCCGGCTTTGTTGATCTTCAGCTGATGGCCGTCGCCTTCATGGTTGAGCAAGGTGGCCGGGGCCGAGAGGCTCAGCCGGTTGGTGGCATCGGCACTGGCATTGATCCCCAGCTGAGGCAGGGTCTGCAGCTCGGGGGTGCGCCAGAGCGTGCCATCAAACACCAGCATCTGCAGATCCGACTGATCGAGCGCAATCCAGCCGGGGTGCGGTGTCAGAAACGACCAGCCATGCGGCTCAAACACCGCCAGATGATGGTCCTGCCCGGCCCAGTCATCTCCGGCCCCCGCCGCCACGATGTGGCGATCGCCCTGGGTGGGGTGATCCGGGGGGCTGGTGCGGGTCCGATCCTGAACCGCCAGCTGCACCAGCATATCCAAAAGCCGCAGCGCTTCGTTGTGGCTGACATGTTTTTGTGCCTGCGCCGGCAGAATATAGGGCAGGGCCAGAATAGGGGTCTGATCAGATGGGGCAGGCATGAGGCTCTCCTTTGGCTGGCCCCAGCCTGACCGATCAAGGATCACGGATCTCTTGATCCAGCGCGCGCTCTTGGCGCAACACCCTAGGCCGCAACCACCTCGGTATAGGCGAAGCGCTCCATCAATGGGGCGCAGATCGCCTCAACAATCTCGCGGTAAGGGGCCTCCAGCGGGGAGAGCCTGCTGCTGAGATCAATGGCCCCGTGGTATTTGGGGGAATGCCAGGGATTGGAGCTTTGTTTCGCGCCGGTTTCGCTGCGCCGTTCACGCCAGACATTGTCGGGTGAGATATCCGCACAGCCGGTAAATCCGCGCAGCTGGGACAGAACCTCAGGTTGTAACAGATCCTCATAGCGGAAATAGATAAGCTGATCTCCAAAGGCCGGGTTGTCGATGTGGCGGTAGCTTTGCAGGTACTGCTGACAGATGCCGCGCGCCAGTTCGGGCGAGAAAGGCTGATTGGCCTTGCGGGCGACCTCCTGGCGGGAGCGGACCACATCATAGGGATTGCGGATCACGGTGACAAAGCGCGCGCGCGCGCCAAACAGATCCAACACTTTGGGGAAATAGGGCGTCATCAGCGGATCTTTGACACTGAGCAGTTCGGGGCTGTTGAGCGCGCGATGGACATGGCTGAGGCTTTGATCAATCAATCCACGCATATGGGTTTTGAAATGCTCAGGCTCGGCAAAAAAGGCCTGCGTGTGCCCGTCCCAGGCGGATTGGCCCACCGTATAGGCGCGGATCATCGGGGTGATGAAACTGACCTCGGGGTGATAGGCATTGACGCGGGCCGAGCTGCAGAGCAGCGCATGGGTGACTGTGGTGCCCGAACGCGGGGCGCCGCCAACAAAGAAAACGGGGCCGGTGTAGCGTGAGGGCGGGGAAGAAATATCTGTCATGAAAGTTTTCCGATAGCTATCCAATGGGTCGCGGTATCTGCCCGGCGGAGACAGATCTTCGCGGGTGGCGGGGATTTGAGACAGGCCAGCACCGGGGTGTTGGTCAGCTTGGCGCGCAGCTCGAGTTCGGTCCAGGCGCGCAGGGCTTTGGCGCGGGTTGTCACGCCAAGCGCCACGCGCAGATCGGGGTTTATTTCAGCCGAAACAGTCTCGATATCGAGCGCATATGAGGCGAGATCGCCGGGGGCGGGCTGAAACACAAAGCGCGTCCCGGTGTCGTCATAACTGACCGCGCCAGAGGCCGTGGTGCTGGCCACCACAACCCCGCCAAAGGCGCGCGCCACAATGGGGTCAGCTTGTGATCCCGCCATCGACAAATACCACCTGGCCTTGCATGTTGGTGGTGCCGGAGATCATCAGATCCACCACTTTGAAAATATTCTCGTCATTGGACAGCGCACCGGAGGGCGTGCGGCGTTTGATGGTGTTGAGCTGTTCGGGGCGCAGCACCGAGGACATTTCTGATTCAAAGAACCCCGGCGCGACACAGTTCACAAAGATCCCCGCCTCACCCACTTCGCGGGCCAATGCGCGCATCATGGCATCGAGATACCCTTTGGACCCGGCGTAGACCGAGAGACCGGCATAGCCACGCGAGCCACAGATCGATGAGATATTGCAGATATGGCCATGGCCCTGCAGCAGCATGTGTTTGATCGCGGCCCGGGTCAGCAGGGTGGGGCCGGTGACATTGATATCGACGATCTGCCGGATGGTATCGGGATCGGTGTGCATCAAAAGCTGATCCTGACCAATGGCCGCATTGTTGATCACAGCGTCGAGCGTCCCGCCAAAGCGGGCCTGGGTGTTGGCCACAAAGCGGGTCACCCCATCGGCATCGGTGGCATCAAGCCCTTCGAAGAAAAACGCCTCCTCTCCGTAGCGATGGCTGAGCTGATCCATCGCCTCGGTATGTGACCGGGCAAAGGTGGCCACGCGGTTGTCCGCTTCCAGCAGTCGTTCGACCATATGCAAGCCCAACCCGCGTGAGCCGCCGCTGACGATAATGGTTTGTCCTCTGGTATGCATGGAGAGAAATCCTTTGTCTTTTAACTCTTGAGGCTGGCGCGCATGGGGATGTCGGTGGGGAAATCCCACAGGCGCGGCACGGCGTAATCCGCCAGCCCTGCTTCACAATGCCGGGTCAGCATCTGCTCGGCGGCGTCAAAATCGATGGGCCGCGCCAGCACCACCGAGGCCACAGGCAGCGCGCCCATCAACGGGGCTTTGCGGGCGGTGACCCGGGCCCAGATCACATCCGGGTGGGTCATCAGATGCGCCTCAATATCCGGGGGGAAGGCCTTTTGCCCGCCAACATTGATCATGGTGTTGCCGGCGCGGCCGAGAAAATAAAACCGATCGCCTCGCTGCTCGACCAGATCTCCGGTGTCGACCCAGCTCTGGGCCTCATCGCGATTGGCATAGGGCGAGCGCACAAACAGCCGCCCATCGCGGACCCGCAGATTGATCCGCGCGATATCCCGCTCCAGAAGCCTGGCCGGAAAGCCTGCCTTGCCATCGCTGACCACAATTGCCGCGCCAGCTTCTGATGAGGCATAGATATGGCGGATCACAGCCTGCGGATAGAGTTCAGCCAGCCGGTCGAGAATGGGCTGGTCAACAATTTCGCCCCCCATCGACAGGCTGCGCAGCGGCGCGCGCGCCAGAAGCGCTGGATCAATGGACAGTAGCGCCTGGCGCCAGAAGGTGGGGGTCGAGGAGACGGCGGTGAGGGCACCCTGTTCAAGTGCCGCTTCAAAGCTGGCGATCAAATTGTTGAAATCGCCAGGAATCAGGGTCTGTTTAGGCTGAAACAGGCCCAGCATCACCATCTGATACCAGGCATACGACCCGATCTGATAGGGCAGGAACCAGGTGTTTTCCGGAAGGTCCTGCACCCGGTCAAAGGTATTGAGCGTGGCGGCAGTATGCGGGATCAGCTTGAGCAACCCGGTGGTGCCAGAGGTGAGCACCGTCACACGCCCGGGCTCGGGGCTGCCAGAGGCGGGGGCCATGACATGACCGGTGGTGCCATCAATCAGTGTCACACCATTGTCGCGGAAGCGGTCGATCACCGATGAACTGAGCCGGCTGCGCTCGACCACGGCGAAATCCAGGTCGTGTGACAGCCCATAGGCCACATAGCTCAGCGCATCCGCCATGGTGTCCACAACAAACCCCAGCCGCGATCGGCTCAGATCCCAGCTGGTGTTCTGGCTGGCCATGCGCCCGGGCGCCAGACGGGCAACCCGGGTGGCAACCCTGTGACAAAGATCCGCCCATGTGAGGCGATCTGAGCCTATATAGAGACTATTTTGTTCTAGAATTTGGGTCATGCCACCACTGTTGCGCCTTCAAAGAAATCCAGCACATCGCGGATGGTTTCGATTTTGCGCATGGCGGCGGCCTCAAAGCTTAGCTCGCGGCCGATCTGGTTTTCGATGCGCAAAGCGGTTTCGGAAAAATCCAGGCTGCGGAAATTCACCTCGCGGGTGGCCTGGGCTTCGTCGCGAATTTCGGCGCGGCCCTTTTTGACCATAATGGCATTTATAATGGCAAGGATGTCGGAACGGGTCATTGGCAATCTCGTTGGTTGAAAATCAAAGGTCCAAAGTGGCCGCCGCCTGTTCGATCTGGGTGCCCAGATCTGTCAGGCGCGCGCGCGCATGGGCGGGGTAGGCATCGGCAAAGTGCCGGTGCCAGGGATGGCGGGTGCGGCTGGTCATATGCATCAGAAACCGCACGGTCCCGGTGATCTCTCCCTCGGGGCCCGAGACCAGCGCCGCCGGGGGAATGATCCCGCGCGCCATGGCGCCCGAGGCAATAAAGGCGCCGCGCCCGATCTGGGTGCCCGGCATCAACTGGGCGTTGACGCAGACGGTGACCATATCGTCGATGGTGACGGGCTCGGCCAGATGCGAGGGCGGCAGCGGGTCATTCATCAGCGTGGTCAGCGAGAAGAGCCAGACAAAATCGCCGATTTTTGATCCTTTGCCCACATGGGCATAGGCATGCATGCGGGTGAAATCCCCGATGGAACAACTGCCTTCGATGTCCGAGAAATTGCCAAGCCGCAGGTTCTCGCCAATGGTGGCGCCTTCGCGGATTACCACATGATGGCCGGTCTCCAGATGGGCGCCGATCTGGCTGCCTTCATACAAAACCGCATGGCTGCGCACCCTGGCCCCCGGCCCGAGACACAGCGGTCCGTTGTCTCCGGGGCCGGGCTGACCGATGACACAGAAATCGCCAATGCTGCAGTTGTTGCCGATCTCGACATTGCCATAGATCCGCGTGCCATGGCCGATTTGGACATTTTCACCGATGCGGGCGGTGGGATCGATCAACTTATGCATGGGTTGGTTTCCTGCGGGATAGTCGGGTCAGAGCCTGGTCGATCAACGCCTGAGCCGATTGGGAATACGCCGGGTTGTCAACAAACGGCGGAGTGCGGGCGGCCTCCCGGATTTTCTCGGACAGGGCCCGCCGCGCGGCGGCATTCTGGGCCAGCGATGTGACAATCCGGATGTAGTCTTCCGGCGTTTTGGCCAGCACCTCATGGATGCCGATCGACTGGATCAGGAACTGGTCAATGGCGCGCGAACTCTGGCGTCGCAGGGTGACCGGAGGCTTGCCATTGATCAGCGCCAGATGGGTCATGGTGGCCCCGCCATGAGGAAAGGGGTTGAGATAGATATCACAGAGCGCCAGCGCGCTTTCCGCCTCAGCCACGTTCAATTCGCCCATCACATGGATGCGGCTGCGATCGATCTGCAGCGCCTCGGCCATTTCCTCGAGCTGGCGATCAAAGACCAGCGCCTGACTGCGCGCCACCCAGCCGGGGTTAAACGGCGCCAGCAAGAGCTTGGCTTTGGGGGTGTCCACCAGTCCCTGCATCAGGGTGTGCAAACAGCTGTGGCGCAGTTTGGAGAGCGAGCCGGCGTTCATCAGCACGACGTCATCCTCCGCAAGCCCCAGAGCGGCCCGGTCAAACAGGGGTTTGGGGCGGGGTTTGAGCGAATTGAGATAACAGATCACCGGCCCTGTGGTTTTCAGCAGCGGTTCCGCATAGGCGGTGGGATCAAGCTCATGCTCGGGGTCATCGCTGGTGCCGGTGATATAGCCATCGAAACTGTCAAAGCCGAAGGGCATGGGCACATGGCTGTTCATCACCATCTGCAGCGGGGCCACCCGGTGATAGAGCGCGAGCTCCTGCGGCCCCAGCCCATAGGTGGTGGCATTGGCATGCAAAAAGACATCCAGCTCATCCGCAAGCAGGGTGGCACGCAGATCATCGGGATCCTCCGAGATGATCCGGCGCTGAGGGATCACCCGCGCCAGCTCTTTGGCAAAGCTGTCATCCTCGCTGACCACCCGGTCCTGAAAGCCCACGGAATAGCCGTAGATCTCATAGCGGGTTGGGTCGAACTGTTTGAAAAAGGCGACCACCGCTTCGCTGTCGGGGCCTTTGGCAAAGGTGCGGCAGAAGACACCGATGCGGATGCGCCCCTCGGGACCGTCCGGGTCTCGTGGGGTGGCGCGGGGGCGCCCGGCTGTGATGGCGATCTGATCCAGCACCCGGTTGCGCGCGCGTGCGACCTTTCGGAGGGGTTGATCAATCAGCAGAAGCTGGCCTAGGTCCAGCGCCCGCAGAGTGCGATACACCCGCGTTTTCACCGGCTGCGGGGCCGGGCCATTTAGTTGATCTGCGCCCCAGGTCAGCAGGGTTTCGGCATAGGTGACATAGGCGGCGTCTTCACCGTCGCGAAACAGAAATTGCGGCGCGGCCAGCCAGTTCAGATAGCGTTCGGTGAGATCCAGCGGCAGCCGTGTCAGATCGCGCACCAGTGGCAGATCCCAGGGCACACAGAACAGCATGGCCAGCGCCAGAAGCCGCTCGGCCTCGCGGGTATTCAAGGGGGCCTCGGCCGGGGGCTGGGCTTTGGAGGGGCGCCAGCGCCGCCGGGCCGGGGCGGGTTTGGGGGGTTCCGCGATATGGCGGAAGTTGTCACAGATGGTGCTGTGTATTTTGCGATCTGCGGCGGTGTCATTGCGCAGAGCCGCCATGCCAGATCGGATGCGTCGCCAGTATTCGGCAAAAAATGGATGGGCTAAAACCCCTTGCACAGTCTCTATATCGGCCCGTTGCAACAGATCTCCGGCCCGCTGACGCAGGGCACGCACCCGTTGGTCAAACTGCGGTGGCAGCGGGGTGGACATGACGGCCCAGGCAGCGGTCAGCGTGTCGGCCTCTTGCGCCATTTGATAGAGCGCATCCAGACAGGGGTACAATGTCTCGGGCAGGGTGCCGGGGTCAAAGACCTGCGCATCCAGGAAGGGCAGTATATGTTCCGGCGCCAGCGTATATCCGGCGGTGTCCGGGGTCTCGCCTCCGCTGCCGGGGGCATGTGTGCCGCCAATATTGATCAGGGAGAGGCCAATCTCTTGGGTGAGGCTGTCCCACAGGTAATAATTGCTGCCCGGTGCATCCGATTGACAGATGTAAATCTGGGTGCCGGGACGGGCAAAAATCAAGGCCGCCAATATCGGATCATGGGGGGCAATGAGGATCTCGGCGGAGGCAACCAGCCGGATCAGATCCTCAAAGCTCAGGCCGGTGGGGTCGATGATGTCAAAGCCCCGCTGATACAGCAGTCCATGCAAATGGGCTGCATTCAAAAGCGTCTGTTTGGCCTGCGGCAGGTGCAGGCAAATCCGCCGTCTCTCGCTTGGGTCCGGAGCATACTGGGCCCCAAGAGAGTTGAGCCATTTAGAGGTTTTTGGGTGAAACAGAGCCGCATCTTTGGGGGCATCTCTGTCCTGTTTGGGGGGCATCAGGCTGCAAGAGGGGGTGGCAAAGTAGAGGGTTCCCACCTGATAGGATTGGCCGGGGCCCAATTGGCGCAGCGGGCGATGCGGAAACAGATCACGCAGCGCCTGCCGTCCCAGAGGGGCCATCTGGTCATCGATCAGAATGGGCAGATCTTTGGGGGCCTGTGCCTCTGCGGCTTTGACCCGGGGCAGAACTTCAAACAGCACATGCAACAGATCGTGGCTCTGGCTGGAACAGGCGAAAATCCCGGCGGGCAGGGCGACATCATGCTGGTGATAGCGGAGCAGGATCCGGCTTTTGTCGGCGTCCGTGGGGTCTATTGCGCGCGCCACCACCGCTCCACCTGTGCGCAGGTCAAGCTGATCAGAGCTGCGGGGCCGTCCTGCGGGATCAAACCAGACCCCGGTGCTGAGCAACACCCCGTCATTGCCCCCCAGAAGGGTGACATCCCGCAGAGTGCCGGCCTGTTGCGCCGGGAGCGCGGCCGAGCCAGAGGGCGGGGCCACATGCAGGCGATGCACCACCGCGGGCCGGGGCAGGTCGATCCGGCGCGCGGGTAGGATCTCGTCTGGCTGTGTCTCATCGGGCCAGTCATGGGTGAGCGGCGCCACCTGACAGCGCAGGCTGGGATGTGCGGGCGCGCTGTCGGGATGCAGCGCATCCTGCGACATCTGGCAGGCCCCCAGCGGATCCCCGGTGTGCA
>Ga0189286_100221_pt1 | contig 24923 bp, 25 predicted proteins | sample UW69minimetaG_FD_130330 | JGI IMG/M metagenome (GOLD analysis project Ga0189286, IMG submission 130330) | Marine microbial communities from the Costa Rica Dome - UW69 mini metaG | ecosystem: Environmental > Aquatic > Marine > Oceanic > Photic zone | place: Costa Rica: the Eastern Pacific...
CCAAAATGGCGGGAATCGGGCAAGAAACACACAACTAACGGGAAAATAGTGTCTGAATCTTCGATTTTTTGCCGGTTAAACCCAAGATCGGCAAATATCAGCAGTTATTCAGACCTTCCCTAGTGGAAGCATGAGTAATCTGTTCTGAAGTCGTTGTGGTTGTTGCTCAGCGTCGTTGCTATGCGCCCCGGGGTTTCCGACAAGGGCGCTTTTTTTTCGTTCGATTCAGATTGCTCAGGCGACTGCGGTCTCAAATAGAGTAGAGATTTCATCGAATTTAAAACGTAGCCAATCTCTTGGAATTCTACGGGTATCCTAATGGGTTCGAACAGCGGCACAACTAAAAGTACAACTGAAGTTAGCATGTTTGCGATATATGCAGCGGCCTTTTTCTCACTAAGCATCACTTTAATGAAAGGCCTGGCCATCCCACTTTGGTGTATCTCTCTCGGAGTGCCCCCGGCATATATGGGGGTAATACTCAGTGCCCGCTCTTTCGTTCCATTGTTCCTTTCTATCCACGGCGGTTCTCTAATGGACCAACTTGGAGTTCGACGCGCTCTTCTGGTACTAGCTATTCTTAATGGGCTCCTGCCATGGCTCTACCCGGTTTTTCCCTTCGTGATTGCCGTGCTTATTCTCGAATTGATCGGGGGATTAGTCAGTTCAATGGCCTGGATTGGCGCACAGACAGCATTGGCAAGGGTTGCCCAGGGAGATCCGAAGAGCGCAGGGCGCTTCAGCTTTTCGACTAATATGGGGAATTTGGCGGGGCCCATTCTGGTTGGATTTTTCTGGAAGATAGGTGGGCCGATTGCAGGCTTTGGAATTATTTCTCTATGGGGCTTTCTTCTATTAGCTGCGGTGTATTATCTCCCAGTGGGCGACCGGCCAAGAGAAGCGATAGGATCCTGGAAAAGCTTGATGCCCAAATGGTCTGTATACAAAAAGGCTTTTGTCATGTTAAAGATGCCTGGTGTAGATCTGGTCGTGTTTGCCACCTTCCTAAGGATAGCGGCCTACAGTATACAGGCCTCTTTTTATGCTGTGGCTCTGGCTCATCTTGGTCAGGATGAGTTCAATACCGGTATACTGATGGGCGTGGCAGGTTTAAGTTCAGGTCTTGCTACTTTACTTGGCGCTCCGGCTTCCAGGTTTCTTGGCTCTCAGGTTGTAGTTTTGATTGGTGGTATAGCGACTGCGATTATCGCTATTTCCATGACCCCCTATCTATCTGGGTTTAGTGTCTTATTTTCTGTAGCTCTGATATTCGGTTTGGGTATGGGAATTTCGTTGCCTTTGCTGCTGTCAGTTCTGTCTTCGACCATTCCCAGAGAACAGCAAGGGCTAAGTGTAGGTCTACGATCCACTGCAAACCGGCTTGCCGGCGTGGTTGTGCCAATTGGTTTGGGTGTTGTAATCGAATTTATGGGGATTGCGCAGGGATTCATGGTGATTGGCTTAACGTTGTTATTGGTTTTGATGATTGGAGGTTTGCTCTTGTTTCGTAGAGCCAAAAGGGTTTCAGGTATCAACATATGACGACCCGTTTCCCGGATAAGCCGAATAGAGATTTTCAAGTCAAGCCTATCTTTATGGTCGGTGATTATCATAGTCGTGCTGCAGTCTTGTTTGATCTTGACGGTACATTGGTTGACTCTGCTCCAGATATATCTTGTTGCGTAAATCGTGTTATGGATCACTTTGGACTCCCTATTGTGACAGAGGACTATGTCAGAAAGTGGGCAGGGCCAGGGACTAGGTTTCTTCTAAAGAGATTGTTTTTAGAATGTAAAGAATTTGATGATTGTTTTGGTACAAAGGAGTGCTTTATAAATGCGTATGAACTTTTTATGTCATTTTATCGTGAGATAAATGGTGTTCATTCGAATTTGTATCCGAATGTAATTGAAAGCCTCCTTAAGCTCAAAAGGCTAAAACTTCCTGTCGGTATCGTTACCAATCGTCCGGCCGAGTTTACCTTTCCAATTATTTCGCAACTTGCACTAGGTGACTTAGTTGATGTTGTTGTATGTGCGGATCAGTTTGGTAGCTATAAACCTGACCCAAGCATATTGCTACATGCGATGAGTGAATTAGGTGGTACACCGGAATTCAGTGTTATGATAGGGGATACGCTCTCGGATGTGATAGCTGCGAAAAGCGCTGGAATCATGTCGATATACGTCCGATACGGTTACCAATCGAATGTGGACAGGTGCGAGCTACAAGCTGATTGTGCAATTGATTCTCTTGTCGAATTAGTATAGGCTGCACGCCCCTCAGGCAGGTGTAATCGGGGTATTTTTCCTTGTTTGGCTCCATTAGCTTGAGAGGCGCATGGTTAGATTTCCCCTTGTGGAAAATTTGGGAGAGCATTGAATTGGCAACTCCAGTGAATAACTCGGTTATAAAGGCGTTTCAGATCCTTAATGCTTTTTCCTACGCTGGTGAGAAGCTTACACTCTCTCAGGTTGCTAGGAAACTGGATATAAACATTGCCACCGCGCACAGGTTCCTAACTACGTTGCAAAAAGTGGGTGCAGTCGTAAAGATGCCTGATGGCTACTTTGAGCTGGGGCTCCTGCTTTTCAGCCTGGGAGGCCGTGTATCGGTGATTGATGCGATGAACAGCATTGTTCAACCTCATGTGGATGACCTGGCTGACGAGTTTGGTGAAACCATCCACGCAGCCATTCTCGACAATGACGAAGTTTGCTACGTGGCGAAAGGTGAAGGGGCACACAGTCTCACTATTACAACTCGCATGGGGGCACGGTTGCCAGCCTACTGCACCGGGCTGGGCAAAGCTTTGTTATCGACGTTGTCTGATGACTATTGTAAACAATACGCTAAGTCGTGCTCGTTCAAAAAATATACGGACTCAACTATTGGCTCTTCCAGGCAGTTGTTAAAGGAGCTCAATCAGATCAGGGGTCAGGGCTATTCTGTTGATAACGAAGAAATGGAGCGGGGGCTATGTTGTGTGGCTGTCCCCATTCCGGGTTCTGACGGATACCCTTTGAAAGCCGCTATTTCGATGTCTGCCCCCTCAACACGTCTCGACCGCGCAAAGATCGTGGAAGTGGCTGGAATTCTTCAGCGTCATGCCGAAATTATTGCTGGCAAGCTAGCGGAGCGGGCATTGGAAGAGGGGTGACTCAGTACTTACCTTGGCTGGCTGGTGGCTTTTTGAAGGCGCATCATTATCTTTGCAGTGAGACCCCATATTTCATAATTTATACAAGTAATTGATATGCTGGAAACGTATTTTCCGCGATACCGCCTCGTTATTGATTTGTAGTTCTTTGCATCAAGGAAGATGTTAAGGGGCAACTCAATGACCTCTTGAACCTCCTGCGGTTGGAGTAGCCATTTTGTAGGCCGCTTTATTTCCGCTATTACGGGGGCGACTTCAACTTGCCGGCTGGTGATGCAGCTTTCAAGCAAACCAATCACACGAACATTGGCGCGTGGCAGACCAATTTCTTCTTCAGCTTCCCTCAGAGCGGCCTTAACTGGTGATTCTTCATCTACATGTTCTAGCATACCGCCAGGCAAACAGATCTCACTAGCATGTTCATTCATGCTGGATGCTCTTCGGTTGAAAATCACGTTTGCACCGTTTGGCGTTGGAAGCATACCGATCAGAACTGCGGCGCGCTTAAACGCTGTACGTGGTCGGTACGATCTGTCCTGGCCGATTGGGGGGGTAATTCTGTCAACTATTGACATCTAATCATTGCTCCTCTGCATGGAGAGGGTGGTCCCGGTAGGTGGACGATAGTGCAGGGAATAGAGAATCCGGTCCAGCACTGCCTGGCCATTCCAGGCTGGATCGTTGTTGATCATGCCCACAATTGCCCAGGTCGTGTTGGTATCATCCCGGGTGTAACCGGCAATGGAGCGTACGTTCTCGAGGTAACCGGTCTTGATGCGTCCTTTTCCGTCCAGGCCGGAATTCCGCAGCCGCCGGGCCATGGTTCCGTCCATTGCGATGAGCGGCATTGAGGCCATCAGGTCCGAGGAGAACGGGCTGTTCCAGGCATGCTGCAGTATCTGCGCGCCCTGGCGGGCCGTGATACGACCGTCGCGGGTCAGCCCGGCGCCGTTTTCAATCACCATGCCAGCGGTGTTGACCCCCTTGTTCTGAAGCCATTCGTGGATTACACGAACACCGGCGACACGGTCATCCTCATCTTCGTCCAGTCGATTCTCCGCACCAATGGTCAGCAGCAGCTGGCGTGCCATCACGTTGCTGCTCCACTTGTTGATGTCCCGAACCATGGTGACCAGATCCGGAGAGGTGGTCCTCAACAGCAGGCGAGCGTTGTCTGGTGTCCTGGCGAGCAGGCTCTTGCCGTTGATCTCGATGCCCATATCGGAAAGCAGTGACCGTATCAGCGAGGCCGTGTACTGCTCATGGGGCAGAAGCGACAGGTAGGCCGTTGTGCGGCAGCCCTGAGGCAACTCGCCGGACACCCGCACGGTAACCCGATGATCCTCGTGGAAAAACGGCTCCCAGGTGAAGTGGCTGCGGGCCGGGCAGGGCGCTTCGGCAATGGCCGTGACCCGGTTGTCGATCACCACGTCGTTCAGCGAGGGTGCGCTCCAGGCCTGGGTGCCGCGCTCGTCTGCACGCACCTGGAAATGCACCAGGTTGAGGTTGGTCAGGTATGGTGACGGTTTTACCAGGAAGGGCGCATGGGGGTTGTCGCCGTTGTCGTCAAATACCGGCTGTTTTTGGGCCAGCCGGAAAACGTCGCCATCCAGCACCAGATTGCCGTTAATGGCACTGATGCCCATGCCGCGCAGTTCGTTCAGGGTGCTCCAAAGGCGTTCGATGGTCAGTTTGGGGTCGCCACCCATATCCACGTAGAAATTGCCATTGAGCGTATCGCCCACAAGCTCGCCATCGGTATAAAAGTTGGTATCCCAATGATAGGTTGGCCCGAGGATTTCCAACGCAGCGTAGGTGGTGACCAGCTTCATAATGGAGCCGGGGCTCATTAATGCATCAGCATTGATGTATTGCTCGATGCCCGGCCCGTTCATGGGAATCGCCGCCAGGCTCAGCGCCTGTTCGTCGTTCAGGGACTCAGTGGCGTAATCCCGAACCTGGTTGCTCCAGGTTTTTGTGGGTGAGTCCACAGCGCCGTCTTCGCGTGTTGCCTCGTCGGACAGCACGCTGGTGGATGACAAAGACAGGGCAGCGGCCATGGCCGCAACAAGCACGCGTTGCACCCTGCGACCATGTCGGCAGGGAGTTCCATTCGTGGACGTTTTCAGGTGGCTTCGTGCCGTTAACAACATGGTGCAGCGCTCATTGAGTACAAGTGCATTAACAATAGCCCATATTTCGGGCTGGTACTATGTGGAAAGGCTCTACATGACGTTAAAAAATGCCAGTAGGGTCGTTGTTTATATTGCGTTTTTGTTAATGGATGTAAGCGCTCATACTAATCAACGGGTTAGCTTTCCTACAACCGTTGGCGTTACGATCAGTCGGTAGGGCAAAACCCGGGCGCCCATTCATTCGTAGCCAATAGAGGTTACGAAAGCTCTGAAAGGAGGTGGCATGTTCAATGAACTTGGCCGTCGGCAATTCCTCGCGATGCTGGCCGCTGCAGGCCTCTCGCTGCGAATACCTTCATTGATGGCCGCGCCGGAAGGACATCCGATCGTGCGCCCCATCCCTTCCTCGGGAGAACAGCTTCCAGCAATTGGTATGGGCACCTGGCGTACCTTCAATGTGGGTGGCGACCAATACCTGATAGACCAACGCACTCAGGTGCTGGAAACCTTTTTCAACCTGGGGGGTACGCTGGTGGACTGCTCGCCCATGTATGGTTCGGCGGCGGAAGTGATGGGCGAGGCGCTGGATACCCTGAACGTGAGGGACAGACTGTTTGCCGCTACCAAGATCTGGACCGGGGATGGCGGTGCAACCCGGCAACAGGACCGGGAGTCGCGGCGAAAGTGGGGCATTGAGCGTTTTGACCTGCAGCAGGTGCACAACCTGGTGGCCTGGCAGGAACACCTGGAAACCCTGCGGCAGATGAAGGCAGACGGCGAGGTTCGCTACATTGGCATCACCACCTCCCACGGCCGCAGGCACGGAGATTTCGAACGCATCATGGAGACCGAGCCGCTGGACTTCGTGCAGTTGACCTACAACCTGTTGGACAGGCAAGCGGAAGATCGGCTACTGCCGTTGGCCAGGGAACGCGGGATCGCCGTGATTGTGAACCGGCCTTTCCAGGGCGGAAATCTTTTCCGCCGCTTTCAGTCCGAAGCATTGCCACCCTGGGCCGGTGAGGCGGGATGCCGCAACTGGGCGGAGTTTTTCCTGAAGTATATCGTCTCCCATCCGGCGGTCACCTGCGCCATTCCGGCCACAACCAGGGTTGAGCATATGACGGAGAATATGGGCGCGCTATACGGCGCGCTGCCCGATGAGCAACAGCGCCGCCGAATGGCTGACTACGTCGCAGGGCTGTAATGGATACGAACTGGCTGAGCTATTCCCTGTCGGATTTCCTGATGTTCGGGCCGGAGGTGTTTCTCCGGCTCTTTGTTCGCATCAACCAGGACATCTGGCCATGGCAGGGCGTGGCGGCCGTGATGGTGGTGGCGATTGGCGTCTTGCTGGCACGTGGGGGCATCATGGCGAGGCGGGCTGTACTGCTGCTGGTGGCCGTGGCCTGGCTGTGGAGCGGGGCCGGATTCCTGATTCACTACTATGGCCCGATCAATCTGCCAGCCACCTGGTTCGGCTGGGCGTTCGTCCTGCAGGGGGCATTACTGACCGTGGCAGCGTTGCTTTGGCCTTGGGATGCGGTCGCGAGCCGGCCGGCATTGTCGCGCTGGTCGATAGGGCTTGGCTGGGTTGCGCTGATGGGGCTGGCACCGCTACTGACCGTTGCGCAAACCGGTAACGGGCAGGCAGCGGCGCTGTTTGCCATTACACCGGACGTTACCGTCCTGGGCGCTGTAGCCTGCATGCTGCTGTTTCCCCGCCGGGTGCGGTGGCTGTTTCTGCTGTTGCCACTGGTCTGGGCCCTGTTCAGCGTGGCCACCCTTTGGACGTTGGGCACCCCGGTGCTGGCAGTCATTCCGGGCGCCACGCTGGTATTGGCGGTGATGGCCTGTTTCGTCAGTCCCAGGCGGGCGCGAAATCCGGATTAGCGATTCGTTCGCCACGGTCCAGCCCGTCAATCTCCGCAATCTCTTCCTGACTGAGCGTGATGTTGAGCGCATCCAGGTTGGACTTCTGGTGCTTGGGCCGGGTGGATGACGGAATGGGGACCACACCTCTCGACGCCACCCAGGCAATGGCTATTTGCGCCGCAGACGCGTTGTGTTCGCGACCGATGCGGGCCAGGGTTTCGTCTTCCATCACCTTGCCCACGGCCAGTGGCATATAGCCGGTTACGGTAATGCCGAGCTTCCGGGCATGGTCCACTACCTTGCGGTTGGCCAGGAACGGATGCACTTCCACCTGGTTGGTGAAAATTGGCGTGTCCCCGAGTATCTCCTTCGCCCTGTCCATTTGGGCACAGGTGAAATTGGACACCCCGATGTGGGTGGTCAGCCCCTCCCGTTGCGCGTCACGCAATGCACCCAGGTAGTCCTCCATGGGTACGTCATCGCCCGGCGACGGCCAATGGATCAGGGTAAGGTCAACATGGTCTGTCTTCAGGCGCGCCAGGCTGTCGTGCAGGCTGTTGATCAGGTCGCTGGGCTGGAGCTGGTCGTGCCAGACTTTTGTGGTCAGGAAGATCTCCCGCCGTGGAATCCCGCTGGAGGTAATGCCATCGCCCACTTCAGCTTCATTCCCGTACATCTGGGCGGTATCGATATGCCGGTAGCCGAGGGAAAGCGCGCTCTTGACGGCGTCCCTTGCGTCGTTGCCCTTCAGGCGGAATGTGCCCATACCGATTCTGGGAAGTGTGCTGAATGCCATAGTGTCCTCCTTCGTGAACGCTGTGACTTATATGTGGTGGCCGTCTGCTGGTTCTTCAAGTGGCGGGTGGTTATCATACCGGCCTTCGGAACACGCAAGCGAAACCATGGTTGAGGTCACGTTATGCTGACAGGGCAATGCCTGTGCGGCGATATAAAACTTGAATACGACGGTCCGCTGGGGCCGATTGCCCTATGCCACTGCAGCCAGTGCCGCCGGGCCCACGGAAGCGCATTTTCCGCCAGTGCGCCGATCCAGAAAATCCGCACCCGTTTTACGGCGGGTGAGGGCCTGATCCGTGAATACGAGTCCCGGCCGGGAAAGTATCGCGGGTTCTGCCCCAGATGCGGTAGCCAGCTTTACAGCCGCGTGGACGCCATCCCCGGTATTCTGCGCCTGCGGGTGGGTGTGATCAATGAGCCTCTGGAAAAGGGGCCGGCGTCACACGTTTATGTGGGTTCCAAGTCGGACTGGTTCACCATCACCGACAATACCCCGCAGTTCGAGAAAACCGAGAGAACCAACGATCCTCACTGACGCTTCGTTGATCTCGTCGTCGGATTAGTCTGCCGGTACTATTCTGCCGACACTATCCGGTAGACCTTGCCGTTGTCTGCGTCCGTCAACAGCCACAATGCACCGTCGGGCCCCATTCGCACATCGCGGATGCGTTCACCCAGGTCTTCCAGAAGGTCCTCTTCTTCCCTGACCGTGCCGTTCTCAATGCTCAGGCGCACCAGCTTCTGCATTTTCAGGGCACCTACAAACAGATCTCCCCGCCACTTTGGGAACTCATCACCGGTATAGAATGCCATGCCTGAGGGGGCAATGGACGGGTCCCAATAGTGCAGCGGGTCTGTCACGCCCTTCATGGTGGTTTCGCTGGTAATGGGCACCCCGGAGTAGTCGATGCCATAGGTGACGTCTGGCCAGCCGTAGTTGTTGCCCGCACGGAGGATGTTGATCTCGTCGCCACCCCTGGGGCCGTGCTCATGGCTCCAGATGTCGCCTGTTTGCGGGTGAATGGTCATACCCTGGATGTTGCGGTTGCCGTAGGTGAAGAAGGTGTCATTCACCGTTGGGTCGTCGACAAACGGATTGCCCGGTGCAGGGTCGCCGTCAACGGTCAGGCGGTGAACGCCGCCGGCATCGTCGTCGGTGGTCTGGGCACGATCCATTTCACCCCGGTCGCCCACCGCGACGTACAGATTGCCATCGCGATCAAATTCCATGCGGCCGGCGAAATGACGGCTGGTGTTGCCTCGTGGGAGGGCCTCGAAAATCACTTCGACGTCTGACAGCCGGTCGCCGTCTAACGTTGCACGAGCCACTCTGGTCGTCAGGCCCTCGCGGCTGATTTTGTGGGCGTAACTCAGGAACAGGGTGCGGTTGTTTTCGAAGTTTGGATGCAGGATCACATCCAGCAGGCCACCCTGGCCGGAAACCACCAGTTCGGGGACACCGGCAATCGGCTTGTCCTGCAATTCACCATTCTTGATTCGGCGTAGCCGGCCCTCGCGCTCGGTCACCAGCTGTGAGCCGTCAGGGAGAAAGGCAAGGCTCCAGGGATGTTCAAGGCCTTCCGCGACCATATCCAGTCGAAATTCGGCTTTGTCTGAGGTGAACGTTTTACCGAAGGCTGGCCCGGCTGCTGTCAGTCCGGCCAACACCAGTAGAGTCACCATGTTGCCGAGTCGGTTCATAAAATGCTCTCCCTCTGCCAGATTATTCCTGTATCGATAAAGTCTAGCAGTTGATACGAACGGAATGGCCGCCAGTATCAGGCGATGACATTACGACTGGGATGTTACCAAAACGTTAATGAGAACTATTAACATTTGTGTGGGTGTCGTGTACAGTGGCCTTAATATCAACGGGAACCATCCATACCCATGGACACAAAGAGACGTACCATGACCCCGGAAGAGGAAGCGATTGAAGGGTTGAAACTGGCGGCCGGCGCCGGTGTGTTTATTCTGATCCTGGCCAGCATTTTATTGCTCTGGTAGCCGCCAGTCGCCGCTAGGGCCTTCCGTGGCGGCTCAACCCCCACAGGAAGTAGACGCCACCAACCAGCGCAGCCAGCAAGCCCGCCGGCAACTGGTTAGGGAAGACCACAATGCGCGACAGGTAGTCCGCCAGGGCCAACAGAAGGCCGCCCACCAACCCGGCCACGATCAGTTGCCTGCCAACGGTTTGCTGCCCCAGTACCCTGGCCAGGTGCGGTGCGATCAGGCCCACGAAACTCAGAGGGCCAATCACCACCGTAGCCGACGCAGTCAGTACCGCGGCAAGCAGCAGCAACAGCAGGCGGGCTTTGGTGACCGGAAGCCCGAGAGACGATGCTGAAGTATCTCCCAGGGGCAAGAGCGTCAGGGGCCGCACAATCAGCGCCAACAGGCCGCAGATGAGAACGATGAATCCCAGTAGGCCAAACGCTTCGGTTTCAGAGACCAGCCAGGTGGAACCGTACATCCAGTTCAGCAATTGCGAAGCGACGGTGCCGCCGGAGGCCATGACCAATCTCAGCCCCGCATCCATGAATACATACAGGGCCAGGCCGCCCAACAGTAGCTGGTTACCAGCGAATTGATGCTTGCGGGCCAGGAGAATCAATAACCCAAGTGCGCCGGCAGCACCTAGGGTTGCAGCGCCAAGCTGCCCGGCCCGGCCCACATCTGCGCCGGTGAGCACGATCAGAACCATGGCCAGCGCGGCGCCCCCGCTGATGCCCAGCATCTCCGGGCTTCCCATGGGATTCCCTGTCATCCGCTGAATCAGCGTGCCGGCGAGCCCCAATGCGACCCCAGCGAGCATGGCCGCCAACAGGCGCGGGCCGCGCCACACCCAGGCGTCGTCCCATTGAGTGACAGGCGTCCAACTCCAGCCATCCAGGCCCGGGGACCAACCCATGGAAACGGCCACGGTAATTGCGATCAGCCCGGCCACGATACTGCTGACCAGTAAAGGCGCGCGTCGCCGGGGCTGGAAGCCTGCAAGGTTGGATTCCTGCCCGGGCATGTGATGGGTGTTTCTGAAACCCTGTAATGCCAGCAGGATTATGGGGCCGCCAATGAGGGCCGTGGTGGTTCCCGTGGGCACCAGAGAGCCATCGCCCCAGGTTGAAGCCCAATGCGCCAGGGTATCTGCCAGAAGTAATAGCCCGCCGCCCATGAGCGTGCTCCACAGGATGCGACTGGCGAATGTACGTGCGCCCAGCAAACGTGCCAGTACTGGCGCTGCCAGCCCCACAAAGGCCACGACACCCACCCGGCTGACAACCGTTGCCGTCATCAGTACCACCAGGAACAGAGCCAATGCTCGAATAAGCCCGACCCTGGCGCCCAGTGAACTGGCGGACGACTGCCCCAGTTGCAGCACCTGCAACGGGCGCATCAGCAGCAATATCAGCACCGAAATCACCAATACGCGGGGCCAGAGCTCCATGAACGGCCCCCAGTTGTTCTGTACCAGGGAGCCGGCGCCCCAGATGAAGAGATTGCCCAGCCACTCACCCTTGAGCAGCAGAAAGGCCATGTTAAGGGCACCCAGGAAGAAGGTGATGACAAGGCCAGCAAGGATCACCGTGACGGGTGAGAAGCCAAGCCGCCACGTCAGGGCGATGACCATACCGATGGCAATCAGGCCACCGGCAATGGCCACCAGATCCGGACTGAAGGCCAGCAACCCGGGCGCGAACAGTGTGGCAACGGTCACCCCGAATTGGCCACCCGCTTCCACACCGAGCGTGGTGGGCGAAGCCAGCGGGTTACCCAGCACCTGTTGGGTAACAGCCCCGGCCAGCCCCAGGCCGCAGCCAATCAGAATGGCGATGGATACACGCGGTGCCCAACTGAAGTGAGCCAGAATCGATGAATAATTATCCGGATTGAAAGCCCAGAACGCTGACAACACGGCACCGGCATCCAGTTGGTTGAGCCAGGGAGCAGCGCTGGCAAGTAACGCTCCGAGCCAGAGGAGTATGGCGGCGATGGGCAGCCTGGCGGGCATAACCGGCCGGGAGGCAGGCATGCCGGAGGTGCTAGCGTACATTATCAGAGCCTCCTGCCAGCAGGCTCTCTGTCAGCATGGTGGCCAGCCGTTTCACCGGAAAAACACCGCCAAACGGCCAGATGGCGCCGATCTCATAAACCTGGTGGCGGTTGACCGCCGGCAAGTGTGTCCAGAACGGACTGCTGGCCAGGGTGTCAGCAAGCCCGGGGGCGGTGGGCGAAATCACTACGATACGGCTGTCTTCATAGGGGGCAATGGACTCCAGGCCGACCACTGAAAAGCCCCAGAAGTTGCCTTGACGAGGCCAGGCGTTTTCCAGCCCGAGGGCACTCAGGGCACTCTGGTAAAGACCGTTGGGGGCGTAAATACGAACGTGGCGGGCGTCCATGAAATTGACCAGAGCAATCGGCCGTTCTGTCAGTCCCGCCGCTTCCAGTCGGCGGCGTTGCGTTTCCAGAGTGGCGCCGATGTCCGTCAGAATCGATTCGGCGCGATTCTCGCGGCCCAGCATCTCGCCAAGGGTGGTCAGCATGTCACTGGCTTTCTCGAAGGGTTGGCTGCCTTCTTTGTAAACGCTGATGACGTAAGTCGGGGCGATACGCTCCAGCAGTTTTGCGGCGGGCGCCATTTCCGAACTCGTCACGATCAAGTCCGGTTTCAGTTCGGCAATGGCTTCCAGGCTGGGCGCGACTCGGGTGCCGATATTGGGAACATCCTCGGGAAGCTTTGGCTCCTTCACCCACACGTCGTAGCCATCCCGGTCAGCGACGCCGACGGGCGTTACGCCGAGCAACAGCAACGCCTCTGTGGCGGCCCAATTCAGGGCAACAACCCGCTCAGGTTGATCGTCCAGGGTGAGGGTGCCGCCTTCATGCTGCCAGGTGCCGGCGCTGGCAGGCAGAGACAGGGCACCAATGAAAATCATGGCTATCAGGGTTCTGGCGACACACTCAGTGGACATACGAAACCCACTGGTCGGGCGCCCGCTCCATTACACCCATTGGTACACCGTAAATGGATTCCAGGGTTCCCGAATCCATGATGTCGCGCGGGCTGCCGTCCGCAATCAATCGACCGCCCTTAAGGGCCACCAGGCGGTCGCAGAAGCGAGCGGCCAGGTCGACATCGTGCAGTACCACAATCACGGTCAGCTCACGCTCTTCGGCCAGACGGTGCACCAGGCGCAGGGTTTCCACCTGATGCTTTACGTCCAGGGCGGAAATCGGCTCGTCCAGCAGCAGGCAACGGGTTTGTTGAGCCAGCAGCATGGCAATCCAGGCGCGCTGGCGTTCCCCGCCGGAAAGCGTGTCCACGGAGCGGTGCTGGAAGTGGTCGAGCCCGGTATCGTGTATGGCCTGGTCGATGAACTGGTGGTCTTCGCTGTTGTAGCGACCAAGCGGTCCACGCCAGGGATAACGCCCCAGGGCAACCAGTTCCCGTACGGTGAGGCCGTCGGTGCCCGGTGGATGCTGCGGCAGGTAACCGACCGTACGGGCGAATTCCCGCGCGCCGGTGGTCCGGAATGAGCTGCCAAGAAGGCTTGTATTGCCCGAAGAGGGCGGCGTCTGGCGGGCCAGCACTTTCAATAACGTGGACTTGCCGGAGCCATTGTGGCCGAGCAGGGCAGTGACCTCGCCTTCACGAAACTCGATGTTAATGTCGTTAAGGATGGCAGCGTCACCAATGTGCACGCCCAGGCTGGATACTTCGAAGAACGCAGACATGCAGGCTCCCATGGGTCTGAGGGCCTGCAGAATAATCTAAATGCGAATTACTATCAATATGCGCTTGGCAGTGCGTGATTGGCTATGTATGCCTGGTTGTCACGCCTGACCGGTCTGTACGCGCCATTGCGCGGAATAGGGGCCGTTGTTCTCCAGCAGTTCCTCATGGCGGCCGGATTCCAGAATGCGCCCGCCGGCTACCACGGCAATGGTATCCGCATCCACAATGGTGGACAGCCGATGCGCGATCATGATCACGGTGCGATTGTGCCCGATCCGTTTCAGGGAGCGCTGTATGGCTGCCTCGGTTTCGTTGTCCACGGCACTGGTGGCTTCATCGAGCACCAGGATGGGAGGATCTTTCAACAGCGCACGGGCCAGTGACAAGCGCTGGCGCTGGCCACCGGACAGCCGAACCCCGCGTTCACCCACGGCGGTGGCCAGCCCATCCGGCAGTGCCTCGATGAATGACCAGGCCTCTGCGGTTTTGGCTGCCTCGAAAATCTGTTCGTCACTGGCACCGGGGGAGCCGTAAGCGAGATTGTCACGGATGCTGCCTTCAAACAGGTACACGTCCTGGCTGACCAGGCCGATGGCCTCCCGCAGGGATTTCAGACTGACGGACTGGATGGGCTGGCCGTCAATGCGGATCTGGCCGCCCGCAGGATCATAGAAACGCAACATCAGCTTGATCAGTGTGGACTTGCCGGAGCCCGTCGCCCCGACCAGTGCCAGGGTGTTTCCGGCCGGGACCGATACAGAAATGTCATCAATACCGGCACCACTGGAGGGGTAGTGGAAGCTCACACCCTCGAAGGTGACTTCGCCCTTCACCGGCTGTTCCAGTGTTTGGCCGGAATCGTCCCGCACGCGAACCGGCTCAGCCAGCAAGTCCAGAATGCGACGGGTGCTGGCCATAGCCCGTTCAAACAGGTCGATCACTTCCGCAAGGCCGGTCAGAGGCCACAGCAGGCGTTGCGTCAAAAACACCAGCACGCCGTAAGCGCCCACATTCAGTGAGCCTTCCAGGGCCATCATGCCGCCCACGGTAAAGGTGGCCAGGAATCCCGCCAGGATGGCCATGCGGATCACCGGAATAAACGCGGAGCTGATACGAATGGCCCGGCGGTTGGCATCCACATAGGCTTCACTGCTGGCTTTCAGCCGCTCTGCTTCCCGGTTCTCGGCCGTGAAACTCTTGATGGTGGCAATGCCGCCCAGGTTGTTGGCCAACCGGCTGGACAGGTCGCCGACCTTCTCACGCACGTCGGCGTATAGTGGGCCAGCCTTGCGCTGGAAGTAGAACGCCCCCCAGATAATCAGCGGAATGGGCGTAAACGCCAACAGGGCAATGAGTGGCGACAACACGAAAAACACAGCTCCCACGGCAACGACGGTCACCACCACCTGAATCATGGCGTTGGCGCCGCCATCCAGGAAACGCTCCAACTGGTTGACGTCGTCGTTCATGGTGGCGACCAGTTGCCCGGAGCTGCGGGCTTCAAAGAAGCTCATGTCCAGCTTCTGGGCATGCTCGTAGGCGTCTTGCCGCAGGTCGGACTGCAGGCGCTGGGCAAGGTTGCGCCAGAGGATCTGGAACAGGTACTCGAAAATGGATTCGCCAGCCCAGATGAAGAAGGTAAGGACCGCAAGAATGGTGATCTGCTCCTGGGCAGTCTCGAAGCCCAGGCCGGCCACGAAGCTTTCTTCTTTGTTCACCACCACGTCGATGGCGATACCAATCAGGATCTCCGGCGCGATATCGAACAGCTTGTTGATGATGGAACAGGTGGTGGCGGCAATGATCTGGCGGCGGTAACTGCGGGCGTATTTCAGCAGTCGGCCCAAGGCGGCAAAGCTGCTGGTGGTGTGGGGGGATGACTGTGTCATGGTTCGCTCCGCTTGCGCCAGAAAGCGGCAAGGGTAGCGGATTTATGTGTCGGTTCAAAGAGAATCATTATCAGGAAGCCCCGCCAAAGCGCGGGGAACCTTCAGCTACAGAATCTCCACGCCCTCACATTTATATCGACCTACCAGGGTGTCTTCCTGCAAAACCTCTCCGTCCAGATTGAAACAGAACAGCCAGGTTTCCGTGTGGTCGCCGATTTCCACGCTTTTCAGACCGACGCACTCGTTGGGATAGCCCGGAATGACTTTGAATGAGGAAATTCCCCGTTCCGGTACTCGTTCGCCAATCGTGAGTGTGCGTATGTTGCTGAAATTCTCATCGGCGATAACCAGGGTATTGGCACCGCGCTCCCGCTCGTCAACCGGTTCATCAAAGGGTTCCGTCGAAATCTTGCGGGGGAAGAACAGCCATTCCTTACGATAGGGGTGCCATTCCGAGGCCTCGTGGATCACATAGCCGTCCGGCCCGATTGCCAGGGCATCGCGCATGCGCTGATAGTTCTCACGCCAGTCGATGCTGCTCAGTGCGTACTGTCGGTCCAGCACTTTGATCCATTCTTCCTGGGGCTTTTTGCCGTGGCTGCCGACAATCATGTGGTCGCCTTTTAAGGTAGCCCACTCGCTTTTAAAGCCCTTGAACTTCTCGTCCCCGCTGCCGGTCATCAGAATATGGCGGGGAACGAGCTGGTTCTGGTTACGGATCTCGCACACCAGGCCGGTGCGGTCGTCAAAGGTGACCAAGCGCTGGCCGAAATGCACCAATTCGGAGAATTCCGCGCCTCGGCCGCCTTCCGCAATCAGACTGATCAGGTGGTGTTCGCCGCCTTGATCCTCGGGTATTTCTTCCAGGCGATAACGGACTTTTCCGCTGTCCGGGTGCACGTCACGATAAAGCTTGTCGTACCGAAGAGTGGACTTCCAGGCGGTCTGGCCGTCGCCCAGTTCCACCTGGGAGGCATGATCTTCGTCCGTAATGATGGCGAGGGTGTACTCACAGGTGCCTTCGCCGTAGCGCTCAAGGCGGGCCAAATCGGCGGGTTTCTGGCTCATGATCGTCCTCCCGGCTGACGGTAAATGGCTAATCCATACCCTGAACGACTGTCTGCGTGATTGCCAGTCCGTCCGATTACCGTTTTTTATTTTTCTGCAGCCAGCGGTCGAGCTTATCGGCGAATTCTTTGCGGTCGGTCTGGCTGAAGGGTGCCGGGCCACCGGTAACCTGGCCGGCGTTGCGCATTTCCTCCATGAAGTTGCGCATGGCCAGGCGCTGGCGGATATTCTCCTTGGTGAAAGCCTGGCCGCGCGGGTTGAACACGTCCGCGCCTTTTTCGATGGCTTCGGCGGCCAAGGGGATGTCCTGGGTGATCACCAGGTCACCTGTCTCCATCTGGTCGATGATGTCGTTGTCGGCCACGTCGAAGCCTTGGGGTACTTGCCGGCGCTTGATGTAGGGGCTCGGGGGCAGGTTAATGGCGTGGTTGGCAATGAAGGTGGTATCGACCTGCCAGCGGGTGGCGGCGCGGCAGAGGATTTCCCGAATGGGCACGGGGCAGGCGTCGGCGTCGACCCAGATTGGCATGGTTGGTTCCTTTGTTGGTTTGGCGCTGAGTGAAGTTTACCTTCTGTTGCCGTGAGCCTGATAGGTTTCAATCACGTATGACTTGGTAGGTTTCTGTATTGAAAAAGGGAGGCGTTGGTCATGACCGGTCGGTTTTTTCTGATAGCGATTCTGAGCGTGTTCCTTTCATCACCGGTGGCTGCCGCTGACAATGAGTCAGGGGCTTGGAGCGCGCTTCGCGAGGGGCGGGCGGTATTAATGTTGCGACACGCCCTGGCACCGGGAACCGGCGACCCTGCCAACTTTGATGTCGACGATTGCAGCACGCAGCGAAACCTGAATGCCGAGGGCCGCGAGCAGGCGAGGGCGTGGAAACCCTATTTGGTGGAGCATGGCATTGAACAGGCGCGGGTGTTCAGCAGTCAGTGGTGCCGTTGTATGGACACCGCTACCGGGATGGGTATGGGGGAGGTGACGGAGTGGCCATCGCTGAATTCGTTTTTCCGGAATCGCGACAAGGCCGACATGCGGACCAAGCAGACCATTGCTATAGTGAACGGCATGGAGCCCGGGCCGCCGATGGTACTGGTATCACACCAAGTCAACATCACGGCTTTGACCGGTATATACCCCTCGTCGAACGAGGGGGTGGTGATTGCACTGCCGTTGTCGGATAACCCGACGATACTGGCGAGGGTGTCACCGACGGATTAGTCGGTTTAGCGGTTCGCGTTCAGCACCTGGCGCTCCAGCTCAGCCGCCAGGGGCGGTTCGAGCTTCAGGGCGCTGGCCAGTTGGTCCAACCAGGCGCGTTCCATAGGGTTCTGGTCGTCAATCATGGCAACGCTGACCACGTAGATTTCCCGGCTGGCCTGGGGGGAATCCGCGTTGCGGGCCAGGGTGTTGGCGTCGAGTGGTGCGTCAAATTGCTGCTGTATCCAGGCGTGGAGTTCGTCGTCCGGGCCCAGGTTTTCGATTTCCTGGGTCAGCATCGCACGTTCATTATTGTCAACGTGGCCATCGGCCCTGGCCGCCATGATCATGGCCTGAAGTATTTCCAGCCCGCGCTGTTCCTGGGCGCTACCCTGGAGTTGTTCCAGTGGCTGGCCTTCCTGGGTGTTGTTTGCTGGCGTTGCAGCCTGGCTGGACGATTGCGATTGGTAATTCTGATAGGCCTTCCAGGCGAGAACGCCAACGCCGGCCAGGGCGCCGTATTTTAACGCCGTTCCCCCCATTTTTCGGCCACGCTTCGAGCCCACCATGAGCCCAAGGGCACCACCGCCGAGCAGGCTCTTAACATCAATGCCACCACTGCCAGAGCCTTTGGAACCGCCGCCCTTGAACTGCGACGCCAGCTCGCCAACCATACGGTTGACGTCGGTTCCACCACTCTTGCCGGGCTGGCCCTGGCCGCCCGAGGCCTGCTTCATCAACTGGTTAAGAATGTTCATGGCGTTCATCTGTGCACTCCTGGTCCGGTTGTAAAGACCCGCAAACAACCGTCGACCTGTTCAACTGGCCTTTAGACGTGGGAGGTCGTACACCTCCTGTCCGCTCAGTTGAAGGTATTTCTGAATCACCAACAGTGCAATAGTCTGTTCCATTTGTTGGTCATAAAACTTTGTAACATACCGGTTGGCGTTGGCGATGATCGCCTCCGCTTCCTCGGGGTGCTTCTGGTAGTAGCCAATTTTCTCTGGCAGGTCGGAATGGTCATCCGCCAGTTCCACGTAGTGGTAACCGGGCACCAGTGCGCCTTCCATAAACCAGGTTTCGAAACGGGGTCGGCGCATCAGACACAGGGAGTTGGAGGCCATGATCCACTTCAGGTTCGTCGCCACATCAATGCCTTCCACGCTCACCACGAACTGATGTTGCAACTGTTCCTCAATGCTCATGAAGGGCTTGTGGTAGGGCTGGGCCTCGGGTTCCTTGTGGTGGGTGCAGCCAATATCGCACAAGGGGTGGTCCATAAAACGGTTGGCGAACTCGATACGGTGCTGGCGGTTGGACTTGCCGCGCCAAACCGCGATGGGCTTCTTCTGGCGAAATGGGGTTAGGTCCTCAACAAATTGGTAATGCCGAACCGAGTTGAGTTTGAGTAATACTGAATTGCGATTGGTGGCATCGCGGTGAATGGGCCGACTTTTCACAAAGCGTGGCTCATCGGGAATCTCGGTGATGTCTCCGAACTGGTAATCCACTTTGCGGTCACGGGGCAAGCACTGGATCAGGTTGCGAAAATCGAAGCAGTAGGCGCTACTCTTACCGGCAAAGTTAAAGTCGCCGGCGCGTTCTGCGGACAAGGGCAGCCTGAACGGTGAAGACATTCGGTTGTAGTAGGCAACCCGGGCGTCGATGGCGGCCTTGCGTTCGGGTATTTCTGCCTCGTAGGCTGACATCAGCAGATCGCACTGGCGCTGCCAGTAAGCTCGGGGAACTAGGGAGCGTACTGCATTCCCGGAGTAGTAACCCAGTTTGTGCAGGTTCTTGGAAAAATTGTCACCGACTCGCATCGTTGTCACCGGACGTTGGTTGAGACGCCCCTACCGTAGCGGGGCAAGGTTCAAGGAAATGTCAGGTAAACATCAATAAAACATCAAAGTGTGTCAGGAGGATTAAATGAGTGAGCGGTCTTCACAGTCCCTGCCGCCGGTACTGGCCGGGCCCGTTCTTCGGCACACGACTTTCAACCGGCTCACGCTCTGGCTGGTCGGCTCTTGTGCGCTCTCTCTGAGATTGCGCCTGTATCTACAGGGCGCGGATGAGCCATGGATGGATCGGGTGCTGACAGAGAAAGACGTCACCCGGGTGCGGTTCGGCACCTCTGCCTACCTGTATTTGATCGATGTGGAAACGGATGATGCCTTACCGGTGAATACCCGAATCGGCTACGACCTGGGTGTGTTGGCTGAAGCGTCAGACGCCAGGGGCAGCAAGGAATCCTGGATACGGGATTGGGCGCCTCACCTGTGCCTGCCCGATACAGATCGCCCCGATTTTAGCCTTCGGGAACGACTGGACCGTCTCGCCCATGGCTCCTGCCGGAGGCCACATTCGGCCGCTGCTGACGGGTTGGTGAGAGTGGACGAATCCCTGTTGGAGGCCCAGGGCGACATCGCCGAGAGGCCAGCATTGTTGTTGATGACCGGCGACCAGATTTACGCCGACGACGTGGCTGGCCCCATGCTGCGGGCCATACACCACCTTATCGACCGTTTGGGTTTGTATGAGGAAACGCTCACCGGCGGCTCGGTCAGCGATAGCAAAAGCCTACGGGAAAACGCAGACACCTACTTCCACCGGGAAAAGCTGCTCCCGGATGTGCGTAGCAATGAAGCGCTGATTGAGCGATTCTTTGGTGGCGTACGCAAACCGGTGTTCACCACCGCCAGTGCCCATAACCACCTGATTTCTTTCAATGAAGTGATGGCCATGTACCTCTTGATGTGGTCACCTGTGTGCTGGGAGCTTGTTGAACTGGACCAGCCCGCATTGGCTTCCGAGGACGTCACCGTTTTTCAGGACCAGCGGGCCGCCATCGATGACTTCGTCGCTGGTTTGCCACGAGCTTCCCGGGCGCTGGCGCACCTGCCCACTTACATGATCTTTGACGATCACGACGTGACGGACGACTGGAACCTGTCTGCCCTTTGGGAAACCACCACCTATGAACACCCGTTTTCCAGACGCATCGTTGGCAATGCCCTGGTGGCTTATCTGTTGTGTCAGGGGTGGGGCAACAACCCCGATGCGTTTGATGACATCATGCCCGCCATCAAGGAGCTGGCCGGCTCGGCGGAGCAGGGCGGCGTGCTCGACCAAACCGGGCAGGACCAATTGATTGATGCTTTGTTGCAGTTCCAGCAATGGCACTACACCCTGCAAACGTCACCTAAAGTGGTGGTGCTGGATACCCGCACCCGCCGATGGCGAAGCGAAATCAACCGGGCGCGGCCTTCCGGCCTGCTGGACTGGGAGGCGTTGACCGAATTCCAGCAGGATGTGATGGGCGAAGAAGCTGTTATTGTGGTGTCGCCCGCGCCCATGTTTGGCGTAAAGCTGATCGAAGCCATCCAGAGTGTGTTCACTTTCTTCGGCAAACCCCTGGTGGTGGACGCTGAGAACTGGATGGCCCACCGTGGCGGCGCCAACGTGCTGCTCAATATCTTCGGACACTCACGCACACCCGAAACCTTTGTAATTCTCTCGGGTGACGTACATTACTCCTTCGTCTACGATGTTCGACTGCGGCACCGGCCGGAACGGCCCAGAATCTGGCAGATCACCAGCAGTGGCATCAAGAACGAATTCCCTCATACCCTTTTGGAGTGGCTGGATAGGGTCAATCGCTGGTTGTACGCGCCCTGGTCACCGCTGAACTGGTTTACCAAGCGCCGGCGCATGCGAGTGAGCCCCAGGCTGCCCGATGGGCGCGATGCCGGTGAACGGCTGTGGAACAACGCCGGCATCGGCCTGGTGGAGCTGGATGAAACTGGTGCTCCAACCGACATCCAGCAACTGAATTCACGTTCTGGCGGTACACGGTTCCTGAAACCGGAACGCCCCGGCCCTGACGACGCCCATTGAAACAACCATTGATGAGGTAAAAAGGAATATGAACCCACTCAAAAAACTGGCCGCCAGCGCCCTGATCGCCTGCAGTACCCTGATCGTCACTCCGGCCTTCGCCCATGATCACGCCTCAGACACCTTGACCATCAACCACCCCTGGAGCCGCCCGACTCCCCCCGGTGTGCCCATGGGCGTTGGCTATATGGTGATTACCAACCACAGCGAAAAAGACATCACCTTCACCAGCGCCACCACACCACGCGCAAAGAACGTTTCCATCCACGAAAGCACCATGACCGACGGCACCATGAGCATGCGGCCCCTGAAAAACGGTCTGATCATCCCCGCTGGCAAAACTGTGGAACTCAAACCCCACAGCTACCACCTGATGCTGGAAAAGCTGGATGGGCCGCTGAAGGAAGGGGAGCGCGTGCCGCTAACGATGACTTTTAACGGAGCGGACGAGATGGATGTACTGCTACAGGTGGCGCCTCTGGATGGGGACATGAAGATGGAAGATAATGAAATGGAGCATTCCGGGCACTAACCGATGTGGGCAAGAGTATTGCGATCAAGTTCGTATAACAGGCTGTCAGGCAGAAAGCATGAAATAGGCGGCGCGATCCAGCGCTTTGGCCTTGATCTCCTTGTGCAACAACACCTCGCTCTCTTGTCGAGGATGCAGACAAATGGGGGCTCACCTTCGGGAGCTGTCCCTGGGATTTCAGGCATTCTTAGAACTGCTTGAAAACAGGGGATTACCCACTCAGCAGGCCTATTTGATGACGAACAAAAATAATATCTGTACCGATATATGCATTGTGGGGGGCGGTCCGGCCGGAATCATGCTTGGCTATCTACTCGCCCGTTCGGGCGTGGAAGTCATAGTGCTGGAAAAACACTCGGATTTCCTTCGCGATTTTCGTGGTGACACGGTGCATCCCTCGACGCTGGAAGTGCTGAATGACTGCGGCCTTAAAGATAAGTTCGATGCAATACCACAGCATCACATTCAAGACGCAGCCTTCCATATCGGGACCGAAGTGCTACCCCTGATGGACTTTCGTGGTCTTAAACCGTTTGATTATCTGGCGTTGGTACCGCAATGGGATTTTCTGAATTTTATGGCAAAGGAGGCGAAGCAATACGCGTCATTCCAACTGCTTGTTGACTGTGAAGTGACCAGCGTAATTATAGAGTCCGGTGTTGTTAATGGAGTAATGGCAACGACTCCAGCCGGAGCACTGGAAGTTCGTGCTGCTCTTGTCGTCGGTTGTGATGGACGGCACTCCACAGTAAGAAAAGCCCTCGACCTCAAAGTCACGGATCTGGGGGCGCCCATGGATGCTCTCTGGTTTAGATTGCCGCGAGAGGATACCGATGCCGGTGGTTTAGAGGCGGTGCTAGGAGCCGGTCATATGATGGTCATGATTGATCGGCGCGATTACTGGCAAATCGCCTACGTGGTGCCCAAAGGCAGCGACGCGGAACTTCGGGAACAGCCGATTTCAGAGTTTCGTCGCCTTGTCGCATCGCTGGCCCCCGAGCTAAAAGCGCGGTGCGATTCCATTCAATCATGGGATGAAGTAAAAACGTTAGTCGTGGGCGTTGATCGCCTTGAGCGCTGGCATGTTCCGGGTGCATTACTGATCGGCGACGCCGCGCATACCATGTCGCCCATTGGTGGTGTTGGAATAAATTTAGCGATTCAGGACGCCGTTGCAGCCGCAAACGTAATCGCAAAAACGCGGCGCGAGAACAGGCCACTCGATAAAAATGCCCTCTCCGAGGTGCAGCGTCGTCGGGAAAAACCGACGAAACGCCTGCAAACACTCCAGATTATCGCGCAAAATCGAGTGGTTTCCGGCACCCTTGAATCTACCAGGGAACTTCCCAAGATACCGCCTCTTGTGCGCTGGTTATCTCGATTCAGGCGCTTCAGTAATATTCCTGCAAAGATTGTTGGCTATGGGTTTGGCCGAGAGCGGGTGGATAGAAGTAATTTCAAGTTCTGAGCAAGCGTGCTCTAACAAATTTGGAGTGGGGCGTTTGTGGAGATGTAAGTTGTAGAGCGACGCTGTAACACCAGCGACCAAGAAAGCCCCGGAGTGATGAGCTTCGGGGTTTTTTGTGGCCAGCGTGACCTTTTTGTATGTAATGCTAGAGTGGTATGAGCCGGGGGAACAAGGTTTGGGAGTGGGTCCACCTCAGGCCTCCACCGGGCGGCGTTTTCTCCGCTTCGCTACGCAAAGGCCGCTGCTGAATATTGGCGTTGAGGCTGTAGAAAAAGCCCGAGGTTTTTGGGTTAATGTTCTTACGTGAAATCTGCGGAAAATTTCGGGGGAAGAAATGCCCCGGAGTTTTGTTCACAGCCTCACCAGAGCGAAATGAATTCAGTCTTTGGGAGCCGTAATGATTGTAAAACGCATAGTTACCAACATAGCGGCAGAACCCCCTCAGAAGCAGAGAAATTCTACTCGGCTATTTTTGGACTGAAGGTCGTGATTACAGCATGAGTAATCGTTGGGGATGCTCTAATGGTTCGCTCCGTGTTGGATGCCGGGGGAGAGCCCCAAGTTTCCCAGAATAGCGCCTTTTTGTAGTTAAAAATTAAACAACTTGTGGTCATAGAAGAAAGGGGCCGTGGTTTTCTTCAGCCTCGTTACGATTTTGGAGTAGCGACGTGAAACTCAAGGAACTTTTAGAAGAGCTCGAGAAGCTAGGTAAAGAGAACGATGCGTCGGTAGAACAGAAGGATCGCAAGTATCTCAACATCACGAAGGATACCGGGGAGTTCTTGGCGGTATTGATAAAAGCTGGTGCAGTGAGACAGGTTCTGGAGATTGGAACGTCTAACGGTTACTCCACTTTGTGGATAGCATCTGCGCTACCAGAGGATGGACATGTGACCACTCTGGAAGTGTTTCCGTTCAAGATTAGCAAGGCCAAAAGCAACTTCAAGCGTGCCAATCTCGATCATAAGATCAACGTGGTACAAATGGGCGCCGTCGATTATCTTGAGCAAGCTAGCCACCTGTTTGATCTGGTTTTCCTTGGAGCCTGTAAACCAAATTGTGTAACTGCCCACGACTGAGTAATCTTTTCAAAAGGATACCATCGTGGGTACACAAGTGGATCAAGAAAAACTCAAAGCCATGGCCGCAGAGCTGGCCAAAGA
>Ga0189286_100222_pt1 | contig 24887 bp, 24 predicted proteins | sample UW69minimetaG_FD_130330 | JGI IMG/M metagenome (GOLD analysis project Ga0189286, IMG submission 130330) | Marine microbial communities from the Costa Rica Dome - UW69 mini metaG | ecosystem: Environmental > Aquatic > Marine > Oceanic > Photic zone | place: Costa Rica: the Eastern Pacific...
CGACAAGCACCTCAACCTGCCGTAACTTCGTGACAATTTCCTCCGGCTTGTGTCGCTTATTTCCCATCGTGAATCCTCCGTTTTCTAAACATAGCGGCGGACCACTTCAGTGGGGGAGGATCAGTTTGTTGACGCGAATGATCCCGCTCTTGAGACATTTCCAACCTACAGCTGGAACGATCCCGCCGTTTTGTCGTGGATCGCAATTGGATGCTTGCTAATTTGCACTGCGGTTGTTTTGGACGGACGGTTTCCGCGTGTCCCAATTATCCCAAGCAAGCTTAGGCATGATGCGATTGAGCTCTTGCGGATATTTACAGGAATGTCGTTCCTGCTGACAGCATACACAGGCGCTTTGATCGCGCCTCACATGGAAGCGTTTAACGGGTTCGGCTATGCATTGGTGTTCTTAGAGGCGGTCATTGGGATCATGTTGATTTCCAACAACCTCGTTCACCACGCCGCAATCCTGATGGTCCTGTTATACCTCGGCACTATGGTGAACTTCGGTTTTGTGAAGGCGTTCGAGTACGTCAATATCATTGGCATCGCCCTCTTTCTCTACTTCAATTATGTCCCGAATGAAGAGTTGAGAGCTAAACTGAAGCCCTACTCGGTTGATATGTTGTGCATCTTCACAGGTGTCGCGCTTGTTACGTTGGGCATTACGGAGAAGCTCACTGGCGCTATGTTGGGGCAAGCCTTCATCGCGAATTATCAATGGAACTTCATGCCGGCGCTCGGCTTTGACTGGTATACAGATCAGCTGTTCGTTCTGTCAGCCGGCGCAATGGAAGTGGTCTTTGGGACCATTCTCATTCTAGGCGTTGTGACCCGCCTGAACATTCTGGTGGTGGCCGTGTTCATGTTGGCATCCAACATCACTTTCCTGGTGTTCGGACAGAATGATCATGCTCTGATGGAACTGGTTGGGCACATGCCGATAATTGCGACTGCCGTGATTTTGTTGCTTCTCGGATATGGGCAGAAAATTAAGCTCAAGAACCCGACTTTGCGCAGCCAAAACGTCAAAACAGCTCCTGCAGAGTAAGCTGAGGCCAAGAACGTCATAGCGCATGCAAAAGGCGCTGTGACGTGACACGGATCACCGTAAGCGTTTCGGAGACATATTATGCACAAACTGGCGCTGTGGGCACGTTATCCGCTCCCAAGACCAACAGTGATCTATGCGATTTACTGGACCGTGTGCGCCATTTTTGTCGGCATGCTTTTGTCCCCTGGCGGCGCACCTCAAACACCGGATCAGATAGATCACTCCACGCATTTCACCCATGATCATTCCGTGCTTCATGGACTTTTTGAAATTGCCGCCGAAAACGCCCCATCGGTGACGCTACACGTGCAAAAAGACACTCTGTCTGGGTGGAATGTCGAAGTGCAGACTGAAGGTTTTGAGTTTCACCCCAACGGGGTGGACAGCGAACCGATTTTGGGGGAAGGACATCGGCATATTTATGTGAACGGGGAAAAACTCGCGCGGCTATACAGTCCGCATTTTCACCTTGCAGATCTGCGCCCTGGAACCAATGAGATACGTGTGACGCTGAATGCGCATGACCACTCAACCTTTGCTGTCAACGGCGAGGAAATCTCTGCAAGCGCGCGAGTTTTTCAACCAATGCCACAAAGGCCAACACGCTAGAGACTTAGCTCAACCAACACGCCAATGACGCGCGGCATTCTACGTCCGCTGCGCTTCAGTAGACATCGCGCTGATAGCGTTTTTGGTCTTTGAGATTTTCGATGTAGCCCTCGGCAGCATCCTGATCCATCCCACCATGTTCTTTGCAAACATCAATCAACGCAGCGAACACGTCCTTGGCCATGCGGTTCGCATCCCCGCAGATGTAGAAATGCGCGCCATTCTCGAGCCATTGGAAAAGCTCCGCCCCCTGCTCTCGGATGCGGTCCTGCACATAAATCTTCTCTTTCTGGTCACGGCTGAAGGCCACATCAAGCTTTGTCAGCAAGCCAGATTTCAAATAGCCCTGCAACTCAACCTGATAGAGGAAATCCTGCGTGAAATGCGGATTGCCAAAGAAGAGCCAATTCTTGCCTTCGGCCTCCTGAGCATCGCGTTCTTGTAGGAAGGAACGGAACGGCGCAATGCCGGTGCCCGGGCCAACCATGATGATCGGCGTGTCAGCATTGGCAGGCAAACGGAAATTGTTATTGCTTTCAACAAAAACACGCAGGCTGTCGCCGTCTTCAGCACGACGCCCAAGATGGCCTGAGCAGCCACCTAGATGGCTGCGTTCAAAGCCATCCCACTCCACCACCCCAACGGTCAGATGCAGTTCGTCTTCCACCTCTGATTGGCTTGAGGCAATGGAATAGAGCCGCGGTTGCATTTTTCGTAGACAATCCACCAACTGCTGCGGCTCTATCTTATGAGGATGTTCGCGCAGGATGTCGTAAATCTGGCGTGGCTCAAGAAAGTCGCGCAACAGAACTTTGTCCTCCGCGAGTTTGATCAGCGCTTCATCACCCGACGCGTTTCCATATTTCTCAGCAAATGTCGGATAGGATTGAGTCAACTCCAGATCCTCAATCAACAGGTCGCGGATCGGTTTTGTATCGTCACCCAGCTTGGCTTCCGATGTGCCATCGATACCCAAAAGCTCAAGCACTTCCTCTACTTCGGCTGCATCATTGTGAAAATAAACGCCCAGTGCGTCGCCAGCCTGATAAGTCAGGTCAGATCCCTCAAGCGATATTTCGACATGACGCACGTCTTTGGTGCTGTCGCGGCCAGTAATTTTCTGCACCACGCTGATCTCGGCAGCGAAGGGGTTTTTCTTAGAATATTGCGAGGCTGGCGCGGCTACAGCCACACCTGGCAGCGGCACGACATTGCCACCGGGCGCGGCGGCTGAGGCCTTGAGTTCCGGTTCAAATATGTCGAGCGCCTCGCCAATCCAGCCTTCGGTGTGATCATCGTAGTCGACATCCAATAGAGCTGCTTCAACAACAACTTTGGCACCCAGTTTGCTCAGCCTATCCTCAAAGTCGATCGCGGTCTGGCAAAAATACTCATAACTGGAGTCACCGATACCGAGTACAGCGACCTGAGTGTTCTCCAGGTTTGGCGCTTTCTTGGAAGCCAGGAAGGCGTGCAGCTTTTCAGCCGGCTCGGGTGGTTCCCCTTCACCATATGTCGAAACCACAATGGTCAGGAAATTTTCGTCTTTGAGTTTGGCCGGTTTGTAATCCGCCATATCAATCAGGCGGACATCCATGCCACGCCCTTTTGCGGCGGCCTCGAGGTCCGCTGCAACGTGCTTGGCGTTGCCGGTTTGGGATCCGTAAAGAATGGTCAATGGCGCCGCTTCGGCGACCGGCGCAGAAAGTGGCGCTGACAATGCGCTGCCTTGAGCGGTCGCCGCCAGAAACCCGCTAATCCAGGCTTGCTGAATAGGGGACAAGGTACCGGCAAGCTGCGCAAATTGTTGCGTCTGCTCAGGGGATAGCGGATTTATGCCTTGTGGCAGTTGCGTGGTGATCATCGGTTCAATCCTGATCTACATGCAGGCCGCACTCGCGCCCCATACCGTTGAATCGAGTGTCTTCTTCACGCATGCCGTCTTCCAGCTTGCGCGTTGTGTGGGTATCGCCAACGCTGACATATCCCTGCTCCCAAAGCGGGTGATATGGCAGGTCATGTTCTTTCAGATAGAAATGCACATCACGGTTGCTCCAGTCGACAATCGGGTGGAACTTCACTCGCCCGTGCTGAAATTCCAGAATCTTTCGATCTAAACGGCTCTCTGCCTGGGAGCGGCGCAGACCAGAATACCACGTGCCAGCGCCCACTTTGCTCATGGCCCGCTGCATAGGCTCCACCTTGTTTAAGTTGTTGTATTTCTTCAAACCCTCTTCGCCCTGTTCCCAAAGCTGGCCAAACCGCGCTTCCTGCCATGCGGGGCTCATGTCCGCGCGGAACACCTTCAGGTTCAGATCAAGGCGCTCTTTGAGTTCATCCACAAAGCGACAGGTTTCTGGAAACAGGTAGCCGGTATCAAACAGCAGCACCGGAATGTCCGGCACGTGCTGCGTCATCATATGAAGCATGACGGCAGACTGGATGCCAAAGCTGGACGATACAACATGATCGCGCGGTAGATTGTGCAACGCCCAGTCCACTCGCGTGTCCGCGTCCTGCTCTTGGAGCCATTCGTTGGCCGCCGTAAAGACCTTTGGCCCTTTGACCGCAGTAGAGGCGTCCTCGTCTATTTGTGTCGCAACTGTCATGGGAAGTTCCCTCAGTCCTAAATTCACGCGTGAAAGTCTGTTTTGGAGACTTTGACCTCGGCAACGATGCCTTTACGGATCACAAAATCGCCAAAGCCTTCGTTTGGGGTACGCTCAGCCACCCAGCTGGCGATCAACGTATCAAGCTCGGCATAGATCACGTCTGGTGTGACGTTTTCCTTGTAGAGTTTGGGTACGCGAGTGCCGTTGCGATTACCGCCAAGGTAGAAGTTGTATTTGTTTGGGCCTTTGCCGACGAGACCGGCCTCTGCCAGCATTGCGCGGCCACAGCCGTTCGGGCAGCCCACAACACGCAGGATCAGGTGATCGTCAGGAACACCGTGCTTGGCCAGAAGACCCTCGACGTTAGACACCAGTTCCGGCAGGAAGCGCTCTGCTTCAGCCATCGCCAGAGGACAGGTGGGCAGCGCCACACAAGCCATCGAGTTTTTTAGTTGTGGCGTCATCAGGTCGTCGATCAACCCGTGTTCGCGGGCAATGCGCTCGATCTCTTCCTTCTGCTCGGGCGGCACGCCGGCAATCACCAAGTTCTGGTTGGCCGTCATCCGGAAGTCGCCCTGATGAATTTCCGCTATCTTGCGCAAACCAGTTTTTAACGGGCGGCCCGGGTAATCGAGAATGCGTCCCGAAAGGATATAAAGTGTCAGGTGCTTTTTGCCATCAATACCATCAACCCAGCCAAACCGGTCGCCGCGAGAAATAAACTCATAGGGGCGAGATGGTTCAAAATGAACGCCTGCGCGTCGCTCCACTTCTGCCTTAAATGTCTCAGTACCAACACGGTCCAGCGTGTATTTGGTCTTTGCGTTTTTGCGATTGACGCGGTTGCCCCAGTCGCGCTGCACCGTAACGACATGCTCCGCGATCTTCAGCGTGTGTTCCAAAGGAATAAAGCCAAAATCGTCGGCCTTGCGTGGATAAGTTGACGTATCCCCATGGGTCATGGCCAAACCGCCGCCGACCAGCACATTGAAGCCAACCAACTTGCCACCTTCCGCGATCGCAACAAAGTTCAGGTCGTTGGCGTGTACGTCCATTTCATTATTGGGCGGTACAGTCACGGTGGTCTTGAATTTACGCGGCAGGTAGTTGGACCCGAGGATAGGCTCCTCAGTTGAGTGCACCTTTTCCTCATCCAGCCAGATTTCATAGTAGGCGCGCGTTTTCGGAAGAAGGTGCTCTGAGATTTTCTTGGCCCACTCATAAGCCTCCGCGTGAAGCTCAGTCTCAACGGGATTGGTAGAGGCCAGCACGTTTCGGTTCACATCTCCGGCCGTAGCAATGCCGTCAATGTTGATAGAACTCAACACCTGATGCATGTGCTTGATGTTAGGCTTCAGAACACCATGGAATTGAAACGTTTGCCGCGTGGTTAAGCGGATCGAGCCATAGCTCGTGTGCTCGCGCGCAAAGTCGTCGATCACCAGCCATTGGTCGGGCTGGATCACCCCGCCGGGCATACGTGCGCGCAGCATCACATTGTGCAGCGGCTCAAGCTTCTGCTTGGCGCGCTCGGCGCGGATGTCGCGGTCGTCTTGCTGATACATGCCGTGAAAACGGATCAGCTGAAAATTGTCCTTAGTGAACCCGCCGGTAATGCGGTCCTGAAGATCTTGCTGAATGGTGCCGCGTAGGAAGTTACTTTCCCGCTTCAGGCGTTCATTGTCCGCAAGTTTTCCTTCGACGATCAGGTCCGAATTGTCTGATTGGCTGTCTAACATGGGCTATCGCTCTCGCATGCCTTTGGGCAACAGGACACCACCGGGCGGCAGGATGCCGCCCGTCTTGTTTTTCAAATGTTCAGGAACCTAAACGCTTAGGCAGGTACTTTGGTCTTGCGCAGGTACGGCAGGACCGCTTCAAACGCACCAAACTTCTCTTTGGCGTCTTCGTTACTGACGGTTGGCGGAATGATCACGTCCTCGCCCGGCACCCAGTTTGCCGGCGTCGCAACACCCTTGCTGGCGGAGGTCTGCAAACCATCCAATGCACGCAGAATTTCAGCAAAGTTGCGGCCTACGGTCATCGGGTAGGTCATCGACAATTTCAGTTGCTTGTCTGGCCCAATGATGAAGACCGAGCGCACGGTTGCGCTGTCTGCCGGGGTGCGCCCATCCGGCAGATAGGCTTCTTCTGGCAGCATGTCGAAAGCTTTGGAGACCTCCAAACCGTCGTCCGCAATGATCGGGAAGCCCGCCGCTGCGCCGCCATAGCTCTCGATGTCGCCTTTCCACTTCTTGTGGTCTTCCACACCGTCTACAGACACGCCAATCACCTTAGTCCCACGCTTGTCCCATTCTTCCGCAAGCTGTGCCACCGCGGAGAATTCGGTGGTGCATACAGGTGTGAAGTCTTTGGGGTGGCTGAACAAAATCGCCCAGCTATCATCGATCCAATCGTGCAGATCAAAGCTGCCTAGATCAGTTGTCACATTCAAGTTTGGAACGGTATCGTTGATGCGAAGAGCCATTGTCTTTCTTTCCATTACGCCGTGCATTCCCACAAATTGGGGGTGAACAGCTTGCAGTGTCATGAATTTGGCTGAGCTGGAGCTATCCGAAACGCCGGGCGCGTGGAATCTTTTGCTTGCTTTGCAAATTCGCTAGCAGCAGGTTTTTAACGGGTCAATTGCACCGAGGAGTAGTAAGGAGGTGATTTGGCATTCCTCCGGGAAACAGAACACGCATTTGCTTTGGAAGACCCAAAATGGAACGAAATTTGAAGAGCTGAAGCGTGCGAAAGCTCTGTTTACCACTCCCGCATGAGAAAACCGTCCGAAATACCTCTGAGAGATTTATCCGGATGTCAAAACCCGCCAGGACGTCACACGTGGCGGCGTCAATCAGGTTGGAAAGGGTTATTTTTGCCATCGGACGCCACAACAAGGGCACTTACACCAACCGCAACACGATCATCAAACGCATCGACCAGGAAGACCGTGTCCTAGCGGGCCTCAAGGACCAACTGCTGGGCCCGGATCTCAGCTCTGATTCCGCAAAGCCTATCGGGAAGAGCACAACCGCCTGACTGCTTAAAAAATCTGCCGATGAAGCCAAGCCCAACAGGGAAGTGACTCAAGTCACATACCACATCGCCCACATCATCGACGCCATTACTGAGGGCCTCTTCTTGGAGCGCTTGAAGGCGAAGATGGACTGCCTCGACTCTGCACAATCCACCCTGCCCTGCCAGGACCATTTTTTTGGCAAGCGTCATTCTTGGCAACACAGGTCGGGTCTAGTTCTACACGCCGCAAGACTTCGAGCCGGGCGCCCCACAGATCGACATCTGTCTCCTTACAAACTCAAGCTACGAGAAAAACACCCCTTATCGCACTCCCAGAGCTACTTACCCGTGTCTCCGAACAATGCGATGAGCCCTTCAGTCAGCGCCCCACGCCAAATCGCGTAGTCGTGACCGCCTTCATATGGAAACCAGTGCACTTCTGGGTATCCTATGTCTCGCAAAGCCGCAGCCAACCTCCAAGAGGAATCGTAAATCCCAACGGAATCTGAGTGGCGACTGGTTTCAAATCGACCCGCGGCAAATACGGCCCGAATGTTCAGGCTTCCAATGCTATGAGCCACATGTGTCATGTAGGGTAAATTCACCGCCGGAAAGGTTTTCGGCGACCACCAATAGGATCCCGACATCGAAATAAAATTTCCGAACACTTCAGGTTGGCGAATGGCCAAGCAGGACGATGCCAAACCACCACTGGGGGGCAACAGCCCGTCCTTTTGCAAGGTTGTGAGCATGCCTGCAGTGGGACTCTCCAGACTGTATCGTGCACCATCAAAAAGAACGAGCAGAAGATTGTCAGGGTTTTCCGGATCAAAACCAGCCGGTGATTGTATCCATATACGAGGCCCGCTTTTTAAAATGGCGCTGTCAAAAAACAATTCCTCCAGATCGTAATCTGTATTCTGGACCGGATAGCACGGCTGTTTAGGAGCCAAATCAAGTGCAGCATAACTCATTTGATCAAATCTGTCCGTGCACTTGGCAAAAATGGGTATAGATTCAGCGGATCGACTTGAGCCGTCGCAAGCAGTGCCATGCGCTGCTCCCGGGCGTTTCCAGGAATCAATGGAATATCCGGCGCAAACTGATAACTCAGCCGTAAATCTCTGCGAACGCGGAAAGAAGCAAACCAGATATCCGTGTCGCCAAAAGGCCGCATCCAAACATGATCGGATGCAGGCGGGCCAACCAAAAGAACATTTTCTAATGCACCTCTCCACAAAAAAGTAACCAAGCGCATCTCTGGGTCGCCCTCTGGGTCCGCCTCAACCATCGGCGTGCCCTCGACAAGCCGATTTTTCCAGAAGGATGCGACCGCTCCTTCTGAATCTTCCGCAACCAACATCTTTTTTAGAGTTGGACTGACAGGTTCCCAATTAGGTGTGGTCTTTTTCCGCTCTAAAAATTCATCCTGCGGCACATTTCGTCGTAGCGTGATAGAGCCGCTTGCGCCCTTGGTCGACGATGTCAACCGCAACTGGTAACGATCTCTTGTTGCAACAAAGCGGAAACTTTGAGACGAAACGCCATCCGTCAACAGATGGCGCTGCTCTGCCCCTCCCGGTGCTTCTAGGTACAATTCCAGCGCGGCCCCTGCGCTTTCCAAAACACCTTCATCGTAAGATCCTGGGCGTGTTTCAAAATGTACCACTTGCGCTAGTTTTTGGCCCTCAGGATCATTTGGCAAAGCAGCATAAACCTCGGAGGCTTGGTTCAATTCCAGCTTGGCTTCCGCCTCTTGCGACAAAAGCATCGGCGCGCCCTCAAGTTACACGGCCATCAGAACGATGAGCGCATGACGTCGTGACATATTCATTTGGCTCTCAGTTGAAGTCAGTTAGGAAAGTCGTCTTCTGAAACGTTTCCAGAGTGGCCTTGCCACTCTGGAGTTTCTGATTATCGATGAAGTCAGAATTCGACGCGCGCGGTCAGCGCAAATGTTCGACCCGGCTCATTCAAAGCAACGGCGCGGTAGTAACCGTTGCCATCTGCAGATCGCCGCAGATAAGTCTCGTCAAACAAATTGCGTATGTCCAAACGCAAAACCAAATTGTCGAGATTGCGAGGACGGTATTCTGAGAAAACATTTACCACAGAATAACTTGGGAGGTTTTCTTGAACGCCTCCCGTGTTACCCCCACCTACAGGACCAAGTGTTTGCGTATCATTGTTCTTCAGAGCAATTTCCGCGACGCCGCCCAAACGGAATTGATCGTCGATATCCCAAGCTGTTTCGATCCCAATCAGGTGCCCTACGGGGCGACCAATGTAGAAATCAATCCCCCCGGCACTACTGTCATCCACTTTTACATCTGCATAAGTGTAGTTCAGCCGGACATATCCATTTGCGCCGGTTTATCCTGCGGAAAAATCGAGTCCGCTTGTTTCCACCTCATGGATTTCTGCACGGCTGCTGCCCCCAGGGACTGGCAAAACAGATGCAAGGTCTTTGATATCGGTACGGAACAATGCTCCACGAACATCCCAATCCCCTAGCTCGTATCGTAAACCAACCCGACCGCTGTAAGATCGAGATGGCACCATGCCATCATAAGTCCACGGGTGCGAGAAGTTGATCAGCGCTACTTCACCTAACTGATACCCACCCCAGGTTGTGGCAAGTCCAGCGGTAAAGGTCAGCGAGTCCGTCAATAGGTAGTCCAACGCCCCGTTTGCACTGACACCTGTGGCAGAGAAACGGCTTCCATCAACGCCTTCAAAGCTTTGACTATCCACACGAGCGCCGTAGGACGCCGAAAGCCTACTACCGAAATTTTGACGTGCCTGAGCAAACACGCCAATTTTGGACACCGTTTCACGGCCACCGTTGACGATAATGTCTCCTGTACGCCGATCCGTTCTTTGATTTGAACCTTTTGCTTCGTCGTCAAAGAAATCGAGACCAGCGGTAACGACACCGTTCTCCAATTGGAAGTCGTTCTTGATGGCCCCACTAAGACTGATGTTGATGCCTTCGCCATCCCCCGCATCCGTAAATTGTTCATTCCAAGCCAATTGGACTTCCGGTGAGAAAACCTCGCCCTCACGATTGGCGGAATATGTCAATGAATAGGACTTGCGTTGCGCTTTTGCCTGAAATTCCTGGTTTGGGAGCCCCACAGTCCCACCAAAATCTGGACGGATAAAACCTCTTTGCGCAGAACGTACGCCTGTATCTTCAGTATGAGACGCCGAGAACTCAATCCGCCCATTGTTCTCAAAGGTATAAGCCAGCTTGCCAAGGTAGCTTTCCAGTTCTGCGCCGGTGCCTTCAACAATGTTCCCATCACCATCCGCATAGTCGTCTGAGGTGTGACGTGTTGATGACAACATGTATTCCAGCCGGTGTTGTCGACCATAAAGAGCTAGCGTGCCGCGATAGTCATCATCATTGTCCGAGATTGAAACTGAGGCAAACCCACCAAAATTGTCGCCAGGGGCAAGCAGATCATCGGCATCTTTTGTTTCATAGGCAATAGACCCCCCAAGTCCACCCGGCCCGGAATCGGCTGGTGCGAGCCCTGCGCTCACATCGACTTGTTTCAGCAAAGCGGGATCAAGCAAAACGTTTCCGGCATGATGGAACGCGCCTTTATTTTGCCTTGCCCCATCGATTGTGACACTGAGCAAGCTTTCTTCAATCCCTTGAACAAAAACCTTTTGAGCAATAGCCGCGCCCCCGGCAGTAGAAACCTGACTTTTGCCGCGGAACACATCCGCCATAGAGGTCGGCGCACGATCTTCCAGGTCTTCTTCCGTCACCTGAGCGTTCCCTAGCAGATCTTGTGATTCAGAAGAATTGATCCTGATTTCATCAAGCAAGAAGTCGCTCTCCTCATCCTGTGCCCATCCAGCTGAGACACTCAGAGTAGAAACACTGGCGAAGAGTCCTCCAACCAAAAGCGATTTACTTTTCCGCATTTTTTTGTCCGATTCAAAGATTGATTTGTTCATCTGAGCGATACAAAGTGGCGCGACATACCGCCAGTGAGCGTCCAAAGCGTGAGCGTCAGAAATCTGCGTCATAACGCCAAATTGGACCAAATCGAGCCTTAGGTGTATTTCTGCAAATTTTTGGAGGAAGAGCTTTGGCACTTTTCTCACAGGCCACTGTTGAAGGTGAGACCGACCAGTTCACAAAGGATCCCCCGAGACATTCAGACCGAAAAAACTTGCTGGACCGCGCTTTCAAAGGGCGTAGTTTTTGGCAAGAGCTGCAAGCAGGTCTGACCATTCACACATCAGATTCTGTAGCTTTGGAGCGTATGGACAGGATCGGCACGTTCGACCCGAGCGTCTCCCTTTATTGCTATCTTGAAGGCGGTACTGAAGCCTATCTGAACGACCGCCCTTTGGACTTGAGCCGTCGCCGCGGTGCTCCTCCCCATATGGTTTTGACCTCAATCAATGAACCCGTCTCTTTCCTACGCCGTATTAAGCCGGGCATATATGCACGCAAACTCAACTTAAAAATGTCTCGCGAGTGGTTGGCAGGCAATGGCATTGATCTCAAATCAGGCGACACATTTCAGCATCTTCGGCGTCACGAATGGAATGTCACAAATGAAATGAAAGAGACAATCGAGAGCCTTGTACGCACTGCGGGTCGTCCTTCTGCCCTTAACAAACTGAAGATGGAGGTTTCTGCTCTAAATCTGGTGCGTTCCGCATTCGCACACCTGGACGATACAACCGAAACTCAAGAGCAATTGAAGGCTGCTGACATGCGGAAAATTGATCGAATGGAACAGTTTATCCGACAAACACCGGGTCCGATGCCGACGCTTCAGGCTGTTGCCAATGCAGGCGGCGTAAGTCTATCTACGATGCGCCGCTTGTTTCGTTGTGCTCACGACAAGACCGTTCTTGAATATGTTCGCAGTGTGCGTTTGGATCAAGCACGTTGGGCATTGGAAAAAAATGGTGTCAGCGTCGCTGACGCCGCGGAGATAGCAGGTTACCGTTCTCCAGAAGGTTTTGCCGCAGCGTTCAAAAAACACTTAGGTGTTTTGCCTTCAGAGGCTCAGCGCAACTTCTTTGCCCTTGGCCACTGACTTATTAACGATAGTTTAACCCGGTCTTCTTTGAGCAATGGTCTTCACCCCTGAAACTGATCCGAACGACCGTTTTACATGAACTACGGCAATGATAACATTGGGCGCTGAAAACGGGGTCTAAAAAGCCGTAAGAGGTCAATCGCCGTCCCCCAAAGCCGTCTCGGTTTAGAAAGCAACGGCGTAAGACCGTTGGCAGCTTGAACTGGTTTGGGTCATGCCATCTTTTGCCACCATTTGGCAGAAGACTCTTTTTCAAGTCTTTTGGGTTGGCGTGATTTACAGCTTTCAGCCACGAACGGAGCGAGCCACATACCCGCAACAGATGCGGCGTCGGACAGGGTTTCTGTACAACAACCAAGAATTGACGTGTGAAACAGGCGCATACAAAAAATGTGACCATTTGTTCATTTTAATTGACGCGAACAATTGTTCACATTAGCACTCACCGCGAAAGTCAAAGATCAAAGCCAGGCGGCGCAAGCAACTCAGCAGCGATAACAATCGAATCAGAGCCACGAAAGGTGGTTCTTTAGATGAATTTCGGAGGTTGTGTTGCGCAACATATCTACGTCGCCTATCGCGATGCTTATGGCATCGACGATGCTGGTTCCTGTTGCTGCGTTGGCGCAGGATCAAGGTCTCGATGAGACATATTACCTGGGCGAAATTGTCATTTCGACAATCACGGATGGTGGCGAAAATGCCACCAACGTCGAAGCGGCCAATACCGCTGGATCGCGCGCACCTATCAACCCACAGGAACTTCCGCGCTCCGTGACCACCCTACCTAAAGAGCTGTTTGAAGCGCAGGGCGCGCGCAACCTCGAAGAAGCTGTAGCCTATAGCCCGGGCCTCTCTACAGGCACCTATGGGCAGGATGATCGCTATGACGAGTTCATCCTGCGCGGTTTTGAATCTCAGTCTTCCGGGATCTATCGTGATGGCATGCCACAGCGTTTGGTCGATTTCGCGGCTTGGCGCACAGAAACATTCGGTGTGGACAGCGTGAATATTCTGCGTGGCCCAACGTCTGATCTCTACGGTGCAAACCAGCCGGGTGGGCTTCTTAATGTTGTCAGCAAACGACCTCAGTTCACGTTCCAGGGCGAGGCAATTGCCACCACCCGCTCCCATGGCGGTTTGGAAATGGGTGTGGATGTAACCGGGCCACTTTCTGATACGGTCGCCTATCGCTTTATCGCGCTCGGCAACAAGTTTGGAACCAAATACGATGCCGTCGACACCGGCCGCGTCTACATCGCCCCGTCCCTCACCTACGCCCCGACCGACCAGACATCCTTCACGGTGTTTGGGCAGTACATGAAAGACGAAGTTGGCGACGTTTACATCAACGTGCCTGAATACGGCTCACTGGAGCCAAATGGGAACGGCCAATGGCCAACCGATCTTTACACGGCAAATCCCGACTACAACGACATCGAAACAAAGCAATCCTACCTCGGCTACGAGCTGGAACATGAGTTTGACAATCAGCTCAGCTTTGTCAGCCGCGCTCGTTATGCGCAAAACGAATGGGACATGCGGACCAACTACGCTGCATCCTTTGTGAACCTGAGTTACCTGCTTGGCGCACCCGTCGGATTGCCAAGCGATGTCGACACGGGGGTCATGAGTCTGTTGGACGTGGATCAGGAAGTGGATTCCTTTAACGCCGACAATGCGCTGCACTACAAATTCGAGTCTGATCACGTAAGCGGCCAACTGGCGTTTGGCGTCGACTACTTTAGGATGGAAAGCGACTACAAAAGCACCTCTGGCTACGCTGGCGAGCGTAATTATGTCACCGGCGCTGTAACCAACTTCCTGGCCGGGTCCTTCCCGACCAACTTGTCGACTGAACGCAAGACAGATCTGGATCAGATTGGACTTTATGCCAGCGGTCACGCATCCATTGGCGATCAGTGGATCATCAACGGTGGATTGCGCCTTGATCGAGTCAACTACGGCGCCAAGGGGTACTTGACTAATCTGGACACCTCGGTGACCAACTTTGATCACGACATGAAAGACACGCTGCCGTCCGCGAACCTTTCGGTTGGCTACAACCTGTCCCAAAGCACCATGGTGTATGGCTCGTTGTCCAACTCGTTTAATCTGCCGCTGTCCGGCATCAAAGCCAACGGCGATGCACTGGATGTGGAGAAAGCCATCGCCGGCGAATTGGGGATGAAATATACTGCACCAAGCGGTCAAACCACATTTAACATGGCGCTCTTCAATATCGAGAAAAACGACGCGGTGTTTGACGATCCAAGTTCGAACAGCCCGATTGTCTACACCCAGGTCGGCAAGGTGCGCTCCCAAGGTATCGAACTTGAGGTCACGCATGATTTCGGGAATGGTCTCAGCCTGTTCGGCAGCGCGACATATACGGATGCAGAGATCACCGAAGACGCAACCTATGGCGGCAACAAAGTGGCCCGTGTCCCAGACATCGCGGCAGCACTGTTTGCAGAGTATCAACTGCCTCAGGTCGCGGGCCTGACGATTGGCGCAGGTGCACGCTACACCGGATCCCGTTACGCGGATGTGGCAAACACCTATGACATGAAGTCGGTCATGCTGTTTGATGCATCTATTCGCTATGACTGGAACGACTGGCAGTTCATGCTCGCCGCGCGCAACCTGGCGGACAAAGAGTACGTGGGCTACTGCCACGGCAATACGCTCACCGGCAATGCGGTGCTCGACTCCGTCTCCGGCGGCTGTGTCTATGGCGAAGGTCGCGAATTCACTCTGACCGCGCGCAAGTTCTTCTGATCCATGCGTGTTGTTCACACACTCGTCGCACTGGCATTGCTATCCATCAATGCCAGTGCATCTGCGTCTCCGCGGCAAGTGGAGCACGCCTACGGCATTACTGAGATCAACGGGGCTCCCAAACGTGTGGTCTCCCTGTCTTATATCGGGCACGATTTTCTGCTTGCTCTGGGTGTAAAACCCATCGCGTTGCGCCATTGGTATGGGCCGCATGATTTTGGCGTTTGGCCTTGGGCGCAGGAGGCCCTGGGAGATGCTGAACCAACTGTAATCTATGGCGGAATCGACATTGACCAGATTGCCTTGCTCGAGCCTGATCTGATTGTAGGGCAATGGTCGGGGATGACGAAAGCGGAGTATGCCCTTTTGTCCCAAATCGCGCCGACATTAGCGCATCCCAAAGATGAAAGTCCCTACAGTGCCTCGTGGCAACAGATGACACGTCAGTTGGGGCGCGTGTTGGATCGAGACACCAAAGCCAAGCGCATCGTCGACGATCTTGAGACGCGTTTTGCCGACATTCGCGCTGCCCACCCAGAGTGGCAAAACGCAACCGCTGTGGCCGCATATGCCCCTCTCCTGAGCGCATATGGTGAGTCAGATTTGCGGGGCCGTTTTCTGAAAGATCTTGGGTTCTCCTTGCCTTCGGAACTGGCAAAAATTGCACGCTTTGACGCCAACTTCATCCGCCTTGAACAAGAAAATATTGGCACGTTGGACACTGATGTTTTGATCTGGGTACATGCGCCCAACATCAATGCCGCTCTCGATGACATCGTACTGCGTCCAACGCTGGAGGCCTATCGCGACGGGCGAGAGGTTTACACCGATTTTGATCTCACCTCCGCACTCAACCACTCCAGTCCTTTGTCTCTGAATTACGCGCTGGACACATTGATCCCGCTTTTGGAAGCGGCTTTTGACGGTGATCCCTACACGCTTGTTCCTGGATGGAGTTCAGACAAGAAAGTGAGCTCGCAATGAGCACGTTGTTTCATCGCAAAGCCGCGCTTTTGGTGTCGCTAAGCCTGTTGGCCTTGTCCGTATTATCTCTGCGCTTGGGCGTCTGGCCTTTAAGTTGGATGGATGTAGCCTCAGCGGTCACCACCTTTGACAGCGAAAATCCTGCGCACATTGTAGTGCGCGATCTCAGGCTACCACGCACCTTTGCCGCGCTGCTGGGTGGGGCCAGCCTTGGGCTCGCGGGCGCGTTGATGCAGGTGATGTCACGCAACCCCTTGGCCGACCCTGGATTGCTCGGCGTGAACGGAGGCGCAGCCTTTGGCGTCGTGCTGGCCACATGGGGCTTGGGGATTAGCAGCCAAACCGGGCTTATTGTTCCGGCACTCGTTGGCGCCGGATGCGCCGCGCTGTTGGTATTGGGATTGGGGGGTGCACGCCACCGCAATGGACCTGATCCCCTGCGCCTGATTTTGGCGGGGGCAGCGGTAAGCGCTCTGTTTCTGGCTTTGTCCTGGGCAATTTTGATCCTGAGCCGAGAAGCGCTTGATACACTTCGCTTCTGGGCTCTGGGTGGTTTCCATCAAATCACCCGAGCCTCGCTTTTTGCCATGCTCCCCCTGTTCGGGATCGGCTTTGTGCTGGCCGCGATCGCAGCTGTGATGCTGGACCCGCTCGTATTGGGAGAAGACACGGCCAAAAGTCTCGGTGCACGTGTGGGCCTTGCCCGCGCCGTGACAGTATTTGCAATTGTCATTCTCTGTGGAGCCACAGTTTCCTTGGCCGGTCCCATCGCCTTCATCGGGTTGATTATTCCACATTTGGTCCGCCCCTTTGTACGCATGCACGTGGGCGCGCTCGCTTTTGCGTCAGCCATCTTGGGTGGCCTACTTGCACTTACGGCAGATTTGGCTGGGCGTTTGCTTGTGCCAGACCGCCCCGTTGAGGCCGGCGTGATGATGGCCTTGATTGGCGGACCTGCCTTGGTGGTCATGGTTCGCCAAAGAACGGAGGTGGCGCTATGAGTTCTGTAACTCTTCGCATCGCATCACTCTCTTGGCGGTGGCCCACCCGGCTTGTGGTCGTGAACATCCTGCTCGCCGTGGTACTCGCCTGCCTCGCAGCAAATGCCCTTTTGGGCGGAACCTATCCGATCACAGTTGCGGACCTAACGGCTGCTTTGCGGGGTGACAGCGATGCGGTGACTCGTATGATTGTCATCGATCACCGTCTGACCCGCCTTTTGGTCGCAATCGGTGTAGGACTAGCTTTTGGCCTCGCAGGAGAGATTGTCCAAACCCAGCTACGCAACCCTCTGGCCTCGCCCGACATCATTGGCTTCACCGCCGGGGCTGGCGTCGGTGCCGTGCTCGCCGTTCTGATCTCCGGATCTACAGCTGCCATACTTTTCGGTGCGCTGTCCGGAGGTACGTTCGCCGCTGTACTCATCCTGGGCCTCGCTTGGAACCGCGGCATCCGCCCGGGGCAAATTGTGCTGATGGGGATCGGCATCACTATGACGCTCAGCGTTGTTAATGACCTGCTGATGACGACTTTCACCGTGAATGACGCATCAGACATCGCCAAATGGCTGGTTGGGTCATTGGACGCCCGTAGCTGGCAGGATGTGACCTTGGTCTGGATCGGTTTGCTGATATTGGCACCGATCTGCTTCTACGCGCAGTTTTCAATTGCTCGATTGGCCTTGCGTGATGAAACCGCCCAGACACTCGGCATCCGTGTGGACCGCACGCGCCTTTGGGGCTTTGCTTTGGCCGTGCTTCTTGTCGCCCTGGCGGTTGGCGCAGCCGGTCCTCTGCCGTTTGTCGCCTTTGTTGCTGGCCCCATCGCCCACGGCCTAACCCGCACCATGCGTCCGTCCTTGTTGACCGCAGCGCTTGTTGGGGCGCTCGTAACACTTGGGGCAGACACAGCTGCAAATGCTCTGCCCGGCGGCCTCAGCCTACCCGCAGGGATTTTCACCGCTCTCGTCGGCGCACCCGTGCTGATTTGGACCCTCTTTTTGCAAACACGAAAGCGACTTCAATGACCGCGCCACTTTCTGCATCAAACCTCTATCTGAGCTATGGCAAGACCGAGGTATTGAAGGACATTTCGCTGAACCTCCCAAAGGGAAAAATCACTTCAATTGTCGGAGCAAATGCCAGCGGCAAGTCGAGCTTGCTGCGCTGTCTCGCTCGGGTGCTGACGCCGACGAAAGGTGTCGTTTCCCTTGAGGGTGTATCGATCACGCAGCAGCCTTCAAGAAATGTCGCCCGCAAGGTAGCCTTATTGTCGCAAACCTCTGAGGCCCCAGACGCGATGCGCGTGATGGACCTGGTGATCCGCGGACGCACGCCGCACCAATCTGCGTTGCGTCAATGGTCCCAAAAGGATCAAGAGATCGTAGAGTGGTGCTGCGAGCAGGTCGGGTTAAGCTCGCAAAAGGACAGCTTGCTGGGCGAATTGTCAGGCGGACAGCGTCAACGCGCCTGGATCGCGATGGTTTTGGCCCAGGACACAGATATCCTGTTGTTGGACGAACCAACAACCTTCCTGGACCTGCCGCACCAGATTGAAATTCTGAGCCTGATCCAAAAGCTGCAGAAGGAACGCGGTCTCACCGTGGCCATGGTCTTGCATGATATCAATCTGGCCACCCGCTATTCCGATCACATTATCGCGGTCAAAGATGGCGAAATCCTCCTTCAAGGCGCGCCCGAAGGGATGGTTACGACCGACAATATGCAGGCTATTTTTGGCTTGGACAGCACCATTCTGCCGGACCCGGTCACCGGTCTGCCCCATGTGATTGCGAGGTAATCCGACATGACAACTGTTAATGCCCATGCGGATGTGGAGGGCCTCAGCTTTGCAGCCATGCGCCAGATGGTTCTGTTTGAGGCGGCTGAACACGCGCTTCCTATCCTGCAAGACCTCCCAGACTGTGTGGAAATAGAAAGCGAATTTGGTTGGTTTTCCATTGCTGAACGCGACACGGGAGTCCGGATCAGCCTGGCGGCGGCGACTGTGACCGATCTTCATGTTGTGCGCGAAGGCATTGTCGAACATCTTGCCCACTACCTGCCAGACGTTGCAGACGGATTGACCTGGTCTGACAGTCTTGAGGCCACGCAGTACCCGCCGAATTTCCAATTTTCCGAAGTTGTCAATTCAGACCCTCTAAATGCGGACTTTCACCGTCTGTCCCTCAAGCTGAGCAAACCTGCTCTATTTGACGACCGTGCGCTGCACTTCCGGTTTCTGATACCCGATGCCGCAGCTCCCAATCCAACTTGGCCGACGATGGGTCGCAACGGAGCCGTGCAATGGCCGCAAGGACAGGATACCCTGCATCGCCCGGTCTACACTGTGCGTCACCTTGATCGCACCTGCGGCATTGCAACCGTCGACATCTTCAATCACAGCGGCGGCCGCACTTTTGAGTGGGCGCGGAGCTTGCAACACGGCGACGAGGTCGCTCTAATTGGTCCCGGAGGTGGCGGGGTGTTAGATGTCGAGACACTTGTTATCTGCGGGGATGAAGCGGCCTATCCAGCAATAGCGCGTATTTTAGAGCACTTGCCCGATGCGCGCGGCGAGATAATCCTGCTAAACCGATCTGGTGCCCAAGCCTATGACTTCAAAGTGCCGGTAGATATGCACGTCACTTGGTTGCGTCCCAATCAAAACCACTCCCTGGCTGAAAACGCTGCTGAAGCCCTTGCACGCCAGCCGAGCGCCTACCTTTGGTTCGCAGCTGATAACTTGCAAACCGACACCCTTCGAAAAACGCCCACTGTCAAAAACCATCCCAAGCAGCAACGGATGATTGTTGCGTACTGGACAAACCTCAACCAAAAGGTGTAGTCCCACCACCACCCACAACCCTAGCGTATTTAGCTGATGAGCCAGACATCGAAATCCGATAACAAAAAGCCCAAAGAGGGCGTCGCGCGCCGCCGAAAGGCACAGCAAATCCGCTCTCAAAAGCGGGTGGAACACATTCTGACAACCACTTTGCAAATGTTGAGTGAGGCGCCTGCCGAAGATGTGACCACCCGCAAGATCAGTGCTCGTGCGCAGGTCAGCGTCGGAACAATCTATCAGTTCTTTCCCAATAAGGAGGCCCTCTACTATGAACTTTTCAAGCGTTGGCTAACCGAAACACTGGAAGCTTTGGATGGGTTGATTGCAAAAATCCCGGCCGACTCCGGTCCAGATGATGTGGACACACATGTCGAAGCCTTTTTGAGCACGATGTCGGATCCGAAGCTAAATTCACCGGCAAACTGGCGGCTGCGTCTGGCAATGAGCAGCTCCCATAAGTTGACCGAACTGGAAACCCGCCACCGTATGGAAATCGCTCAGCGTCTGCTGATGATGCGCAGCAGATTTGGCAAACTGCCGCCGCCCAATATCGCTGAAGAATTGTTTATCTTACAAAACGAAGTGACCATTGCGTGTCTTTACACGCTTTCTAGTACGAAAGAGTCCAATCGGGCTACTATTTCAGAGTTGTGTAAGTCCCTAATCCTTACAATCTTCACTTTTGACGACCACTCATCTTAAGGTTGCGTGTTAGAGATTTATTGTTCAAGACATTAACCGGCATTGGTGACCCTCCCCTACTGAGGTGGTCAGCCCCTATTGTTAGGAAACGGAGGATCCAAGATGGGACACAAACGCCCCAAGCCAGAAGAGATTTTCACGAAATTACGACAAGCAGAGGTGCCGTGCGGCCAGGGAATGCCCCGCATTGCTGCAATTCGGTAGATGCAGAAAAGGGAACAGACCTTTTGTCGCTGGCGTAAGCGTTATGGAGGTATGCATTGCCCGACAGGGTATCGCGAAGCGATTTCCCGATGGGGGACCTGGCGACTGAAGGAAGTCAAACGGCTTCAGAAGGAGAATGAGCGGCTGCGAAGAGTCGTGTCGGAGCTGACTCTGGACAAGCTGATATTGTCAGAAGCAGCTCAGGGAAACCGCAAATCCCGATGCACCGCCGTGCCTGCATTGAGCATGTGCGAAGCCGGTTCCGCATCTCAGAGCGTAGAGCCTGCAGAGTGTTGCATCCGCACCGTTCAACACAGCGTAAAGCCCCAAAAGTCGCGCCCATGAACTGGGTCACTGCATGGGATGCCTGGAACAATTGTTTCTGACAATGGCATCGAGTTCACCAGCAAGGCCCACCCCGTTTCATGTTATGCGTCTGAGGCTGTGAGGCTTTAAAGCCATTGTTTTGGTGGCCCAATTTTGGTCTTAACGGGGTGTTTGATTTTATTAGTGTTGGTTGCGGGAGCACGCAACCGCCGTTGTCGAACCAAACTCACCTGTAGAGCGTAGGCGAAACTAAAATTCCAAAATACTTAAGGTCATTGGCAACTTCCGCTCATCGAAGTCAAGCGAGGTAGTGCTTCACTTCATCCATTTCGTTTTGCTCAAAACATAAAACGTCCACGTTTAAGAAACGCGCTAGTAGCTGTGGTAAAACGGTTTTCCAGCCTGGCTCCGCTAGAACCGCTACCTTTTCGATTGATGGGTAGAAGTTCTTTCCAATCCTGAAATGTGTCAACATTGCAGACAAACCATTCCAGCCATTAAAGTCTCTTAAGTCGAGCAGAAGAGAGAAACTCGTTCGTTCATTTAATTCGGTCACCAAAGCTGACCGACCTGCCTCTAAAATTGCTTGATCGATTTCACCCATCGGTCGGATCTCGATATACGATCCGCGGTTGTGTATGTGGACGGCCCCAAGAGACTCGTGTATCCAGCGACGAGCGTCATCAGCTTCCGCGACATCAAAAACGGAGGTAGGGCAAGGCATGATGGCAGAAAAATGGTGATATATATTCTTTACCCACGTTTTATCCGTGATTATTGCAATTCTATCAAAAGAATTCCAATGGAGCATGCTCATTTTCAAATCCGACCACATAGCCTGAAAATCGAAACCATCAAAATCACGTTGCAAAATAATTATTAACTTGAGTTTTCCAAACTCACTAAACATGGATTGAATTGACGGCACCAGTACCTCATTATAGTCCTCGCCGGTAAGCTTTCCAGACACCTCTACTTCCAGAGTTCTGCCATCTCTTATTTCTGCTATTCTAATCATGTTTCATATCCTTAAAAACAGTCGCAAACCGATCACATTGGGACGATACCCTGAGCTCAAAAAAGCTTTGAGAATGATAGTCGAAACATGTCACCGTCTGCGCCACTGTCATTTCTGCTCACTACCTTTCCATAGCTGAACTTTATCGATGTCTTCTTATTCAAGTTCAGTCCAAGGCTTGCGCCCAAGGACAGTGAATTCTGCTTGTTGTCGTTGGAAACACCGTTGGTTTTGGTATTTCCACCGTATGTCCATAGGCCATCAAGCGAGACAAAAATGGCTTGGTTCAGATTTCGTGAGACGTGGGCCTCTATTTTGTACAAGGGGTCCTGTGATAAGCTTCCGCCCCCAAAGGCTGACGGATTATCTGAGAAGACGGTGATGGAGGGCAGCAATTCTACAACAGTCAGATTAGGGTCCAGAAAGGAGGAGCCAAAGTAGTAGTTCACTGGGATACCAAGCTGCAAAGACCAGCGATTGGCGCCAAGGTTCAGGGCCCTCGTTTGTGAGTAGTCACCTGATGGTATCGTGAGCTTTGTAAGAACACCCACTGCTAAGCCAGGATCGAAACTCGCATAGCTCTGCTTCGATAAGCTTGGTACCCCCGTCAGAGTGAACACTCCACCCAATACTAGATCACCTGTGCCTTCACTTTCTCCGTTCAGTTGGCCGAATTGGCCTGCTACCGTTCCACTTACGCTTCCCAAAGGTGCAATGACAAAAACACCCGAAGATCTCCCCGCCACGTCAATCGTTCGCGTATACTGTAGGGCCAATACATTCGTATCTACACTAGCGCCTCTATCGACTAAGCCAGACCCAAGCACTGTATTTCCAGATACCGAAAGGCCGTATGCTGCAAATGTGTTTGTTCCACTAGGAGTAGGAAAGTACGCTCTAGGCCCATCGCCCTGCGCATGCGCTATTTCTGAGCAGGCTAGCAGCAGCAAAAAGATGTAGCTTAATGTCCTCAAAGACTGGGACAGCGCATTAAATGTGTACTTCATTAATTCACTCCAGCTTCTCAGGTTCAGGATCAATCCAAGAGCCATCCAATGCGGCTCCAATAGGTTGATAGAGACGCAGCGTATAATTCCATCCATCCGTAACTGGAATGTTGTTTATATATTCACCTCCAGCTCCAAAATGGACAACAAAACTACCGTCATCTTCGGGTTTGGCAGTAACGCTGTTGAGAGAATACTTATCCTCGTTATTTGGCACTAAAAAACCACTCTCATCGTAAACAGTTACCGACCAAAAGGCCTCGACAGGAACATCATTTAGCATCAATCGATAGGCCGTTTGTCCATTATTTTCAGTAACCGAATTCGAGAAGTAAACTGCTGCAGTTTTGGGGTTTCCTCCCCATCCAGCAGCAGTTCCCATGTAGTGATCTAAGCGATCAATCTCGCCCCGCCGACCAAAGAAGTTTCTTTTGCTTGAGACATTGGCAGCCAGAACTTTTACGGCATCCCTGATCTTTGATAGCGATTTTGGATCCCACTCAGGAAGCTCCAAGACACCTGTATCCGCCTGCTCAAAGCCAATTTCATCCTGCAATTCATGCGCCTTGGCAATATCTGCTGAATCTTGAGGGTCGGCAAACGTTCGGAAAAGCACAATCGCATAGTCGGTACCGACTGTTTCACGCGTAAACTTAAAATCTCCTTGGTCATGCTCTATTGCTACCACATAGTGATCTTGATCAAGAACCAAGAGTGATTGAAAGCGATCACCGTTGTCTGGCTTTTTAATCGTTAGCGGGGTCGAAAGGTCGAAGATTCCGAACGAGTAAAGTGTATCTAGATTTATGCGGACAACTAATTGTTCATCCGCCGAGGCATGCTCTCTTTCGTGTACAATCCGTCCAAAAGCGCCTTTTTGCGCGAGTCCAGAGATGTATGTGTCGGTCTCCGCTCTATCAAAATTTTCCACTGTGACTTGATCTGCATGAAGGCTCGTAGTGCCACAGATCAATACCAATAAGGCTGATAGGATTTTGTTTGGTACCATTTTTACACCTCTCTTTTAGTCCATAATTCGTACGATCAGTCACTTGTGCCTAAAGTGCGGGCTAAGGTGTGGGAGTGGGCGTTAATACAGGTGCAGTCTGTTATTCTATGCTTGGAGCAACGCCACCCGGCATGCGCTTTGGCACGTTGGGATAAATTTATTATCAATACGTTAGCGCGAACCCGATAATCGATCAACGGTCGCAAGCCTCGATCTTGAGTTTTGCACTTAAGCGCTAGATTCTACACTTAAGCGCTAGATGGTTTAGTTGAATGTTAGTGGAACATTACTGATAGTGTTCGATGTGTGTTCGGATTTCATGTTTGGAGAGGGTAGATGACGAAGGAATATATTTCCCTGTGCGTTGCGCTTAGTTCTTTTATTTTTACAGGAAATTTTGCGTCTTCTCAGGAAGACTTGGCACAACAACTATCCAACCCTCTTGCGGACCTTGTCACTGTCCCAATCCAGTCCAATCATGATAGCGGCCTTGGAGTAAATGGGGATGGGCAAAGTGAAGTGGTCCCACCTTTTCGGACAGTTTTGCAGCTTTTCTAAGGTGTATCAGGTTTAGGTTTCATGCTGCTTTTTGCTCTTCCAATCCGGTCCAATATGCCTCGTCCGGTGTTCGCCGA